>OHSL01000984.1_pt1 | contig 9720 bp, 6 predicted proteins | sample 1578741 | NCBI WGS metagenome assembly OHSL01 (sample SAMEA3879512, study PRJEB24766) | human gut metagenome | biome: human-associated habitat; feature: feces | place: USA | collected 1985/1987 | reverse complement strand
GTTCTGGACACTTTCAGTAACCCATCATCCCGCAGAAACCGTTTGATCTCCCCAGTGATCATGGGGACGGCATAGGTGGAAAACCGTACCTCCAGCTTCAGGTCAAATTTATCAATGGCTTTCATCAGACCGATGACACCGATCTGGAACAGATCCTCCGGGTCATATCCTCTGCCCAGAAATCTTTTCACAATGTGATGCACCAGTCCCAGATTTTTCTCGATCAGTACTTCTCTCGCTTCTTTATCTCCGCTTTGTGACTTTCCGATGAGTACTGATACTTCTTCCATGCCTCAGTCCTCTTTTCCGATCCAGTCTCCGCAACGCATTTTTTTCCGCATATGTACCCGCGTTCCCTTACCGGGCGTACTCTCTACCTCCAGGTCGTCCATAAAAGCCTCCATAAAAGCAAACCCCATGCCGGAGCGGTCCAGTTCCGGTTTCGTGGTAAATAAAGGTTCCATGGCTTTCTTAATATCATCGATTCCTTTTCCCTGATCTGTGATCTCGATGGATAACATATCTCCATCCAGGATACAGTGCATCCGCACTTTTCCCGGATGGACGATGCTGTACGCCGGAATGCTTTCCCCATGCCTGCTGTACCCTGCGAGATTTTCATAACCGTGGATAATTGCATTGGTCACCGCTTCCGACACCGCGGTCTTGATATCCGCCAGTTCTTCCAGTGTGGGATTCAGATGGGTAATGAAAGCCGCCACCGCCACTCTGGCAAAGCTTTCATTACAGGAGACCGCATCAAATACGATTTCCATCTCATTCCGGCTGCCCTGCGTTCTCTGCTGCAAAAGTTCTTTTTCTTCCGTCACCTGAATGTTTTCCCTCTCTGCTACCATGTTCTCCTCATTTCTGCGCCTATTATTGCACTGTTTTTCATAATTTTTTGAATAATTTCTTTCATTTTCGACAGAATCTTCCTTCCAACGTTTAACCCGGCAGGATCTCGACGATCCTGTGAAGCCCGGACATACGGAAGATCCGCTGGATCTGCCGGTCTGCATGGATCGCATAGACATGTCCGCCGAAGCAGGAAATCTTGCGGTACCGCCCCATGATGATCCCGATCCCGGAAGAATCCATGAACCGGGTATCCTCAAAATCAAACACTACATTTTCCACATTTTCCCTGACCAGAAGCCTGTCCGCCCCCTCGCAGATATAGGAGGCTCTGTGGTGATCCACCTCCTCCGGCATACGCACCATCAGGCAATTATCAATGATCTGAAAGTCTTGAAAATCTTCCATATTTCCTCTCATTCTGCTGTTGCACAGCGTTTCTTCATTTTGCTATAAAAAAAGAGAACCTGCCTCTTGTAGCAAGTTCTCTTTCGTGTATTGTGTAATTGTCTGATGGTATGTTATAAATTCCGTTACTGTGCGGTATTTTCTGCCAGCTGGGAACGATATCTCTGCGCACTTCTGGCCGTCTCGGTCTCCGGGAACAGCTCTATGATCTTATCATAGGTAGTGATCGCATTCTGTGCGTCATCGCTCTTGCGGTAGGAATTCCCCAGGCTCAGCCAGGCATCCTTGTTCGTCTCATCGTAGATCACTGCCTTGGACAGATTCTCGATAGCCGTTGCATAATCCTCACTGCGATATGCATTATAACCTGTCTCATAGTACTGCGCCGACAGCTGAGGGCCGATCAGTCCAAGCAATGTCTTGTACAGCTTCTGGAACGCTTCGGAGGTGTCATCCACATTCACAGAAGCGGAAATCGTCTCCAGGTTCGCCGCGGTCTGTGTAATATCCTGTGTCTCCAGATAAGTGGTGGCTGCTGCCAGCAGGCTGTCGATAGTCTGTAAGGTTCCATCGGCTCCCACATATCCCTGAAGCTCCTGATTCAGGGTATCATTCTCCGTCTGCAGTGCTTCCATCTGTGTCTCCAGCTCCTGGATCCGGGAAGTCTTGGTATCTAACTGGTTGCCGATATCGGTAATGGTCTTCTGTGCCTCATTATTCGCATTGGACACTGCCGCCGGAACCACCAGGAAATACATTACCGCCAGACCGATGACCAGTCCGATGGCAATATTGATCAGGGAAGAAATTCCCGCGCTCTTCTGTTCCTTTACATTCAACGGTTGTATGATGATCTCGTTATCACTCTGGTAGCGCACCGCATCATCCTTTTTACGCCGGCCGGTCTGTTTGCTGTTCTCATCCGGGGTCAGCTGCGTCTCCACTTCCTTCAGATAACGGAGCGTCAAAGTATTATTGCGGTCAATATCCATGCACTTATGCAGTTCTCTCTCTGCACGGTCCCACTGTTCACTGTCCATATAAAGCAGGGCTAACAGCTGATGTGCCCGGATGAACTTCGGGTTCAGGGATAACACCTTTTTCAGCTGGATGATGGCCAGGTCTTTGCTGTCCTGATTGCAATAGACCAGTGCCTGATTATATTTTTTGATCGTCTGGTTAATGGCATCCAGGCGGGCCGCATTGGACTGCAGCATATTGATGTAATCGTCCGCGATATTTTTCTCAGGCCGCATATTTTTGCTGATGACCCATTCGCTCAGTGCCGCAACGACCTCTCCGGTCTCAAAATACACCAGTCCAAGCAGATTTCTGGCTTCGATATTATTTTTGTTGAATTTCAGGCTCTGCCGTAAGCTGTTGATCGCACCTGTGAGATCCCGTACTCCTGCTTTCTCCAGACCGTCATTGTAGAAACGGTTGGACATACACATGATCTTCTTGTAGAGGGATACATCTGCTCCGCAGGACGTACAGAAATCGTGCTCTGACAGATGGCAGCCGCAGTTATAACAAAACATGCTTTCCCTCCTTATTTCTCTTCTTTTTCTTCTGCTTCTTTCATCATCTTCACCAACAGATCCGCCGCATCAGTCAGATCCTGATTGTAGATAGCTTCCTCAGCGTCTTCCACTTCCAGGCTGGGATGAAATTTCTTCAGTTCTTCTTCAAAATTGATCATGGTCCAAAGACTCCTTTATTTCCCCGACAAGATACAGGCTTCCGGCAATGTACAACCGTTCGCCGGGCGCTTTGCCCGCCAGCTGTTCCCGAAACGCCGCATCCGCTTCCGTATACATAGTAAACCAGTCTTCCGGATAAGCTGCCAGTAAACCTTTCAGTTCTTCCAGCGAAAGCGACCTCGCCGTCCGCATATGCGTAAAAGCGATCCGGTCGAATAATCCCGACGTGATCACCCTCTGTATCATATGCCTGCAATCCTTATCCGCCGCCACACCAAATAACAGTCTCCTGCCCTCCGTGCAGCCGTCCTGTTCCACGGTATCCAGAAAAGCCCGGATGCCGTCATCATTATGCGCACCATCCACGTACACCTCCGGAAGTACTTCTTCCATGCGCCCCTGCCAGAAGCAGCCAAGGATTCCCTGTCGGATCTCTTCCACAGTGGGACACCCTGATGCGGCACACATTCTGCCGTCAGGCATGTCCGTACTGCGAAACAGCACTTCCACGGCCCGCACTGCCAATGCCGCATTTTCCATCTGGTAGCGTGCAATGGTATGCAAAGTAAGACTAATATAATTATAATACTCAGAGCGCAGGGAAAAATCAATGTATTTCTTCCGAAATCCAAGGAAAGTATAGTCCTTTTTCGACACCGGTATCTGTATCGCACCAAGTTCTGACGCTTTGCGGCAAATTACCGCACTGGCATCCGCATCCCCGTCCAGATACACCACCGGAACACCGGGGCGCAGGATCCCTGCCTTTTCCGCAGCGATCTTCGCTGTGGTGTCTCCCAGATACTGTACATGATCCAGACTGATCCGCGTAATGACGGTCAGGAGCTTATTGTCCACATAATTCGTGGCATCCAGTCTTCCCCCAAGTCCGGTCTCAATGATGCAATAATCCGGCTTTTCTTCTGCAAAACAGAGTAATGCCATGCAGAATAGGTATTCATAAAAGTTGAGAACGAATTCCTGTGGCGCTTCTTCCCCTCGCTGCCCGTCCCCAGTATTCGCAGAATTGGTCTCCTGCAAAGCGTCCCATACCGCAAGAAACCCCTGTAAAAAAGCTTCCTCTGAGATCATTTCACCGTTCACGGCAAAACGCTCCCGCATATCCACCAGATGAGGTGAAGTGAATACAGCCGTGCGATAGCCTGCTTCCCGCAGGATCGAACTCATGTAGGCACAGACGGAGCCTTTTCCATTGGTGCCCGCCACATGAATGATCCGCAGATCCTTCTCCGGATTTCCGAGTTTTTTTAAAAACCATTTAAGGTCCCTGCTGTCCGCAGGATTTTTTTTAACAGTAAAGCGGGGCATATCCTTCAGATATGCCACCGCTTCTTCAAACGTTATCATGTCATTACCGAATCTCATCGTATTCCTTATGCTTTACGTTCTTTTTATTCTGTACGTTTCGTTGCAGATCATGCCAGCTGTTCTAAGCGTTTTGTCACCTGTTCCATCATCTGCTCGTATTTTGCCAGCTTTTCCTTCTCCTCTGCGATCTTCGCTTCGGGAGCCTTGGACAGGAATCTTTCGTTGGACAGCATTCCCTTAGAACGTGACAGCTCGCCTTCCAGTCTCTTCTGCTCCTTCTTCAGTCGCTCGATCTCCTGTGCGATGTCTACCAGCTCTGCAAACGGAATGTACAGAGTTGCACCGGGGATCACTACGGATACCGCATCCTCTGCGATTCCGGTCTTGTCAGCCTGGATCATGATCTCATTCGCATAGGCAAGGCTTGCGAAGAACAGCTTACCCTCCTCAAAAATCTTACGGATCTCGTCATTTTCGCTGACTACGTATACACTTGCCTTACGGCTGGGTGCCACGTTCATCTCGGTACGGATGTTACGGATACCGCGAACGGCTTCCTTGATGGTTTCGATGGCCTTCTCCTCTGCGGGGAATGCACGATCCTCGCTGTACTCCGGCCACTTGCTGATCATGATGGACTCTTCTTCATTCTGAATGGTGCAGAAGATCTCCTCAGTGATGAACGGCATGTAAGGATGTAACAGCTTCAGAGCGTTGATCAGGACAGTCTTCAGCGTCCACAGTGCCGCATTCTGGCTGACTGCATCGTCGGTGCTGTACAGACGGGGTTTTACCATCTCGATGTACCAGTCACAGAACTCATCCCAGATAAAGTCATATACCTTCTGTACGGCGATACCCAGCTCGAAGTGATCCATGTTGTCGGTCACATCTTTTACCAGAGTATTTAACTTGGACAGGATCCACTTATCTACGGGCTGTAAATCTGCTGCCGCAGGGGTGGTGATATCTTTTCCGGTCTTCTCCAGTGCCTGCTCCATGTTCATCATGATGAAACGGGAAGCATTCCATACCTTGTTGGCGAAGTTACGGCTGTTCTCTACTCTCTCATAGTAGAAACGCATATCGTTGCCCGGTGCGTTGCCGGTGATCAGGGTCAGACGCAGTGCATCGGCACCGTACTGGCTGATGATCTCTAAGGGGTCGATTCCATTGCCCAGAGATTTGGACATTTTCCGTCCCTGACTGTCACGTACCAGTCCGTGGAACAATACGGTCTTGAAAGGCTTCTCTCCCATCTGCTCGTATCCGGAGAAGATCATACGGATAACCCAGAAGAAGATGATATCATAACCGGTCACCAGGACATCGGTAGGATAAAAATACTTCAGATCCTCGGTCTGCTCCGGCCAGCCCAGGGTCTCAAACGGCCACAGTGCGGAGGAGAACCAGGTATCCAGCGTATCGGGATCCTGCGTAAAGTGGGTGCAGCCGCACTTGGGACATACCTTCGGCATCTCCTTGGCTACGACTACTTCACCACAGTCATCGCAGTAATAAGCGGGAATCCTGTGTCCCCACCACAGCTGACGGCTGATACACCAGTCGCGGATGTTATCCGTCCAGTTGAAATAGTTCTTCTCCATACGTTCGGGGATCAGCTTGATCTCACCATTTTTCACTGCTTCTCTTGCAGGTTTGATCAGTTCATCCATCTTAACGAACCACTGGTCTTTTACCATAGGCTCGATGGTGGTCTTACAACGGTCATGGGTACCTACGTTGTGTACATGATCTTCGATCTTTACTAACAGGCCCATCTGATCCAGTTCTTCCACGATGGCTTTTCTCGCCTCATAGCGGTCCATGCCCTCGAACTTGCCGCCGTTTTTATTGATGGTGGCATCATCATTCAGGATGTTGATCACGGGCAGATTATGACGCTTACCAACCTCAAAGTCATTGGGGTCATGCGCCGGAGTGATCTTCACGACACCGGTACCGAACTCTCTGTCTACATAAGCATCCTCAACGATGGGAATCACACGGTTTACGATAGGAAGCAGTACCTTTCTGCCATGCAGATGGGTATAACGCTCATCATCGGGATGGATGGCTACTGCGGTATCACCTAACATGGTCTCGGGACGGGTAGTGGCAAAGGTCAGAAACTCTGTGGTGCTGGGCGTTCCGTCCTCGTTCATCAGCGGATACTTGATGTGCCAGAAATGTCCTGCCTGCTCCTGATATTCTACCTCTGCATCGGAGATGGAGGTATTACATACGGGACACCAGTTAACGATACGGGCACCCTTGTAGATATAGCCTTTTTCGTGCATCTTCACGAATACTTCGGTGACTGCCTTGTTACAGCCCTCATCCATGGTGAAACGCTCTCTGTCCCAGTCGCAGGAAGAACCCAGCTTTTTCAGCTGACCAATAATACGTCCGCCGTATTCCTTCTTCCACTCCCAGGCTCTCTCTAAGAACTTTTCACGTCCCAGATCGTGCTTGTCGATGCCTTCTTCCTTCAGCTTCTGGATGATCTTGACCTCGGTAGCGATACTTGCATGGTCGGTGCCGGGCTGCCACAGTGCATTGTAGCCCTGCATTCTCTTATAACGGATCAGGATATCCTGCATGGTGTTGTCCAGTGCATGCCCCATGTGGAGCTGTCCTGTGATATTAGGAGGCGGCATGACAATAGTAAAAGGCTTCTTATCCCTGTTTACCTCAGCGTGAAAATACTTATTGTCAAGCCACTTCTGGTACAGACGTCCCTCAATCTCGGAAGGGTTGTAATTTTTTTCAAGTTCCTTTGCCATCTTTTTATTCTCCTTTTTATGTGTGCGGAGAGTTCTGCCCTGATAAAATTATATTTACCAAAAACAAAACCCTCCGCAGAAAAATAGTCTCTGCGAAGGGCGATTATACTTACCGCGGTACCACCTTCATTGACTTATAAAAAGTCCTCTCTGTCACGGCGCGAACTGCTTCGTACACCATGTCTGTTCTTGTAACGGGAACAACTCCGCCATCAGCTAATCGCACATCGTCCATTATATGTACATGTGTCTTTCACCGATGAAGCTCAGAAGCTACCTTCCCATACAGCAATATCCGAAAACGCTTCCAGCAATGATGATCTCACATGCTATGCGTATAACATAACCTGATATGTTCATTCACTGCGTTCCCTCTCTGCAGGATTGCACTATGGTACTCCTCTTCGTCACAGCCTTTAGCATATACTTAATATATACGTTTTTCTAAGGTTTTGTCAACCTGTATATTGCTTTTATTTATATTTTTATTCCTGTCCTTCAGTACGAAATACATCAGAATACCGAATGCGGCACCTAAGAGAACCATTCTCACCCATAATCTCTCAAGAATATTCTTCTCCTTGTTAATTGTAAGCTTCAATGTCTCAACTGCGACAGGTTCACCGTCCTCATCCACTTCATCCCCCAGAAGCTCAAACCAGAAGTTATAGCTTCCGCCCGGAAGATTCTCATAAAAGATATGTTCAAGCTCACTTAGACGAACCGTTGTATAGGCTTTATCCACACCCGGCATTATATACCTGACATAAGGATCCTGATTGGAGAAATTGAGCACTGAGCACAGGATATCAATCTGCTCTGCATCCTTTGTGAGGCTTAGCTCATACTCATTCCCACCTTTCTCGACAAGCTCACCTAATCTCTTGTCAACGCGCACGCTCTGAATCATCAGCTTGAGCGATGATATATCGAACCCCTTCGCCGTATCAATGTATGAATATATCTTTTTTCCACATGGAAGATACAATCTTCCGGCCTCGTTCATAAAGCAGCTGCCGGACTCCGTAAGTTCACCGAAAAATCCCGCATTCTCATCATACATCTCATAAGCGGCTGTGACATTGTCATCCACCCCTGCGAAAATATTGTCAAGCTCTATAATAAAGAATGCTGTCTTACAAACCACATACAGCTTATTATCCCTTATAAAAACAGCTTTGCATTTCTGATTTTTCAAAGCTTCCGGCATATTCTCCGGCACAGACACCTTCTTACCATTGTAGAATGCAACTCCGTTGTCCGTTGCCACAAAGAAGCCCTCCTGATATGCCGCCATATCATTCACATTCTTAGAAGGCAGTCCGTAATTCTCATCGATATTTGCCTCCAGCTTTCCATCAGCAAATACGAATATTCCGGCTCCATGACTTGCGATGTAGAGCTTCTCCTGTGTCTGTCTGCCAAAGCTTCCGTATATCACTGACGCAGCCTCCGTGTTATACATTCCCATGGTCTTATCGTAGACGGCAGCTGCATTTTTTCCGTCATACACAATGCAGCCGTCATCGGTAAGGACATACAACATACCATCAACAACCTGAAGCCTGCTTATCTTAGCGGCATCCACAACCAATTCTCCGCTCTCAGAATATACACCCTGTCCGTACACAGCTACATGCTTGCTGCCGTTATAGGATATAATATCTGTTATTCTTCTGCTGCTGAAGCTGTCCGTGAAGGAATTGCTGATATTTCTTCTGTCACTCATATCAATCGCTGCTATGCCGCTGTCCGTCGCAGCATAGAGTATTCCGTCCTCCTCAAGTACAGCGTTTATGACATCCGTATCAAGCCCCGTGCGCGCAAGCTCATCCGTGAACTCAGAGCTTCGCAGAAGAAGCACTCCTCTCTTTGATGAGCTTATCCAGTAGTTGCCCTGATAGTCCGTCATAATGTCGGTAAAGCCGCTTTCAAAGCCGTCAAATTCACAAACGTAATAAGGGCAGCTCTCCAACGCAGGTGCAGCTCCGGAGCCAAGATAAAAATACCCTATCTGCCCATCGGTGAGCACCCACAATCTGTTGCCGGCATCATAAAAAAGCCTGTTTATTCCCGACGTATCGCCGGACAAAGCTGTCTTGGACAAATCAACCCACAGCTTTACCCCAGCTTCAATATCATTTTCATCGATGACCGCCATGTCCATGCCTGAGGCTCCGACAACGAAATAGCCGTCCACATAGCACACCTGCACATTTCCGGAATACGGAAGCTTAATTTTTCCGACCTGCACAGAGTCCTTTAAGAAAACCATGTCACCATTGACCGTGACTGCGGCGTTCAGCTTCTCCCCGGAGGCAACCGAGGTAACATAGTAATACTCCTCACCCACAAGCTCAGTAATCGTATACCCACTTGCCGGATTTATCGTAATCATGTTTTTCAGGGTACCAACATATATGACACCATCATTTCCCTGCGCAATGCTTGTAGCATAGTTGGAAGCATATTCACTCACATCATCAAAATGCTGAAAACGGCTTCCAAGGTATATGGCTCCGCCATACGTTGTGGTGGCAAACCACACGCCTCCATCCTTGGTTGTAATCATATCATTCACACCATCAAAATGATAAAATGAACCATATTCGGTAAATTCATTTCCATCATAAGCC
>OHSL01000983.1_pt1 | contig 9720 bp, 8 predicted proteins | sample 1578741 | NCBI WGS metagenome assembly OHSL01 (sample SAMEA3879512, study PRJEB24766) | human gut metagenome | biome: human-associated habitat; feature: feces | place: USA | collected 1985/1987 | reverse complement strand
GACGACGGCATCATGCCCCAGACCATCGAGGCCATCAACCACGCCAAGGCGGCGGGAGTTTCCGTCATTGTGGCGATCAATAAAATGGATAAAATGGGCGCTAACCCGGAGCGCGTCAAGGAGCAGCTCACCGAGTATGAGCTGGTGCCTGAGGAGTGGGGCGGCGATACCCCGTGTATTCCGGTATCCGCCCATACCAAGGAAGGCATCGGCGACCTGCTGGAAATGGTCACCCTGATCGCTGATATGAAGGAACTGAAAGCGAATCCGGACCGTGCCGGCAAGGGTACGGTGATCGAGGCGAGACTGGATAAGGGACGCGGCCCCATCGCCACGGTGCTGGTTCAGAACGGCACTCTCCATGTAGGGGATATCATCGTGGCGGGCACCAGCGTAGGCCGGGTAAGAGCCATGATGAACGACCGGGGTGAGCGGGTACAGGAGGCTGGCCCCTCCGTTCCGGTTGAGATCACCGGCCTGGATGACGTTCCTACCGGCGGCGATACCTTTAACTGTGTTTCCGATGAGCGGCTGGCCCGGGAGCTGGTTGACCAGAGAAAGGCGGCCCAGAAGGAGGAGCAGTTCAACGCTCAGACTAAGGTTACCCTGGATAATCTGTTCGATCAGATGCAGCTGGGGGATATCAAGGAATTGAAGATCATCGTCAAGGCCGACGTGCAAGGCTCTGTCGAGGCGGTAAGGCAGTCCTTGGAGAAGCTTTCCAACGACGAGGTGCGGGTCCATGTGATCCATGGCGGCGTGGGAGCGGTCAATGAGTCCGATGTGATGCTGGCGAACGCGTCCAATGCGATCATCGTAGGCTTTAACGTGCGTCCGGATCCGGTGGCGGCGGAAAACGCCGAGCGGGATAAGGTGGATATGCGTTTGTACCGCGTCATCTACGACTGCATCGAGGAAATCGAGTCTGCCATGAAGGGTATGCTGGCACCGAAGTTCAGAGAGAACCTGCTGGGCCGGGCTGAGTGCCGCCAGGTCTATAAGATCAGCAATGTGGGCACGATCGCGGGCAGCTATGTGCTCAGCGGCAAGATTACCAGAAACGCCGAAATCCGTATTGTTCGTGACGGTATCGTCATCGGCGAGGATAAGCTGGCCTCTTTAAGACGGTTTAAGGACGATGTGAAAGAGGTTGCCTCCGGTTACGAATGCGGTATCGGCTTAGAACGCTTTAACGATATTAAGGAGGGCGACGTTTTCGAAGCCTTCGTGATGGAAGAATACCGGGAGGATTAACAGCCTCCGGTATGGAGGAATCATATGGCAAGTCATAGAATCGACCGCACCACTGAGGATATCAAGCGGGAGCTTACCGCTATTCTGCGGGAACTGAAGGACCCGAGAGTGCAGGAAACCATGCTCAGCGTGGTGCGCGTGGAGGTCACCAACGACCTATCCTACTGTAAGGTTTATGTCAGCTCTATGGAGGGAATGGATCACGCCAAACGGGCGGTAGAGGGACTAAAATCCGCCGCTGGCTTTATCCGCCGGGAATTGGGCGCGAGAATCCATATCCGTCATGTGCCGTCGCTGCAGTTTCAGGCGACGGATTCGATTGAATACAGCGCCAATATTGCAAAATTGCTCAATGATTTGAAATGAGGGAGACTATGAGTCCGGAAAATAAAAGCGTAAGCCTTCACGATGCGGTGAAGCTGCTGCTGGAAGCGGATGATATTTACCTGCTGTGCCATCAATACCCGGATGGCGACACCCTGGGAAGCGCGGCGGCCTTGTATCTCGGCCTGCGGCAAAAGGGAAAGCGGGTGTCCATCCGGTGCGGCGATCCTATCCCGCAGAAATATGATTATATGTTTGAAGGAATCGAATTTCCGGATTTTGAGCCCCAGTTTATCTGTGCTGTGGATATCGCCGATCCCCAGCTGCTGGGTCAAAGGCTGAGCCCTTATGCCCAGCGGGTTGACCTGTGTATCGATCATCACGGCTCCAACACCAAATACGCCAGACAATACGTTATCCGGCCGGAGGCGGCCTCCACTACAGAGATCATGTATGATCTGCTGTTTACCATGGAAGCGGAGATCACCTCTCAGATCGCGGATTGCATTTATACCGGCATCACCACGGATACCGGCTGTTTCCGTTATACCAACGCCACCTCCAGGACCTATATTGTGGCGGCTCATATGATGGACAAGGGCGCGGATGCGGCGATGATCAACCGGGTGATGTTCGACACCAAAGCTGGAGATCGAGCGCCGGGTGCTGGATACTATGAGCTTTTACTTTGGCGGAAAGTGCGCCGTGGCTTATGTTACGAGGGAAATGGTCCGTCAATCGGGGGCCAACGATGAGGATATGGACGGGATTGCCGCCCTGCCCCGCCAGGTGGAAGGAGTGGAAATCGGCGTTACTATGCGGGAAAAGGAGGATGGAAGCTTTAAAATTTCCGTCCGGACCGGACCCAAGGTGAACGCATCTAAAATCTGCGCCGAGTTCGGCGGCGGCGGCCATCCAGGCGCTGCCGGATGCGTGCTGACCGGAGGAGTTACCGGCGCTAAGCACCAGATCCTCTCTGCGGTGCAGAAAGTATTTGAAAAGCAGGAGAATTCCTGATGAATGGGATTATTGTGATTGACAAGCCGCCGCGGTTCACTTCCTTTGACGTGGTGGCGGTAATGCGGGGACTGTTTGGAACCAAAAAGGTGGGACACACCGGGACCTTAGACCCGATGGCTACCGGCGTTTTGCCAATTTTGATCGGCAGCGCTACTAAGGCCCAGGACTTGACTCCCGACAGCGGAAAAGAATATGTGGCTGGATTCCGGCTGGGTGTGGTTACCGATACCGAGGACAGCACGGGCACGGTCAAGGAGACCTTTCCGGTAACCGCAGATGAAAAGGCGCTGGAAAGCGCCCTTTCCCATTTCCGGGGAGAAATCCTGCAGGTTCCGCCTATGTATTCGGCGATCCAGAAAAACGGCGTCCGGCTTTACGACCTGGCCCGCAAGGGAATTGAGGTTGAACGGGAGGCTAGGCCTGTGACCATTCATGAGCTGGAGCTATTGGAATACCGGCAGGAAACGGGAGAGGGAAGTATCCGGGTCAGGTGCTCCAAGGGCACCTATGTCCGCACTCTATGCGCCGACCTTGGAAAGCGGCTCGGATGCGGCGGGATTATGACCAGCCTGCGGCGAACCGCCGCCTGCGGTTATACCATTAAGGACAGCATCCCCCTGGACGAGGCCAAGAGTCTGAAGGCGGAGGGCGTGCTGGAGCAGCGGCTGCGTCCAGTGGACAGCCTGTTTTTGGAATACCGGCCTCTCAAAGTAACCGGCCCCCAGGCAAAACGCTTCCAAAACGGCGGCGCCTTGGCGTTGGAGCGCACCGGCGTGAAAAAAGAGGCGGATGGCGCGAACATTCGGGTATACGGCCCGGATGGGATTTTTTTGGGCCTGGGCCGGGTACACCGGGAAAAAAACGAACTTTCGATTTTAAAACTATTTTAAGGATATCAGGTGAACGAATGATGCAGGTTTTCAACGGCCTTGAAAAGTCCCGGCAGCCTGCCGCCGTCGCTTTGGGATGCTTTGACGGCCTACACAAAGGCCATCAGGCTGTCATCCGGAAGGCGGTAACGGAAAAGGCGAACGGGCTGGTTCCCAGCGTATTTACCTTTCCCGAAAGCCCGTTGGCGGAGCTCACCGGCCGGGGAAAACCCAGGCTGATGAGCAATACTCTGAAAGAGAAAATGCTGGAGGACCTTGGGGTGGAAGCCCTTTATCTGGCGCCCTTTGCGGCGGTGAAAGATCTGCCGCCGGAAGCCTTTGTGGAAGAAATTTTAAAAAATACGCTGCGGGCTGAAAAGGTGTTCTGTGGATATAATTACCATTTCGGCGCCGGAGGGACAGCCGGCAAGGAGGAACTGAAAGCTTTGTGCCGTCCCAGAGGAATCCAGGTGTGCGATTTGCCGCCGGTAACGCTGGAGGGCGCGCCGGTCAGCTCCACCAGAATCCGGAAGGCGCTGGAAAAGGGCGGGGCCCGCCAGGCCAGAGAGCTTTTGGGTCACCCCTTTTCCTATGATTTCGAGGTGGTCCACGGAAGACATATCGGGCATTTGATGGGAACGCCTACCCTGAACCAGGTGTTCCCGGAGGATTATCTGGTGCCTCGGTACGGAGTATACGCCTCCCTGGTCAGCTTTGATCAGGTGGTGACATACGGAGTCACCAATATTGGGGTAAAGCCTACGGTTGGGGCGGAGGAAAAGCCTTTGTCAGAAACCTGGATGCCTGATTACGACGGGGAAGCCTTGTATGGAAAAATGGTGAAAACCGAGCTTTTGGAATTTATTCGTCCGGAAAAAAGGTTCGGCGGCCTGGAGGAATTGCGGGCGATGATCCTAAAAAATGGGGAACAAGCGCGGGGAATTGCTGAAAAAGAGATAAAATATATCAGAAAACAGCAGGAAAGCATGTGAAAAATAACAGTTGCGGAATCAGAAGAATTTGAGTATAATAACAATCAATAACAATAAATACGATGAAGAGGAAGAGTAGGAGCTTTTTAACATGCAGAGAGCCGCTGGGTGGTGAGAAGCGGTTGGGCGAAAGCTTTGAACTGGCCTTGAAGTAGCACGCTGAAAGAATTGTCAAGTAGGCGGAGCCGGAGCCCGACCGTTACAGCGGGAGGATATAAGCCGGAGTATCGGCCGTATCTGCAATGAGGGCACGCCGTAAGGCGTGAAATTAGAGTGGTACCGCGTGAGACTTTTGAAAGTCTTTCGTCTCTATTTGGGGAGGCGAAAGGCTTTTTTTGTTGCCGAAATCTAAAAATCCAAAGCCCGCTGGGCCGCCTTTGTCTCCTTTCTGAAGCAGCAGCGGGCAGAACAACAAAAGGAGACGTGTTTTAAGATGAGAAATGTAGAAAAGTACACCACACAGTATTTTATGCCGCCGGTTCCCTGCTATGACTGGACCAAGAAGGAATATGTGGAGAAAGCGCCGATTTGGTGCAGTGTGGACCTGCGGGATGGAAACCAGGCGTTGATCGTGCCCATGAGCCTGGAAGAAAAGCTGGAGTTTTTCAAGTTCCTGGTAGAGATTGGGTTTAAGGAGATCGAGGTGGGCTTTCCTGCGGCGTCGGAAACGGAATATGAGTTTTTAAGAACCCTGATCGAACGGGATATGATCCCGGAGGATGTCACTGTCCAGGTGCTGACCCAGGCCAGAGAGCATATTATCCGCAGAACCTTTGAGGCGCTGAAGGGCTGTCCCCGGGCCATCGTCCACCTTTATAACTCCACCTCAGTAGCCCAGCGGGAGCAGGTGTTCCGCAAGAGCAAGGAGGAAATTATCAGGATCGCTGTGGACGGCGCCAAGCTGCTTCAAAAAATTTCCAGCGAAATGGGTAGCGATTTCCGGTTTGAGTATTCTCCGGAAAGCTTTACCGGCACGGAGATGGAATTTGCCCGGGATATCTGCAATGCTGTGCTGGATGTCTGGAAGCCGACGCCGGAGAAAAAGGTGATTATCAATCTTCCGGTGACAGTAGAGCATTCCATGCCTCACGTTTACGCCTGCCAGGTAGAATATATGTGCAAGCATCTGGATTACCGTGACAGCGTGGTGGTCTCCCTCCATCCCCATAACGACCGGGGTTGCGGCGTGGCGGACTGCGAATTGGGCCTGCTGGCCGGCGCGGACCGGATCGAGGGAACCTTGTTCGGCAACGGTGAACGCACCGGAAACGCGGATATCGTTACCCTGGCTCTGAACATGTTTTCCCAGGGGGTAGACCCCAAGCTGAATTTTGAGGATATGCCGTCTACCGTTGCTCTTTATGAAAAAGTCACGGGGATGCATGTGTATGACCGCCAGCCTTACGGCGGCAAGCTGGTGTTTGCGGCGTTTTCCGGATCTCATCAGGATGCCATCGCCAAAGGAATGAAATGGCGGGAGGAAAAGGAATGCGACCATTGGACTGTACCCTACCTCTGTATCGACCCCAAGGATATCGGCAGGGAATACGAGGGCGACGTGATCCGAATCAACAGCCAGTCCGGTAAGGGAGGCATCGGCTATCTGCTGGACCAGAAATACGGTTTTGTTTTACCGCCGAAAATGCGGGAAGATTTTGGCTATGCGGTAAAGAATGTTTCCGATCATCAGCATAAGGAGCTTCAGCCGGAGGAGGTCTATGAGATCTTCCGGAGGGAGTATTTAAACATCAATGATAAGATCTCTTTGGTAGACTTTCATTTCGTCCGCAATGACTGCATCCACGCCGCGGTTACCGTGAAAATCGGCGGCGTGGAAAAGGAGATCAAGGGCGACGGCAACGGCCGCTTGGATGCAGTCAGCAACGCCATCAAGGAAAATCTGGGGATTCAATATCAGGATCTGACCTACACGGAGCACGCCTTGGAGCAAGGCTCCAAATCCCGTGCCGCGGCTTATGTGGGGATCACCGGCAAGGACGGGAGGATCACCTGGGGCGTTGGCGTGGACAGCGATATTATCACCGCTTCGGTTAAGGCCTTGTTCAGCGCGATCAACCGCCAGGAAAGAAAAAAGGATTAACTTTTATTCATAGGCTTCCCTGAAGCGCCCCCTCCCGAGGTACCGTCGGGTAATAATAGCCCGCCTGGATTTTGCGCCTGGCGAACCAACGTCCCTCACGGAATGAGGGCAGAGAAGGAGATCTGTGAGACAAGCGTTCTCGTTCAAGTAAAACGGGAAAAATCGTAAAATAGGAAAAGCCCGGAACAAAATGCTCCGGGCTTTTCCTTTGAGACAGAATAGTGCTGTTACTCGTGTTCGGAAAGCTCGTCAAGCTCCTTCAGCCACAGCGCTGAGGAGGCATCGCTGGGCATCCGCCAGTCGCCTCTGGGTGACAGGGTGACGGAGCCCACCTTGGGGCCGTCAGGCAGGCAGGAGCGCTTGAATTGCTGGTTGAAGAAGCGGCGATAGAAGGTTTTCAGCCATTTTAAAATAGTTTCCTGGTCATAGGCGCCGTTAAAGGCCAGCCTTGCCAGATGGTAAACCTTAGCGGGAGAAAAGCCCCAGCGAATGGCGTAATATAAATAAAAGTCATGCAGCTCATAAGGCCCGACCAGATCCTCGGTTTTCTGAGAGATCTCCCCATCCTTAGCGGGCAGAAGCTCTGGGCTGACCGGAGTGTCCAGAATATCCATCAAAACTTCCTTCAGCCTTGGGTCGTTGAGCTTTTCCGCTTCATAGGACACCAGATGGCGAATCAAGGTTTTAGGGATAGAGGCGTTAACCCCATACATGGACATGTGGTCACCGTTATAGGTAGCCCAGCCTAAGGCCAGCTCGGAAAGATCACCGGTGCCGATTACAAGGCCGCCGGTTTGGTTGGCCCAGTCCATCAGCACCAGGGTGCGGGTGCGGGCCTGGGCGTTCTCAAAGGTAACGTCTTGGTCATCCGGGCTGTGGCCAATATCCTCGAAATGCTGCAGCACCTGTTTGGCAATATCCACCCGCTCCAGAGTCACGCCCAGACGCTGGGCTAAAATCTCCGCGTTGCTTTTGGTGCGCTGGGTCGTACCGAAGCAAGGCATGGTAATAGCGATGATATCCGTTCTAGGCCGGTTTAGCAAATCCATCGCCCGGGCGGTAACGCAGAGAGCCAAAGTGGAATCCAGTCCACCGGAAATTCCAACCACGGCTGTTTTAGCGCGGGAATGCTCCAGACGCTTTTTCAAGCCTAGGGATTGGATGGATAATATAGTTTCACAGCGGTTCTTCAGAGCGCTTTGCTCCGACGGGATAAACGGCCTGGGGTCGATGATTCTTGTCAGATTGGTCTTTTCTACCGGCAGAGAAAAATAAATTCTCTGATAGCCCTCGTCTTGTACGGCGGGGAAGGAAGAAAGCCTGCGGCGTTCTCCGGAAAGCCGTTGAACGTCCAGCTCGCTGATGGTCAGGCTGTTGTGAAACAGCCTGCTTTCCGCCAGGATTGCGCCGTTCTCCGCAATCAGGTTGTGGCCGGAGAATACTAAATCGGTGGTGGATTCTCCCTCGCCTGCGGAGGCGTATATATAGCCGCACACCAGCCTGCCGCTTTGACCGCCTACCAGCTCTTTCCGGTAAGCATCCTTGCCGATCACCTCGTTGCTGGCGGAGGGATTTGCGATAATAGTGGCTCCGGCTAACGCATGGTAATTGGACGGCGGAATCGGGGACCATAGATCCTCGCAGATTTCCACAGCCACCTTCAGCTCAGAAAGCGTGTCACAGCAGAACAACAGCTTAGAGCCGAAGGGAACCTCTTTCCCGAACAGGCGGCATACTGTGTTTTCCGCCGGCGCGGGCACAAAATGCCGCTTCTCATAAAATTCGTTATAGTTAGGCAGATTGGTTTTTGGAACCACTCCCAAAATTTCTCCCTGGAAAATCACAGCGGCGCAGTTATAAAGCTTGTCCTCTACCGTAAGCGGCAGTCCGGCCACGGTGAGAAGGCTCAGCTTCCGGCTGGCCTCCATTACAGTGCGCAAGGCCGTTAAAGCGCCGTCCAGGAGGCGGCGCTGCAGAAATAAATCGGAACAAGTGTAGCCGGTGATACAAAGCTCCGGAAAAACCAGGAGCTTTACCCCTTTTTCGGCGGCTTCCCTCATCAGCTTTACCGTCTGGCCAGCATTATACGAACAATCAGCGACCCGGATTTCCGGAGTCGCCGCCGCAGCCTTTATAAACCCATAGCGCATGGAACCACTCCCTGTTAGAATTGGTGTTTTTCTTAGTATACTACGAAATTCCCAGCGATTGCAAGAATTGGAAAATAATTGCCGCTTTCTTAAAAAAAGCGCGGAAGCCCCGTGAGTACATCCCAGGGCTTGGTTGCGCCGCCTTGATACCGAACGGGCTTCTATGGTAAAATAAAAGCAGAATTTCATCTGGAAGAGGTGCTGAAATGATTGTTTCCCGGAGAATGGCTGTGATTCCCAAGGACATCCATGAGGTTTGGAAAATAGTCACGTCGGTGGAAGACGCTGGCTGGCGCAGCGATTTAAGCCGTACGGAGATTTTAAATGAAAGACAGTTTGTAGAGTACACGAAAAAGGGGTATCCCACCATTTTTACTGTTACGGCTGAGGAGACGGACAGACTCTGGGAATTTGATTTGGAAAATAATACGATGCAGGGACATTGGAGAGGCGTTTTCCTCGCAAAGGGGAAGGAAACAGAGCTGGATTTTACGGAACAAATACATTGCAAAAAGCTTATTCTCAGGCCGTTTATTAAGCTTTACCTTAAAAGCCAGCAATCACGATATGTTTCCGATCTAAAAAAAGCATTGCGATAACATTTCTCAGAGGGCCTGCGGCTTCCTTTCCAAGGGAAAAGAAATATGGTATAATAAATTGCAACCGAAGCGGTGCTTTCTTTGGAAAAGAAATTCCAGCTTTTGCCCTTGTGCCGGTTCCCGTGGTTTCCGGGGAATCTGGAATACGCAGGACAAAAAAGGGGTTCCATTTGTTAAAGGCTTCCGTATGGCTTCCATAGCTGCCGGCGGCTTTGAATCATTTTAGAGCTTCTGGCATTGCTGGCCCAATAAAGCGCTTTTATCGGCAAAACGCGCCGCTGGAACACAGTTACATGATAATGCTGAATACCAGCATTTCCTCTAGAGTTCGGTGAATACCCGGCAGGTCGGACAGGGGAAGAGGATTTTCCCCTTTGCCGATTTCAATCGTGAAGGCGGGACGGCAGAAGC
>OHSL01000971.1_pt1 | contig 9796 bp, 9 predicted proteins | sample 1578741 | NCBI WGS metagenome assembly OHSL01 (sample SAMEA3879512, study PRJEB24766) | human gut metagenome | biome: human-associated habitat; feature: feces | place: USA | collected 1985/1987 | reverse complement strand
TCTTAATAATATCTGCAAAGGTCACGCCACCCTCATAAGCTTCCCAGAAGGAATTAAGATAAATCGTAGGTGTCACATTGTCCTGTCCCTTACGGATCATCAGTCCCTGAAGCAGCACTCCGTTATTCTTCTGCACTTCCCGCAGTTCCACTGTATACTCCTGTCCCAACACTTCGCTGACAGCCTTCTGTACCTTTACTTTAAATGTAGAAATCTCCATAGAATACCTCCATGCCTCTCCGAAGCAGGCTCCCCTCCTGCTTTTTCCCATGTGGTATTTCCGGTGTAAAAATGTAGAAAATAACAAAAGCAATAAGCCATCCCGAAACAGGATAACTTATTGCCTTACAGGTTCTCTTATCGGATATTGCTCAGAACAGTGGTAGTCTCAACAATTATGCACGAGACAGATATTCACCGGTTCTGGTATCGATCTTGATCTTGTCGCCCTGGTTAACGAACAGCGGAACCTGAACCTGTGCACCTGTTTCTACAGTAGCCGGTTTTGTAGCACCCTGTGCTGTGTTTCCTTTTTCTCCTGGTTCACATTCTGTAACAAGTAATTCTACAGAGATTGGTGGCTCAACCTGGAATGCATTTCCTGCGTGAGAAACGATCGTAACGTTTTCGTTTTCTTTAACGAATTTTAAAGAATCTCCGATAACATCTGGTCCTAATGCGATCTGATCAAATGTTTCGTTATCCATGAAGTAGAATAATTCTCCATCATTGTACAGATACTGCATTTCTTTACGTTCGATATGAGCGTTTTCAAATTTCTCTGTTGGACGGAATGTTTTCTCAACAACTCCACCGTTCTTGATATTTTTTAATTTACAACGTACGAACGCTGCTCCCTTTCCAGGTTTTACATGCTGGAATTCGATGATCTGGTAAATATTATTCTCGAACTGAATTGTTAATCCATTCTTAAAATCTCCTGCTGTAACCATATTATAATTGTCCTCCTTAAATTATATCTTTTTTTATTTTATCTTAAATCTATAGTTGAATCAACTATTTATTTGCTAATTTATAGATTTCGTATATATCATTCTCATCACAGACCTTAAATGAACCGATCGTTCTGGTTCCTTCATAGGAACATCCATGTGCCATTTGCTTGATTTCTTCGTCTGTTTTTGAACCAATTTCTTTCGCCTCACGAAAACTTGTCGGCATATCAAGTGATGCAAAATATGTAACTGTTTTTCGGATTCCTTCCTGTGCTGCCTTCACATCGTCAGCTTCTTCTACATTCCAGACTCTTCTTGCATACTGCGCAAATCTGGCTGGTTTTGCATCATATACATAAGTTGCCCATGCTCCCCAGACAGCGGATAAACTTGCTCCATGTGCAATATCAAACTTCGCACTCAGTTCATGTCCTAACTGATGCACTGCAAAGTCTTTCTCAGCTCCAAGTCCTGTAATTCCGTTGTGTGAAAGACTTCCTGCCCACATGATCTCACTCATCGCATTATAATCGTGTGAATCCTTGATCGCAACCGCACCATTTCTGATCACTGTACGAAGCAGACCTTCTGCAATCTCATCTGTCAGTTCATTATTCTCTGTCTGTGTAAAATAACGATCCAATGTATGCATCATAATATCCACAATGCCGCATCCTACCTGATACTTTGGTAATGTATATGTAAGTTCAGGATTCATGATCGCAAATGCCGGGCGGTTGAAATCTGTGGAAAGACCTCTCTTAATCTTCGTCTCTTCATTCGTAAGTACTGCTGAATCGCTTGTCTCACTTCCTGCCGCTGCAAGTGTTAATACAACTCCAACAGGAAGAGATTTCTTCACTGTCTGTTTCTTAGACCAGAACTCCCAGATATCTGTATCCGGATTCGCTGTTCCATGTGCAACAGCCTTTGAGGTATCGATCACACTTCCTCCACCTACTGCCAATACAAAGTCCGTTCCAAATTCAATGGATTTCTTCACTGCTTCTCTCGCAAATGAAAGCCTTGGATTCGGCTTCACGCCTCCAACTGTCATATATTCAAGACCGGCTTCTTCTAATGAAGCAGTTACCTCATCAAGTAATCCGCTTCTTACAACACTTCCTCCACCATAGACAACGAATACTTTGGAAGCTTTCAGGCTTTTCGCAAGTTCTCCTGCCTGCTTCTGTGTCTCTTTTCCAAAAATGATTCTTGTTGGTGTATACTGGGTAAATCCATGCATTCGCTCATCCTCCATCTGCCCATAAACAGGGGCAAAACTTGTATGTTACTGATTAATCTGCATCTCTTGTTAACTTCACAACGATCTCTTCTGCGATCTCTTCCACAGTCTTATAATCTGTGTTCACTACAACATCTGCTGCCGCTTCGTACTTTGGACGGCGTTGTTCCATCATATTAGAAATAAATTCAGTATTCTTATTCCCACGTAATAATGGTCTGTCATCATTGTCTTTGACACGCTCTAAGATCACTTCTGGAGATGCTGTTAATAAAACGACCTTTCCATTCTTCTTCATCTCAGCAACGTTCTCATCACGAAGCGCAACTCCACCACCACAGGAGATGATCTGGTTATTCTTCTTCTGAAGCTCAATCAAAAGGTTTGTCTCACAGTTTCTGAAATATGTCTCTCCATATTCTTCAAAAATCTTATTGATAGACATTCCTTCTTTCTTCACGATCTCTTCATCCATCTCTACCTGTGGAGATGCAAGGATCTTACTTAGATATGTAGAAACAGTACTCTTACCTGCTCCCATAAATCCGATCAATAAGATGTTATGTGTAAATAATGTCTTTGCCTGAATTCTTCTGCTGTTTTCTACAATATAAGTAAATATATCAAGAATCTCATCCTTATAGGTATTCTCATCCACATGTGTGAGCAGCATCTTACGCTGTCTCTTTTCCTGTTCTGGCTGAAGGATTGGCAATCCATTCTCTTTCTTGTAGACCATGATCTCTTTGATGATATCCATTCTCTCTTCTAATACAGAGACAATCTTCTTATCACACAGATCTAATCTCTCTCTAATCTCTTCTAACTGACTCATCTTCTTGTTCTTTCCTTTTCTATACTAAATGTCCCCATACTTCTCAGATAACGAAGTGTGGTCTTGTTCAGTATATCATACATTCCTATATTTTTTCAATTCATTGCCTCTATAATTTAGGCAAATTCACTTTGATCTGTGATAAATGAAATAAAATCTTTCACAACCGGTGTCAGATATTTTTCTTTTTTTAGTACAAGATATATATATCGTTCGATCTCTGGTGATATGATCGGACGAACACACACATCCATTGTATCAAGAAGCGGAATCTTTGGAACAATCGCAATTCCAAATCCTGCTGCAACAAGCCCTGCAACAGAAGAATCTTCTTCCCCTTCATATGCAATCGTTGGTTGCCTTTTAATCCTTGAAAAACAACTGTCGATCACTGGCCTTAATCCACTGTTCTTTGTAAAATATACGTAATCATATTCAATTGTATCCAGAAGATCGATTTCTTCCTTTTGAGCCAATGGATGGTCCTTTGGTGTGATCAAAACCAGTTCTTCCTGACCAACCGGAATAAATTCAAGTTCATCTTCCCCTTCCACATAAGAAGAAAATGCAAGATCATATTTCCCATCTTTTAATTCTTCCACGATTTTCTTCGTCGTTCCCTGTCCAAATGAAAAATGAATATGATTCTTCCCTTTTTCTTCCAGATAACCTTTGATCAGATTTGGAATAAAATGACTTCCCAAAGTAAAGATATACCCCATATCAATAAATCCACCGCTGGTTCCTGATGTTTCTGTTACCACCCTTTTTCCTTCATCCAACATATCCAGCGACTGCTCCACATAACGTAAAAACAATGCTCCATATTTCGTTAATTTTGCATTTCTCCCCTGTTTTTCGAATAATTTCACTCCTAATTCACTCTCAAGACATGAGATCGCATGACTTAAACTTGGCTGCGTAATGGACAGCATATCTGCAGTTCTAGTATAGTGTTCTTCCTTAGCTAATGCCCGAAAATAGTACAAATGATTCAAATTCATAATCTATTCCCTTTCAATTCATAAAATTTATTTATGGATAGTATACCATATTCTTCATTGCATTTATATATCTACTTTGCTATAATTATTTTTAGAAAACTATTAAGCAAATTGGAGGATCATAATTATGGCAGCAAAGAATTTCCGTAAATTATTTGAACCGTACACAGTAAAATCTATGACATTAAGGAACAGAATTGTCATGACTCCCATTGGAACAAATTTTGCTGAGCATACCGGAGAAGTAAATGAGAGAATCATTGATTATTATAAACAGCGTGCAAAGGGCGGAACAGGTCTGATCACAATTGAAGCTGCGAGTGTTTATTCACCACAGGGAGCAAGCGGATCATACCAGCTTCGTATCGACCACGATAATTATATTCCTGGATTATACAGATTATGTGAAAGCATCCATGACTGCGGATCCAAAATCAGCATCTTATTAAACCATGCTGGTTCTGTAGCAAATGGTAAGATGACAAACATCCAGCCAGTATCTGCATCTGATATTCCATCCAGAGTTGGTGGTGATATTCCTCGTGCTTTAACAACAGATGAAATCTACACGATCGTTGATAAATTTGCTGAAGCAGCAAAACGTGCAGTTACAGCAGGATTTGATGCTGTTGAGATTCAGGCTGGACATGGTTATTTATTAAACCAGTTCTTATCTCCAACAACAAATGACCGTACTGATGAATTTGGTGGATCTAAAGAGAATCGTGCACGTTTCACTACATTAGTATTAAAAGCTGTTCGTGAGACAGTTGGTGAAAATATTCCTATCTTCTTAGGAATCAGTGCTGATGAACTTGCTGAAGGTGGTAACACATTAGATGATACATTAGAGATCGTTGAATATTTCAAAGATTACGTTGATGTATTTGATGTTTCTGCTGGACTTACATGTTCTATCCAGTACCAGTATGATGCAGATTACCTTCCAGATGGATGGAAATCTTATATGTCTAAATCAATCAAAGAAAAGACTGGAAAGCCTTGTCAGACAAGTGGTAATATCCGTGAACCAGAAGTTGCAAACCGTATTCTTGAAGATGGTGAAGCAGATCTGATCGCAATCGGACGTGGACTGATCGCTGATCCTGAATGGGTAAATAAAGTTCAGTTTGGTAACACAGATGATATCAATCGTTGTATCTCATGTAACAATGGATGTACAGCAACATTAGGGGATGAACCTATCAGATGCAGCATCAATCCTGCTCTTATTTCAGGTTCATTATATAAAGATAAGAAATTAAAGAAACCATGTAACGTTGTCGTTGTTGGTGGTGGTACTGCTGGTCTTGAAGCTGCATGCACAGCTGCTGAAGTTGGATGTGCAACTGTTCTGATCGAGAAATCAGGAGAACTCGGTGGACTTGCCAGACGTGTAGGAAAGATGCCTAACAAACAGCGTCTTGGATATTTCCCTCAGTACTTAGAACGTCGTGCAATGAAACTTAAGAACCTGTTTATCTGTAAGAATACAGAAGCTTCTATCGAATTTATCGAAGGTTTCAAACCAGATATCGTTGTTAACGCAACAGGATCCGTTCCTCTTCTTCCAAATATCCCTGGATTAAAGGAGAACTTAGAAGCAGGTAATGTATCTACGATCTTTGATCTGGTAGATCACGTAGATTCTTATCCAGAAGATTTATCTGGTAAGAAAGTTGTTGTGATCGGTGGTGGTAACGTAGGACTTGACGTTGTTGAATTCTTTGTTCCTAGAAAAGCTGATGTAACGATCGTTGAGCAGAAAGCTCACTTCGGTGAGAACCTTGACTTTATCACTAAGACTGGTTCTATCGAATTCATGAATAAGAATAAAGTAAATCAGTATCCAAATGCTTCTTTATTAGAAGTTAAAGATCACAGCTTTATTGTAAGACATGACTATAAAGATCTTGAATTAGACTTCGATTATGGATTTGTATGTCTTGGAATGCAGTCTGCAACTCCTTCTCTTCAGGAATTATACAACCACTTCATCTATGAAGGTGTTGAAGTACTTAATATCGGTGACAGTGCTCAGACACGTCGTATCATCGAAGGTGTAAAAGAAGGTCGTGACATTTTAGTTGCATTAGAACGTCAGGATTTCATCTAAGATCATAATTTTGATTTCAAACCTTTCTTTAAAAGATAAGAAATATATTGTAAATATATAAAAAACATGGACCAGATAACAAAGATCTGACCCATGTTTTTTATTATTTCATTAATGTTTTTTCTTACGGTACTGCCACAACACAATCTTTTCAAAATAACGCTTTATGACGATCTGAATCTCTTCTTTCGGATTCATCGGTGTTACAAGAATACTATGTATACCTGTTCTGTTCGCTCCATAAACATCTGTAAACAACTGATCTCCAACGAAGAATGTATTCTTCTTATCCGTTCCCATCAATTTCATTGCTGTCTCATATCCTTTGATCGATGGTTTATTTGCTTTGTATACATAATATTTTCCACCAACTGCCTCGCAGAACGCTTTCACTCTTGGTTCTTTGTTGTTACTTGTAAAACAATACTGCATCCCCATCGCATCCAGTCTCTTAAATAACTTCTTTGCACGTTCATCTGCTGGTGCATTGTGTGGTACTAACGTATTATCGACATCAAAGATCACTCCTCGATATCCTTCTTTGTAGTATCGTTCGAAATCAATATCATAAGTACTTCTGATATCTTCGGACGGGTAGAATTTCTGAAACATAATTTATCTTCCTTTTTACATCTTTACATTGTTCAATCTTGTTTATTTTATAACAGCTTTTTACAATTAGCAAGAAGAAAACAAAATATGAGACCAGTTTTTTCAAAAATTCTAGTCTCATATCATTCATTTTATTTCTCTGCACCGCTTAAATATGCATTATAAATATCTCTTGAGATATTCTTCTTGATCGCATCATAAACTGGCCGTGCCTGCTTACGCATCTCTTTCTGTGTCTTTGCATCAAGTTTCACAATCTTTGTACCACTGTCTTCAATGGTTTTGATACGGTCTGCGATTCTCTTGTCAGATGCTTCTCTTGCATACACTTTCGCTGTCTGCGATGCCTGATCGATGATCTTCTGCTGGTCTTTTGACAGACTGTTATAGAATTCATCACTGACGATCAGCGAAATATAATGTGGCAGATGGTTTGTCTCTACAACATAATCCTGCTGCTCATATAATTTGCTGGAAACGATAACTTCGTAAGGATTCTCCTGTGCATCGATCGTTCCCTGCTGAAGTCCGATATAAACTTCGCTGAACGTCATTGGTGTTGGATTCGCTCCAAGTGTCTTCCAGAACTTCAAATGATAGCTGTTCTCCATCGTACGGATCTTCTGCCCTTTGAAGTCGTTAATACTCTTAACATTCTTATTGGTAGACATAACACGGAATCCCTGATCGGCATATCCAAGTAATTTATATCCACCCTTCTGATATACTTTCTCCATCTTCTGATAGAACTCTTCATTATCAACAGCTGCTCGTGCCTGTTGGATCGTTGTAAATGCACTTGGCAGGTCAAATACTGCGGTATCTGGAAGAAATGTTACCTGTGGTGCAGTATTCTGTACGACAAATGGGATATCCCCATCTTTACAACTCTCAAGAAGCTCACGGTCTCCTCCGAGTGTACTGTTTGGATAAACTTCGATCTTCATCTTTCCATGACTTAATCTGGAAACTTCTTTTGCAAACTTCTCTGCATAAAGCTGTGTTACCGTATCTTCCGGACTGGAAGTTCCAAGCGGCCATGCATATCTTTGTACTTCGTCTTTCTTTTGTTTCTTCTTACATCCTGATAAACTGAATAATAAGACTCCTGCAAGAAGAACTACGACGGATCTTTTTATGATTTTTCTCATGAAATCCTAAACCTCCTTATAAAAGTGCCAGGCTGATCTGTGGAATAAATGTAATCAGAAGTAATGCAACAAGGAAGCAGACGATCAACGGCATTGCTTTCTGTGCGATCTTCATTACTGGAATATCCGTTAAGGATGATGCCACAAATAAGTTGACTCCAATTGGTGGTGTAACGAAACCAATTGCAAGGTTTACAACCATCATAACACCAAAATGAATCGGATTCATACCGATTGCTGTAACGATCGGTAATAAAATTGGTGTCAAAATAAGAATCGCTGGTGTCGTATCCATGACCATACCTACGATCAACAAAAATATATTGATCACAAGCAAGATCACAATCTTATTATGGAAGTTACCTAAGATCCATGCACTAATGGACTGTGGTACACGCATCAATGTTAATACTCTTGAGAATGCAATGGATGCTGCCAAGATAAACAAAATAGGTGCATATGTTCTCACACCTTCTACCATGATTCCCCAGATATCTTTAAATTTCATGGATTTATAAATAAATAAACTGACTACTAAAGAGTAAAATACAGAAATAACCGCTGCTTCTGTTGGGGATGCGATTCCTGTGTAAATACATCCAAGGATGATAACCGGACTTAAGATTGCAAAAAAGCTTTCTTTAAATACTCCAATAAATCCTTTTGCATGTAACTGATCGATCTCTGCTGCAATCTTTTCCTTATCTTCTCCATGTTTTTTACAATAATAAATGGCATACACCATCAATAAGGCACCAATCAATAATCCTGGTACAACTCCTGCCATAAACAGATCACTTACAGATTCCCCAGATGCCATACCATACATGATAAATGGGATACTTGGCGGTATGATAACTCCAAGCCCACCCGCAACTGCTACGATTGCTGTTGAAAATGACTTGTCATATCCTAAACGAACTAAGATTGGAATTGTCATACTTCCTACTGCTGCTACAGTTGCAGGTGCAGATCCTGAGATTGCTCCATAAAATAAACAGGTTACAATTACTGCACATGGCATTCCTGCCGTTAATTTTCCTATAAAAAACGCAAAAACGTCAAAAATCTTCTTAGAGATTCCCCCTTTTGCCATGATCATTCCAGATAATACAAACATTGGAACTGCAAGTAATGGGAAACTATCAATTCCTCCAAGCATAGAACGAATGACAAATGTCCCGCTTGCTGTAAATGATGGATCAAATGCTCCTGGAAGTACAGATACAATCCCAAGGGCGATTGAAATCGGAATTGCAATGATCAGACAAATAAAGAAGAGTAAAAATACGACTGCTGCTGACATTTATTTTTCCTCCTTTTCTTCATCTTTGCGGATCACAATCTTAAATTCAATGATCCAACGCTGGATGATACGAAATGCTACTAAAACAAAACTAAACAGCGGGGCTGCCTGAATATAATACATTGGAATCTGACATGCGGGACTTACCTGTCCACTTTCAAATGCACTCTTTAGATAAAGAACTGCATATGGAATCAGATATAAAAACAAGGCAAGCTCGATCGTGTGGTTCACCACTTTGAACAATGCTTTCCCTCTTCTTGGAAACATTGCTACAAACTGTTCAATTTTAATGGAAATACATTTCTTAGTACAATAACTAACACTGATAAAGCCTGACCAGATAAACAAATATCTTGTCAGTTCCTCTGACCATGAAAGGGAAGCTCCAAGTGCATATCTTGCAAATACCTGGATTCCCATGATCACTGTCATGGCGATCAATAATGCTACCATTAGAAATTCTTCCAGATTCTCATCAAGCCATTTTAGCATGATTCACCTCTTTCTACTTTCTATAACAAAAGTCTTTATTTTCACAAACTATGGCAAAACTTTAACAATTTGCTC
>OHSL01000963.1_pt1 | contig 9912 bp, 6 predicted proteins | sample 1578741 | NCBI WGS metagenome assembly OHSL01 (sample SAMEA3879512, study PRJEB24766) | human gut metagenome | biome: human-associated habitat; feature: feces | place: USA | collected 1985/1987 | reverse complement strand
TCATCTTTATACGTATAAGTCGTTTCCTCAAACTGAAAGGAGAGATCCGAACTTTTCCGCTCCCATCTCACAAAACAGAATATGCAAACTATCACCGACACTGCCATCACTGCGGCTGTTATGCACCAACCCTTCTTCGCTACTTTTTTCATGTCTCTCTCCACAGATAAATTCGATCTCTTTCTGCACCGAATCCACTCTTATATTCTATCAGACCTTTCCCCTTTTCCCAAACAAACCTCTCATAATATCCTGTTTCTGTAAGATCATTATAACTGCGATAGGTACACACTGTTCCCTCTACCATAATCTCCTCGTGCCACCCCTTTTCTTCCTTCAGTGAATCCTCTTTCCCCATCTCCTGACAGACTACCGTCCCTCTTGCGATGAAATCCTCCTCATTTTTTATATTGACTTTCTCCATCTTATTCTCATCTATTCGGTAAATTTTATCTTCCGATACATAAAAATATCCAAGAAAAAATCTATCCCTGCCGTAAAAATATCTGCTGTCATCCTCTGTATCACTCTCTATCATCATTGTATACAAAATACCGTTTTCCCACTGCTCCACCTGTTCCACTTGTATCTTTACTTGTTCATACTCTCCAAAAGGAGTGCTTGCGAACTCCGCCTCAAACGCTGCCGTCTCAGTTCCATAATCAAAGAAAAACGATGTCTGATCTATCATCTCACTCTTTTTTTTAGACCATTCCTCGCACAAGATAACTGTAATTAACAGAATAAAAGCTATGGTACTATTAAATATTAGTTTATTCCTTTTCATCACTTGCCTCTTCATCTAACGATACTATTAACAAATATATTCCCGGTTGCTTATCTACCAAATTAGGATCATATACTCCATCACTAGTATAATATCTTTTAAATAACCGGACTATATTTAACTTTCATGGTACAATGCATATATCAACTGATGGAGGCGTTGTACTTATGGGAAGAAAATCAAGTATTATCAATTTAACTGCAGAAGACCGTGAATACCTCGAAATGCAAACACGTGCCCGCACAATTCAGGCTCAGACTGTAAGCCGAGCCCGCATCCTGCTATTGAAAGCAGATGGTTGCTCCATTGATGACATTGCCGATAAAGTTGGAATCAACCGTAAGAGCGTCATGCTTTGCTTAAACAAATATGCAGAAGGCGGTGTGGAAAACGCTCTCTTTGACGCACCAGGCCGTGGTCGCAATGCCGAAATCACGGACGATGAGAAAGCTTGGTTCATCAATATCGCCTGTCAGAAACCAATTGATTTTGGTTATGCCGCAGAGACCTGGACCTATGCCAAGCTAACGTCACATATCAATAAAAACGCAGAAGCAGCTGGCTATACAAGGCTTTCCACCATTCACAAAAGCACAGTTCATAGCATTTTGGACGAAGCTGAAATCAAGCCTTTTCGAATCAAATATTACTGCGAAAACCGGGATCCTGATTTTGACAGCAAGATGCATAATGTTTTGTTAGTGTATAAGCAGCTTTCAATGCAGTTCGATGAAGATGGGCATCTCATTCCATGGGCAGAAGACAAAGAATTTGTCCATGTGCTTTCCTATGATGAGAAGCCTGGAATACAGGCAACTGCCACAACTTCGGAAGACCTTCTTCCGGATGAGCGCCACAGTACGATCAGCAGAGACTATGAGTATAAGCGTCTTGGGACGTTGTCATTGCTGGCAGGAATCGACTTACAGACCGGAGAGGCCATCCCACTGGTTAACGAGACCCACAACAGCAAGGACTATATCGAATTTCTGAAAATACTCGACAGCAAGTATCCAGAGGGTGACAAGATTCGTATAGTGCTCGATAATCTGAAAGTTCACACATCCGAAGAAACAAGGAAGTACCTTGCTACGGTGCCGGGGAGATTTGAGTTTGTATTTACGCCAAAGCATGGATTCTGGCTGAATATGTTTGAAGGTTTCTTCGGCAAAATGACAAAACAGATGCTCCGGGGAATACGTGTTAAGTCAAAGGCAGAGCTAGTGGATCGCATTTATCTGTATTTTGCTGAGGTCAACGCAGAGCCAGTGGTATTTCACTGGAAATACAATCTTGATGATATCGATGTATCCGAGGAGATTATCGTTGATACTCTGTTGTGTAAAAAGTCCAGTTAATTAGCGAACGTTATACTAGAGACATAATTTAAAACAATTCTTTCAGTTGTGAATCTAGCTGTTTTGCATAAAAGTAATTATCTTTTGCATCCATACAATTGTCATAAAATAGTGCTACTATTTGTTCATCATTTGGTTGACAAATCACACATTTTGTATTACCTTGTGTCCAAATTCTAGGTAATAGTTGTCCACTCAAACTTTTCATTAAATTTTCTACACTGTTAAAAAGAATTAACTGCTCAAACAAGTCATATGATTCGAGTTCAACATCTTTTTTAATTATATCAAATCTTTGTTTCCCTAAATCAGCTTTAGCTAAGATTGCAATATCATTCTTCTCAATAAAGTCACTAATATTCATTTTTATATCCATTCCTTTCGCTTCGCTCAGGCACAAAACGTTATGAAAACGGTTGCCTGAGTCTACTTTTCTTTTATAATTCTTCTTATAGGGAACTCGGTATACTACAAATCACGGGGAGGTGAGTGGGCTGTCCGGCTTGCCGGATGACCGTATTTTTATATGTGTAGTCCGCCTTTTCAAACACAAATAAGTGTGACTCTGAGCACGTAATCTTATCTTTGTTTAAACATTCTCGTTTATGGCTTAGGCGTTCAGTCAATGCCGTCTTTCCCTATAATTCTCTGAACCTCACGGTTCTGAAAGGAGTCCCTATGGCTTTAAAAATCGTGTACAAAATCTGTTGTGGCATTGATGTCCACAAGACTTTTGTAGTTGCCTGTGTCGCTTCTACCAGCGACAAAGGCATCACTTCTTACGAGAGCCACCGGTTTTCGACCTACACGAGCGGTCTGAAAACTCTGTTACAATGGCTAATCGACCGGAATTGCAAGGATGTCTGTATGGAATCTACCAGTAAATACTGGATCCCTGTTTATAACATCCTCGAAAAGGGTTGTTCGATTGTCCTTGCTCATCCCAAATATGTTAAGGCTATCCGTGGAAAGAAAACTGACAAGAAAGATGCCAAATGGATTGCTGACCTGTTTAAGCATGATCTTGTTGCCGGTAGCTTTATGCCCCCTTCTGACATCCGCCAGCTTCGTGACCTTATGCGCTACCGTTTCAAACTGACCTGCTTTAAATCAAGCGAAAAGAATCGTTTGCAGAACTGTCTCACGGTTTCCAATATCCAGTTGGGAAACGTTGTCTCGGACACCTTCGGCAAATCTGCTCAGGCGATACTGGATAAGCTTTTGGAAAATCCCGCAGATACTTCTTTTGACCTTGAGCCTCTTGTTTACAAAAGTTTGAAGAAAAAACTTCCAGAGCTCCGTGATGCCATTGACGGCTTTATTACTCCTGAGCAGGCCGGCAAACTCAAGATCATCAAAGATCATTATGATAACCTTGAATCCCGGAAAGCAGAGCTTGAAGAACTCATTCTTGCGCTCGCCGCTCCCTATCAGCAGGAACTTACCATTCTTCAAACCGCTCCTGGCATCAGCAGTAACTTCACTGCCATCGGAATCATTTCCGAAATCGGTACCAACATGGAGGCTTTTCCTTCGGCGAAACACTTATGTTCATGGGCTGGTCTTACCCCAACCAACAATGAAAGCGCAGGGAAGAAAAAATCTGTCCGGGTTTCCAAGGCCGGATGCTACATCAAACCGCTTTTAGTCCAGTGTGCTAACGCTGTTGTTAAAAGCACAAAGCATCCAGAAATGCGTAACCGCTATCTCCGTCTCAAGAAGCGTCGCGGTCACAAGAAAGCAATCATTACGATAGCAAGAATGCTTCTTACCGCATTATACCACATGTTGAAAAACGGAGAAAACTATAATCCGGAACTTTACCAGAAAACTGATCTTCCTCCAGTGGATCGTGAAATCACCATAGAACAGGCTCTTATGTTGATTCGAAATCAAGGTTATAAAATCAAGTCAGCAACTACATAGCCTTAACATTTCTAATATTCAATTTTTAAAGCGACCACCGTAAGATGGTTTATTTGTTATGCTCCCAGGTTCATGGATATCCTCTACTTCTCATTTTCAATCTTCCTCCTAAAATCCAGGGTCAATCCATACTCCTGGTTCAACTTCTATCAACCTATTTCCTTTATCTATCCAATGCTGTGTAATTTCATTAGCTCTTAATACATTTCCACTACGCTCACTATTAAAAATTGATTTTGCAGGATGTCTACTTGGCGAACCCGCTGTATGCTGATTTCCGCTAGGATGACCTGGACCTGGAAGTTCATCTATCACACCTCCATCCCTTACAGGTATTTGATGCCTGTGATGTGGAGCCAGTTTCGTCCCTGCTGAATTTCCAGCAAGAAACGCATCTCGTTGAGCTAATGTGTACGGTCCTGCTTCTGTAATCGGTTTTGCAGAAAAGCTCGGGTCTCTTGGACTCATTATATGTCCATCTGGAACTTTTACTTCTTGACCTTTCCAATTCTTAACAGAGTCACTACCACTCTCAATATTAGTCAGAAAATCTGCTGTAGTATCATATTTTCCACTTGACTTCCCATAGCTGGTCTCATCAACACTTTCACTAATTTTCCCCTGTGGTGGACAAGCTTTACCTGTTGACGTACTTGCATACCCACTCGGATCATCATACACCACCGGATTATTCCCGCAGTACGCATACAGATTCAGTCCATCCCCCTGGTATACATCCTCCTGCATGAAACGCCCGGCAACCGGATTATAGTACCTCGCCCGTAAATAATACTGTCCCGTTACATCATCATACTGTTGTCCCGTATAGCGGATGCGGTTATTCAGCTTCTCTGTGGTTCCAAGAGACATGCCAAAGGCATCATACTGGTAGCTGTTCTGAACATCTCCATGTCCGCCGGTAATAAACGTCGTGCTGAGCTGTTCATCCCTGTGGTAGTAGGACAGTTCCTGTCCTCTGCGGAACGCTTCCATCCCTGCCCCGAGATGATAACTGGTGCCCTGCTCTTCTCTTCCCTCCTCCTGCAGAAGCTCTCCATCGTGGTATACAAAGCTGGTTCTCCTGCCGTTTTCCAGCAGTTCAAAACGCAGGCCTTCCGCGTCATAGCGGTTCTCCTGCACGTTGCCAGTTTCAGTTTCCACCCTTGTCTGCTGGTGGCGGCTGTTATAGGAGAACAGGCGGATCCCGGCTGCATTTTTCTCCTCTATTATACCGCCCTGACGGTCATAAGAAAACTGTTTTCTATCGGCAGGGCTTTCCTCTTCGACCAGCTGGTTCTTCTCATTATAAAGATAACAGATTTCTCCCTGTACATCCGTCTTCCGGATTCTGTTTCCGGCTTTGTCATAGGCATAGCAAACAGAAGCGCCGTTCCGCCGCTCTTCCAGAAGCTGTCCACGGACATCATAATTGTAGGAGAGATCCAGCGCATTATTCCCTGCGGTGATGCCGCCCAGAGCTGCCTGTGTGCCTGTCTTCGCCGTACGGTTTCCGTTGCCGTCATACCGGTATGCAAAGGAGAGCAGGACATTTTCGCCCGCTCTGGTTTCCAGAGTGCGGATGTTACCGTCACCATCGTAGGTATAGGCGGTCTCCACACCATTGCCATAACGGATATCGCAGATGCGGTTCAGGGCATCATAGCCGTAGCGCACTTCCAGTCCGTCATCATTAAAGATGCGGCTTCGTCTGCCCAGAATGTCATACTCATACCGAGTGCAGACTCCCTCGGGATCCCTGATCTCCGTGATCTGCCCTGCCCTGTCATGGGTATAGGAAACTAAGCGTTTCCCGTTGGAACGCTTTTCTTTCAGGTTACCATATGCATCGTAGATGTATTCATAGGACTTTCCGTCGCAGACAGCACGGGTCACCCGGCCCAGGCTGTCATAGTGCCAGGTGCTGATATTGGTATGTTTTCCCTCTGCATCGGACGCCTTCTCATACACAGGCTGACCGAATACGTTGCAGGCACGCTGCAGCTGTCTTCCATCCCGGTCGATATGCAGGGACAGGTTGCCCTCCTCGTCATACCGGAAGGTCTCTGTGAATCCTAACTGATCCGTTCGCTCGCTGACCTTGCCGAGACTGTTGTAACGGTACTGCACTGCATTGCCGTTGCCGTCTATAGTCCTGCTGATCTGTCCGGCGGGGGTGTATTCATAGCCTTCCTTCACCCCGTCCGCAAAGCCAATGCCTGTGATGCGTCCCCAGCTGTCCACGTCATAGGAGATGGGATTCTGGTTGCCGTCCACGACTCCCGTGATCTGGCCTCTGGCATTATACTCATACTGTTGGAGGGTGCGCTGATGGTTCCGGTTACCGTTCCCTAATCGCCGGACATCCTTGATCTTTCCGTCCAGTTCGTAGGAAAGCTCTGTCCGGTTTCCAAACGTATCCTCTTGGATAACCGGCTGATTCCGCAGGTTGTAGGAAAGCTCCTGTACCACTTCTCCTAATGCATTGGTGGTGCGGAGGCGGTTGCTGCGGCTGTCATAGGTGTAGGCTGCGCCTGCCCCGTCATCGTTTTCCGGCTCGTAGCCGTAGGGACTGATCTCTTTCCGCAGCCTGTCATTCCGGTCATAGAGATAGCGGGTCACCCCTCCTGCCGGATTGGTTCTGTGGGTCGCCCGGTCTTTCAGGTCATACCGGGTGCTGCTCTCCAGACATTCCCCGTCCGTTCCCAGAATGGCCTGTTTCAGCACATTTCCGGCCGCATCATAGGCATACTGCACCCGTCTGTCGATACCGTTCTTTCTGTCAAGGACTCTCTCCTCGGTCAGGCGGTCGTCCGCATCGTAGCTTCTGTGGATCTCGGAGCCCTTCGGGGTGGTGATCTTTGTCAGGTTGCCGTTGGCATCGTAGGCATATCTTGTAACGGCGGCCTGTACCGGGCCGTTGCCCTGGATTTCCTCCGTCCGCTGAACAAGCCACCCGTTTTTATTGTAGGCATAATGAATGACACTATGAACACCGTCCGCAATGACACGCTCTTCCAGCGTTACATTTCCCAGACAGTCATAATCGTAGCGCATTTTTGCCCCAAAGTCATCTTTCACTACATTCAGATGATTGTTTTTATCGTAGGAAAAATGGATCCGGTGCCAGCCATCCGGCTCTCCGTCCCGTTCTACTTCCTGTTGTCCGTAGGCCTCCTCCACCTTATTGCCCTGACTGTCATAGGTATAGGCGATGACACGGTACAGCGCAGGATCGGTCTCCTGCACTTTTATCTGTTCCCGGATCTTCCAGCCCAGATCATTATAGGTATAGAGGACCTCCTTTCCTTCGCCGTCCACTTCCCGGAGGATCTGTCCGTGCCCGTTGTACTCGTAGGTGTGCAGGATGTTCCCCCCGGGATCCTGTACTTCTGTCATCCGGCCGCAGGCATCATAGGCATAGCGGTAGCCATTGCCGTCATCCGAATCTGCATCATAAGATTCCGGCTGTACCTGTTTGATCATGTTGCCGTCCGCATCATAGAATCTCCGCTCCACGCCTCCGTCCGGATAAAGGATACGGATGCAGTTCCCGTCAGAATCGTACTCATAGCGGGTTCCTTCTCCCTCATCGCCTTTCAGGGCATAGCTGACCGGATGGATCCGGCTGGTGATGTCCCCGTCAAAGTTACGGAATACACGGTGATGTTCCTGCAGGGGAGATATGGTATCTACCACACGTTCCAGAAAATCGTGGCGGTACTCATAGCCGCTCTCTTTCTTTTCCCACTGCACGGGTGGATAGTAAGTGGTCAGATTGCCCATGCGGTCATAGAATCTGCGGGTGGTGTAGCCTTCCCCGTCGATGCGGCTGGTGACAAAGTTCCTGGAATTGTAAGCCAGCTCCACCGTGCCGTAAGTATTGCTGATGGACAGTCTGCGGCCTACGGTATCGTAGCCGTAGGCAGTCTCCTCCCCCTTCGGCGTAATGACACGGCTGGGGTATGCCCGGTTGGCTTCATATTCCTTAAGGCTTTCGTTTCCGAGGGCATCCCGCTCCAGAATGCATCTTCCCCTGAAATCATACTTCCGGGCCGTTTCTTTCCATTTGCCCTCTTTGATCTTTTCCATCGTCCTGACCGGATTGTGTTCCTGGTCATAAGTATAGAGGGTCTCTCTTCCGTCGCTGTCCCATATCCATAATTTGCCCAGTTATTTACTTAAAGCTATAAAATCCACTTTATTCCACGAATTTCTATCATACCAGCTGCTTGTACTTGAGGATTACTACCTCCGACTAATGTGGCATCCTCTGCCTTTCTTTAGTACATCATATTGTTTAATTCTTTCTTTAGCAGCTTGCATCGCTCTGTTCAAGGCATTATCCCATTGGGTTCGCACTCAATAAAGATATTATCCCTACAATATCCACTTATTTTTGTCCCTTTAAAGTCAATTCTTTCCATCCTATTCTCTATAAAAGCACAATTTAAGTTCATATCTTTTATCTGTAAATCCAAAAAAATATTCTGCATAATTTGATTCCCATAGAAATTAAAATTGTCTATTTTTCCACCTTGAAATTCCAATCCAATAAAGGATAAATCTCCTTCCATTTTAATATTTGAAAAATTACAATTTACAAATTTAGAGTATGTAACATTAGACTGTACTTGAAAAGATCTATAACTGATATTTTCAAATACACAATCTATAAATATATTATCCTTTACTAACAACTCCAAATCTTCCCCTTCAAAAGTATCTCGAAACATACATTTTATGAATTTACATTCTTTAAATGTGGCATACACTTCATAAAAAGAGTTCTCAAATACAACGTTATAAAAATTGCACTTACTAATGACACAAATTCTGTTTTGAATTTCAGATATTTTACAATTCTGTATATTTGCATTTTCTATATACATTTTTTCATTTAATGTAAATTGTGACAAATCCAAATGTTTCAGCATACTTATACCTTCTTTCCGTTTCCACAGCCATTACTTTTAAGGCTCTCTTTATTTTCCTTTTCTCCGAAATTTTCTTCTCTATACTTTTTCATAGCATCCTCATGCGAAAGCGTACCTCCTTCAGTATAATCAATAATATTTGTATTATTGGGATGGGTAAGATATAGATCAATACCCTCTTGATTTGCTCGTCTCAACTCATTATTCAATCCCGTTATATCTGCTTGCAACATTTCCAGTTGACCTGATAGCCTTAATTGTTCCCTTATTTCTGGCAGTGTTTTTGTTTCCAACATCAAAGACAACTGATATTTCTCATCCAGTTGGGCTAATCTTGATCCTACATATTCGTTATATGCTCCATGATAAAAACTAGTTCCAGGTGCCCAACCATGCTGAGTTTTATTTGAGATATAGAATTCCATATTCTCCGCTGACACATTATAGTTTCTTAAAAAATTATCTAATGCCCCCGGAGTCGAACTATTCCTATTTATATCAAGTATTCCATTTAATGCGTGATCTACCTGATATCCTGACACACTAACTGCTATATTATTCCTAAATTCATTAGGGATTAGGTGCTGGGCTTGATGAGAGCCAACAGTAGCATCTGAAATGTCAGCATCACCTGTTATCATTTTTAAAATAGCAATCTTTAAGTCTGTCGAATTTCCCTTTGTTTCTATTACACTATCTGTAAAAAGATTCCCTAATGCAGTATAATATCCACTCGGGTCATAATACACCACTGGATTGTTCCCGCAGTACGCATACAGATTCAGTCCATCTCCCTGATAGACGTCTTCCTGCATGAAACGTCCAGCAACAGGATTGTAATACCTCGCCCGCAAATAATACTGTCCCGTTACATCATCATACTGTTGTCCCGTATAGCGGATGCGGT
>OHSL01000961.1_pt1 | contig 9923 bp, 7 predicted proteins | sample 1578741 | NCBI WGS metagenome assembly OHSL01 (sample SAMEA3879512, study PRJEB24766) | human gut metagenome | biome: human-associated habitat; feature: feces | place: USA | collected 1985/1987 | reverse complement strand
AAATTAGATGCGACAAAAAAAGAAGCAGATGCAAAAAAAGCAGAAGCTGAAGCCGCAAAACAAGAAGCAGAAAAAGCAAAACAAGCTTATACTGCTCAAAACACAGTAGTACAGACAGGCTACGATACTTTGAATAGTGTAATTGATGAAAGCTTACAGCCATTATTAAATGAGATTGCGGATTTAGAAGCTAAGATTGCTCAAATGACAGTCAATTAGCAGCTATGAAGACTCCTGAAGAACTTGAAACAGAATATAATCAGGCAACTGAAGATGCTGCAAAGGCTCAGGAAGCGACAGACACAGCACAAAAGGAAGCTGATGAAGCTCAAACAGCTTTAGATACTGCTCAAAGTGATTTGACAACTAAAGAAGATGCTTTGAATCAGGCTCGTACTGATTACGAAAGTGCAACAACTGAAGTAACAGAAAAACAAACAGCTGTGGATTCTGCTCAGGCTTTATTAGATTCTATGACAGATCCAGATGGAATGGAAACTGCAAAAGCTGAATTAGAAACCGCAAAAGCAGATTTACAGACTGCCCAACAAAAACAAACAGATGCTGAAAACGCATTAGCTTCTGCAAACTTAGCTTATGAAACCGCAAAAACCGCAAAGGAAACTGCCGAGACAAATTTAGCGAATGCTCAGCAGGCTGTAACAGACGCTCAAAACAAGTTGAATGATGCAAAAACTAAAGAACAGTCAGCAAAAGATTCTTTAGATGCAGCAAACGCCGAAAAAGAAAAGAACGAAGCAGCAATCAAAGAATTAAATGCTAAGATTGCGACAGCTCAGAATGAAGTAAATCAGGCTCAAACAGCTTATGACAAGGCTTTAAATGATTTTAATTCGACAATGTCTCCATTGGAACAAGCTAAAAAGAATTTAGCTGACTTTGAAGCGAAGTATGCTACGGAATTGGCTCGATTGAATCAAGGAAGTAAAGGATATTTTGATTCTGTTGGATGTTCAGATTTGGCTGATTATGTATTCAAAGTTGATAATTCAGTAGAAGGTAAATTAGCGGCTTATACTCAAATGGGACAAAAGGATGACGCTACAAGCTTAGAAAACATGCAAGCTTCTATTGCTTATATGAAAGAGTGTAATGAAATCCGTAAAAAAGAAGGCTTATCTGAATTAAAAGTTAGTATGTGGCTTACAGCAATTGCACAAGTAAATGCAAATCATGCAAAATCAAATATGGAGCACGCTGGTATATATGCTACGGGAGAAAATCTTGCATGGGGTTACGGAAACGCAAATACAGCAGGAAGTCCGTTCCGTGGCTGGTATGATCAGGAAAAGGCTGAATATCTAGCTGGAAATCATAAATTCTCAGATGTTGGTCACTATAAAAATATTGTTGAAAAGCGATATACCGTGACAGGCTTTGCAGTTGGAACAAACGGACGGTTCTCAACAGCTCATTGTCAGGAGTTTTTAGACGAAGTAATGGGCGTTGATGATGAAGTCCAAATGACTGTTGATGAATTTGAACAATCATTCAATAACTACTACAACAACTTAAAATCTGTAGATTCTCAGCACAAAACTTTACAGAATGCTGTCAACAACGCATCTGGTTCAGGTTCTAAAGATAACACAGCTGTAATAAATGCACTTAACTTATTGAACGCTAAGAAAAATGCGTTAACTTCTTTACAGAACCAGAAGACTGCAAAAGAAAACGAACGTGCTGGATTGCAGAATCGTGTAAATCAGGCAACAGCTTCTTATAACCAAGCTGTACAAAACACAAAAACAGCTAATCAAAAAGTCGAAGAAGCAAAGACAGCTAAAGCAAATGCAGAAAACGCTTTGAACAGTGCAAAAGCAGAGCTGGTATCTAAAGAAAACGCACGTCAAACAGCTTCAGTAAATGTGGATACAGCAAAAGCTCAAGCTAAAGAAGCTCAGAACAAAGTGAATACTTTGAATGATAGAATCAACAACTGGACAGCAAACACAGAAAAAGCTGAAAAGAATTTAGCAGATGCAAAAGATGCTTTAGCAAAAGCTAAGGCTAGAAAAGCTCAGTTGAAAGATACATTCGATACAGCAACAGATGAACACAAGAAAGCATCTGATGTATTCAATGATGCAAAAGCTACTTCAGAGGATGCGAACACACGTTTGGCAACAGCTAAAGAAAACTTGAGTAAGAAAGATGCATTGAGAAACGCAGCTAAAAAGGCTGTTGATACATACAATACAGCTTCCGCACAAGTCGAATCATTAGAAACAGACATCGCAAAATTAGCAGATACAATCACTGCTAAAGAAGCTGAAAAGGTAAAAGCAGATGAAAACATCAAAGCATTGACAGATGACATCGAAGCAACTGCAAACGAAAAGGCTAAAGTAGACGCCGAAGCTGCTCCATTGAAGAATGTTAAAGTTGTGTTGAAAGACGTATTGATGAACGGTTCTAAAGCTGATATCTCAACAGTTGGAAATGAAATTCTAACAGCTAAGTTGAGCGCTTTACAGGTAGAAGTTGACAAAGCTCAAGCCTTGAAAGCAGATTTAGAGGCTAAAAATACTGCTTACAATGACAAATACAACGAATATTTGACAGCTAAATCAAACTTGGCAAAAGCAGAAGCAAACCATGCAGAAGCCATGAAAGCATTAAGCGATTACTTGAATAAATCAGATAAAAACGATAAAACTGAAACAAATAAATCAGCTAATGTTGGAAATAGTGTCGATACTAAAAAATCTAATGGTGTAAATACATCTGCTCAAACTGCATTAGGATTCTATGCATTGAGTGGTGTATTAGGACTTGCTGGTGTTGCATTTACAGGTAAACACGCTCGTAAAGAAGATTAGTTTATTACAGGAGAGATGAATGTCTCTCCTTGTTTTATGAGGTTAAATATGTCATTTAAAGTTAAAATACAAAATAATCGTGGGGACTGGTATCAAATTTTTCCGGATGATGAAGTACCTATATCATTCATTCGGGTGATGAAGAAACAAAATGCTACATTTTATGAAGATGGCACTTTTGAATGTAGTGTATATGAAATTCAATCATTAATTGATTGTATTGAAGAATATATCAAAGATAAACAAAGAGAGTTTAGTTCAAGTAGAGCTTTAAGAGAAAGATTAAATAAGCGTAAAGAAGAAATGAATCAAGGTGTATATAAGGTTGTGTTGAATAGTATGTTTGATTTAACAAACGATTATGTACCATATACGCGAAACTATAAAACGGGATATGATCTTTATCCAACATGGCGAATCATTGAAATGAATGCGATGTCTTGGACAATGTTTATGTCTTATAATTTTATTAAATTTATTGAATCTTCAATTTATCGTGCGGATGAATTGAGTTTTAAATTGAAGGAAAAAGAAAGGTTGCTAGTAAAAGGAATTGTAGAATAAAAGGTAAAAAGAAAAGGTCACCCCTCATCATGTAAGATGAGGGGTGACTCAATTTCTTGACCAAAATTTATACTATATGGGATAGTATATGTGCAAATTTAGAAATGAAATTGTCTTTTTTAAAATTGACAAATCCATTATGCTTTTATTATTTCGATCATAAAGTATGTTTGGTTTTAAAAATTCTTAGACAGCTTTTATTCCATTAATATATACATTTTTAATTGTATTATTCAAATCGATCAAACTTTTTGTACAAATAATAAAGTCAGCATCTTTACCGGCTTTAATAGAACCTACGCGATTATCGAGTTTTAAAATCTTAGCTGGATTGATCGTGATTGCTTTGATAGCTTCATATTCATCCATACCTTCTTTGGCGGCAAGAGCGGCACATAAAGATAAATATTGTTCTGGAATAACTGGAGAATCGGTTGTGATGGAAACTAGAATTCCAGCTTTATTTAGTACGCCTGGTGTTTTGAAGGATTTTGATTTCAATTCAAATTTTGTCTTATGACCAAAACTTGGTCCACAAATACATGGAAAACCACTTTCTTTGATTTGAGGAAGAATACATCTTGCATCTGTAACATGATCTAATGTAATCTTGATATTTTCTTCTTTTGCGATACGAATGGCCGTTAAGATATCATCGGCTCTATGAGCATGACACTTTAATGGAAGTTCTTTTTTGACAACAGGAATCATGGCTTCAAGCTTTTGATCATAAGCTACATCTTTACCAGCTTCTTTTTTAGCTAGGTATTCCTTTGTCTTTTCTAATGTTTCTCTTAATAATGCACTGATTTGCATACGCGTATCAATTTTCTTACCTTGATAACAACGCTTAGGATTTTCTCCGAATGCAGCCTTCATCGCAATTGGATTTTGAATTGTCATTTCATCAATACAATTTCCTTTAGTCTTATACGCAAAGAAAGTTCCACCAAGTACGTTAGCACTACCAGGACCTGCTGCAACGGTAGTAACACCACCTTTTAAAGCTTCATGAATGGTTTCATCCATTGGATTACATCCATCAATGCCTCGCATATTTGGTGTGATTGGGTCTGTGATTTCGTTGACATCATCGCCTTCAAAGCGAATGGCTGTTTCTTCCATACCTAGATGGCAATGACTTTCAACTAAACCTGGGAATACGTAAAGACCATTTAAATCTTGTACATCTTCACCTTCACTTGCTGTCAAATTTTTTCCTACTTCGGTAAATACACCTTTATCGATTTTAAAATCACCTACAAAAGGTTCTTGTTCCATTGTATAAATGGTTGCGTTCTTGAATAACATATAATCACCTCTAGAATCTATTGTATCACGTTGTGAAAAATATTACATATAAGATGAAAATGTTTTGTAAATGAAACCCGTTTGTTTTTCAAGTTCTTATTCTATATAATGATTCTTGGTGAGTTTATGAAAAAGGTAAAAAGAAAAGTGAATAGAAAAAGAATCGCAATTGTCGTGTTGATTCCAGTGATTTGTATCGCATTATTGATTGCGAATTTTACAAGTATTCGATTGAGTATTAAGGGATATCATAAAGAGGATAAGAAAGTTGTTTTAAAATTAGAAAAAGATGACATCAAAGATATCTTGGATTATGATCAAATTATTGATATTTCAAAGTGGGATAAGGTAAAAAATGATTCGCACTATTTATTGTATGACAAGTATTACAGGGCTTCTAAAAAGAGTGTAAAGAAAGTTGTGTATTATATTGATTCTTACTATGAAAGAATGGAAGATTTAAATTATTTGGGCTATACAACGGATGTGTTATTTAATAATTCGGATGTATATACCATTTCAAATTTGGATACATTGATCTCGGCTAGTGTACCTTATAAAAAGGCAAAGAAATATTTGGCAATTAAAGGAGCGCAAATCAAAGATATCAAGGAATATGTGGATTCTGGATTAAAACCATTAAAGGCGGTGTTAACCGTTTCTTATCCAGGTATTGATTCAAGTAAGCGTGATGATCGTACATATACAATTGAGAGTCCTTCAAATATGTTGGTTTTAATTAAGAATGGTTTTAGTGTTCCAAGTGATTATGTACCAAGTGATTTAAGAGATGTAAATATTCCTTATGAAAGTGAAGTGGGGCAATTAAGAGATTGCGCGGCAACTGCACTTGAAAATATGTATAAGGATGGCTTGAAACAAGGGTATAGTATTGCGATTAAGAGTTCGTATCGTTCTTATAAAACGCAATTAGATGTTTATAATGAATATTTTGCGATGTATGATGCGGCTTATGCGGCAAGTTTAGTTTCTGTTCCAGGATCAAGTGAACACCAATGTGGATTGAGTGTGGATCTAACAAGTCAAAGTGTAATGGATGGAACGTATGGAACATTTGGTGAAACACCTGACTATAATTGGGTTGAACAAAATGCCTATAAATATGGATTTATTTTACGCTTCCCAGAAAATACGGGAGACCGTACAGGAGCTACCAACGAGCCATGGCATTTTAGATATGTAGGAAAAGAAGCAGCTAAAGAAATTCATGATAAGGGATGGATCTTAGAGGATTATATTGAACATCATGGATTTACATACAATTTGCGTTTGAATTGACGAATATAAAGGGATTAGTTTAAACTGACTATGGTGATGATTATGTGGTTAGGATTACTAATTCCTTTTTTTGGAACGACTTTGGGTTCAGCCGTTGTGTTCTTTATCAAAAATAAAAAGAATGAACTTTTATCTAGATGCTTTTCTGGTATTGCCTCGGGTGTCATGGTGGCTGCAAGTATTTGGTCTTTATTGATTCCAGCGATGAATCAAGAAAAGAATATCTTGGTCATTGTGCTTGGCATATTTTTAGGAGCTTTATTACTTCTTTTCTTAGATTGTATCGTTCCTCATATGCATCCTGGAACAAATGATGAAGAGGGAAAAGAATCGCATTTTAAGAAAACGACAAAGCTAGTCTTTGCGGTAACTTTGCATAATATTCCAGAAGGTATGGCTGTTGGCATAGTACTAGCACAAGCAATTCAAACGGGAAGTATATATGCGGCTTTAGCTTTATCCATTGGGATTGCGATACAAAATTTTCCGGAAGGAGCCATTCTTTCTTTACCCTTAAAGAGCAATGGCTGTTCAAAACATAAGGCGTTTTTGATAGGTTCATTATCGGGTATTGTTGAACCTATATTTGGTTATGTCACAATTTTATTTTCAAATTGGATCCTACAATGCTTGCCGCTTTGTTTAAGTTTTGCGGCAGGCGCTATGTTGTTTGTTGTGGTTGAAGAGCTTGTTCCTGAAATGGCACAAGGAAAACACTCGAATCTTCCAACACTTTCTTTCTTGTTTGGATTTTGTATCATGATGATATTGGATGTGGTTTTAGGATAAGCTTTCATTTTTTTTAGAAAAGAGTTAAAATTATTTTACATAATGTAGAAGACCCATAAGGAATTCTGCATTTTCTTTTGGGAAGGGTGAAGGCGTTGGAAAGTACAGATTTATTAAAGGGAAGTATATGGAAATCAATATTGATATTTTCTTTACCATTACTTGTAGGAAATTTATTTCAACAATTATACAATACAGTCGATTCTTATGTGGTAGGAAACTTTGTCAGCTCACATGCCCTTGCAGCTGTAGGACAATCTACTTCCATCATTAATATGTTGGTTGGATTCTTTATGGGATTATCAACAGGTGCCGGTGTTGTGATTGCACAATATTTTGGAGCCAAAGAAACAAAAAAGATGCAGGATTCGATTCATACATCTTTAGCTTTAACTTTAGTTTTGTGTGTCATATTCACAATATTGGGTATTGCTCTATCTAAACCCATTTTAGTCATGATTGGTTCGCCTAAAGAAGTTTTACCTTTGGCTGTGATTTATCTTCAAATTTATTTTGCGGGTGTATCCTTTTCACTAATTTATAATATGGGAGCCGGTATTTTAAGAGCTTTAGGGGATAGTAAAAATCCATTGATTTACTTAGTTGTATCGAGTTTAGTCAATATTGTATTAGACTTTGTGTTTGTGATCTACTTTCATTTAGGTGTTGCTGGTGTGGGTATTGCGACAACCTTGGCACAACTCGTTTCTGCCATTTTAGTCATGCATGAATTGATGCATACAGATAAAGAGTATAAGGTATATATTTCTAAGATTCGTTTTTCAAAGCCCATTCTATCAAGAATTATTTCAATAGGAATTCCGGCAGCTCTACAAAATAGTATTGTTTCTTTTTCCAATGTGATTGTTCAATCGTACATTTCTAAATTTGGATCGGCTGCTGTTGCGGGATATAGTACAACGACAAAACTAGATGGTTTCTTGCAGCTTCCAATTCAAAGCTTCTCGATGGCTATCACAACGTTTGTGGGACAGAATTATGGGGCTCAAAACTATAAGCGTGTAAGAAAAGGCTTATATACAACATTATTGATGTGTGAAGTAATCATCTCATTAGGAGCCTTCTTGATTTATACAAATGGAGAGTTCTTAGTCGGATTGTTCTCACAAGATAAAGATGTGATTGTAGCTGGTGTGACTATGATTTCTGTCTTTGCGCCAGGCTACATCTTCCTTCCTCTATCCCACATTACGGCAGGTGCATTGAGGGGAGTCGGATTATCTAAAGTACCAATGTATTCGATGATTTTATGTTTCGTTATTTTAAGACAAGTCTATTTATTTGTGGCAACACAATTTAGTTCTGAATTAATTACTGTATTCTTGGGATGGCCACTGACATGGATCGTAAATGCAGCACTATTGATGGGGTATTATCATATATATTCAAAGAAATTAGTAAGAGGCGATATTTATTAATCGTCTCCTTTTTTATACCCCCTATAAAATGGGTAGTGGGTATAAAGGGTATAAAAGGCAGCAAGTCAAGATGTGTATAGTAATAGTATTGATTAGAGAATTACTGTTATGGAAATGAAAAAAGGACAATGAAATAGTGTCGTATAAAAATTCTATAAGAAATTGCATAAGCAATGTAATATTACTTCTTTTTCATTTAATTGATTTATCGTGGAGAAAATACAGAAATGGATACGATTCAGTACTTAACTGTTGAAGACTACTTAAAAAGTTTGTAGAAAACAAGGTAAGGGGCGAGATTTAGTAGAGTCTCGCCTTTTTTCTTTGTTTCGAATTGGGAATATTTAATTCCTTTCGATATTTTGATATGGTTCTTCTTGATGCGTAGAGTTCCATATTTTCGAGTTCTTCTACAATTTCTTCATCTTGTAGAGGATTTTCTGGATTTTCCACTTCAATCAATAATTGAATGGCCTTTTGAATCGAGTCTTTACTGCTTCCTTTGTGTGTCTTTGAAATAAATAAATCTTTTACAGGATACATATGATCATTAAATTCATAATATTTATCACTCAGAGTCCTAGAAACGGTTGAAATCGAGTAGCCCGATTCTTGAGCAATTTCTTTAAGTGTGCATTCTTTTAAATCATCTTGAAATAGAAAATAATTCTTTTGATGTGTGATCAATATATTTGCGAGTAGAAGAATGGTTTTGTTCCGACGGTTGATACTATCTATATAAAACTTAGCTTCATTTAAATATTTTTTAGCTTCTTTTGACAATTTTACTTCTTCACAATGAAGCGATAGATTTCCCATTTCTTTGGGGATGATTTTTAATTGATCTTCATCAATTTCAATTGTGAATTCAGGTAAAGCTAAATTTGTCGTACTTTCTGTGTCATATTCACTGCAAGGAAATGGATTGCACTCTTGCATGTGAGCTAATTCATCAAATACAGATTCATAAGGTATATCTAAAGATTCAGAAATTGTATAGAAATCTTTTTCTTCAAGTTCTTTTGAATGATTCTTTAAAATAGTGTATGCGATTGTATAGCCTTTTTCTTTTAATTGAATCATTAAAGAATCAATACTATTTTTAGCAGCCACACCAATGGGTTCAAAGGTTTGAATGAAAGAGAGTGTTTCTTCAAATTGTGTTTTAGTACATTTTAAGTCCGATAGGACAGTTTGGATGTCTTGATCAAAGAAGCCATGATTATCTAAGGATTCAATAATATAATGGGCAATGGGTTCATTGTATTTTTTAGTGCTTGTATGCAGCTGCAAATAAAGTTCATCCTTTAGACTTGGCTTATTGGAAATGCCTGCTTCAAGATATTGTTGGATATCTTGACTTGGAGTGTATTCTAAAAAAGGATTATTTTGACTGACATTATATAAAAGATCCGACAAAGTCTGTCTATCTTTACTTAATATTTCTAGATGCGACTTTAAACCTGTTGTCATGTGGAGTGTTTGTTTGTAGGTATGTGTATAAATCAAATCTTGTTTCATATGTATATATGTTATACCATATTATGGTATAATAATTCAAAAAAAAGTGGAGGGTAACATGATAGAAAAAATATTGGCATATATTTTGGCATGTTGTAATAACGGTAGTTCGACAGTTGTAAAATCGTAAATATTCCAAATGTCGCTTATGTAGCGC
>OHSL01000927.1_pt1 | contig 10299 bp, 9 predicted proteins | sample 1578741 | NCBI WGS metagenome assembly OHSL01 (sample SAMEA3879512, study PRJEB24766) | human gut metagenome | biome: human-associated habitat; feature: feces | place: USA | collected 1985/1987 | reverse complement strand
CCCTGAAGCTGATCGTCCGTTCTCCGCTGGTCCTGCTGGGCCTGGAGGGCAAGTACGATGTCGTCGTCCGCGTTTCTGGCGGCGGTGTTTCCGGCCAGGCTGGCGCTATCCGCCACGGCCTGTCCCGCGCCCTGCTGCAGCAGAGCGATGAGAATCGTTCTGTTCTGAAGAAGGCTGGCTTCCTGACCCGCGATCCTCGTATGAAGGAGCGTAAGAAGTACGGTCTGAAGGCTGCACGTCGTGCACCCCAGTTCTCCAAGCGCTGATTTGTTTCAGATGTATCTTTACGGCTCTGCTTCGGCAGAGCCGTTTTTGTTTTGGTCAGCTTGAGCAGGCAAAACGGTCTGAGTCCTGCGCACAAAAAGAACACCCCCGCGCCTTTGGGCCGGGGGTGTTCTGCTGTGATAGGAAATGTCAGGTGGAAGAGGAAAGCATCTTTTGCAGCTGGGTCTTGGCCCGGTAGTAGGTCACCCGGGCCCATGCGGCGTTGTGGCCGAAGATCAGCCCGATGCGCTCAAAGGGCAGCTCGCCGAATACCCGGAGGCTGAACACCTCTTTGTAAGGCTCGTCCAGCGTATGCAGACACTGATGTACAGTGAATGCCGCATCCTGATCGACCAGCAGCTGGGCAATGTCCGGAGTGTCGGCGGGGGCGGTTTCGGCATCTTCCAGCGGGGCAGTGTGCTTTGTCCGGCGGCAGTGGGAATAATAGGCGTTGCGGGCCACCGTGAACAGCCACGCCCGTACATCCTGCCGGTCGTCGTAGTCCTTCAGGCCGTCCAGAGCCTTGAAGAAAGTCTCCTGTGTCAGCTCCTCGGCCAGCGCTTCGTTGTGGGTCAGGCCCTGCAGGAACAGAAACACATCCCGGAAGTAGAGCCGGTAAATGCTGTCGATGTCCATAGGCTCAGCCCTTCTTATAGTCGGTGCCGTATTCCTGGTCGGTGCCGTAGGCGTAGTCGAAGGTACCGTCCGGGTTTTCCTGTACGATGTAGCGGTCTACCAGCTGTCCATCGCGGTAGTACAGGGTCTGGTCTGCGCAGTCCACGGTCAGCAGCTGGGTGCGAGACACCATGACCCATACAGTGGATCGATCAGAACCCACCAGGGCTGTCAGTACCCGATGCACGCCCGGAAAGCGGTAGCGCATGGCCCGCACAGTGATCTGCGGCTTGCCCCAGCTGAAGGTGTCCTCCATATCCAGCCAGACACCCTCGCCCTGCACTTCCAGAATGCAGATGTCTGCGCCATTCTCTTTGCGGTTGTATGTCCAGAAATGAGCCTGCTCTGTGGTGGCCGGGACGCGGGCAGTGCCCATCCAGAATATCATTGCCAGAGCGCACAGGGCTGCCAGCACAGAGCCGATCGCTGCACGGATGCTCCTTCTTTGCAGGGCGGCCCTGATCCTGCGCAGGGGCGCATCCGGCTGCGCTTCCGGCCGCACCGGCACCGGCTGCTCCATCTGTTCCAGCTCGGCGCGGCAGGCTTCACATTCGGCCAGATGCTCTTCCACCAGTGCGTTGGTGGCCTCACTGGTGATGTGCTCCGCATACAGTGGCAGCAGGTCACGGATGATATCACAATTCGTTTTCATCGTCTTTTGCCCTCCTTTTTCATGGCCTTTCACCCCAATAACGCAGAAAAGGAGAAAGTGTTACAGGTTTCTGCAAATTTTTTGCAGGCTCAGCCCTTCTCCTGCCAGAATAATCCGCCGCTGGTCTGGAACAGGGGCCAGGGGTTCACGCTCTTGCTGCCGAGTTTGAAGTCCATGGTCAGCTCCTCGCCCAGCACGCCGACAGCCTGCCCCCGCTCCACAGTCTGCCCGCGGGTCACGGAGAGCTCCTGCAGGCCGTACAGATAACTGCGCACGCCGCAGCCGTGGTCGATGACCACGGTGCTGCCGGTGAGAGCCAGATCGCCCGCAAAGACCACCACGCCATTCGCCGGGGCGCGGCAGGGCTCACCGGGGATGGTGTAGAGCCGGGTGGAGTTGGACCGGCTGCCCTGCTGGCCGCCGGTCACCTTGACCTGACCAAAATCCACCAGCATCATGTAGTTTTCTGCCGGGCAGAGGAAGGCACCGGCCCAGAGCTTTTCCCGCACGGGCTGCTCGTACAGGGGCCAGATGTTGTTCCGGAACTCGGCGTTGGCGGCCTCGGGGGATGCAGGTTCCGGCTCCACCTCCACGGTGCCGAAATCCTTGGGCAGAACGGTCAGCGTCCGGGCAAAGGTCTCGCCGTTGACGGTAACGTTGACCGTGTGCCCGCCCGCCGAAGCGTTGTAGGCGGCGGGGATGTAGGCGCGCCAGCCGCTGCCCAGCCGGACACACTGAACGCTGCCCAGGTCGGTCTCCACAGCGGGAGCGGTCTCGCCGGTCAGGCCGGTGATGGAAAGCGCCGCCACACCGCCCTGCTCCAGCCGCTCGGTGGAAAGGGCGACCTCCGCGCTGGCCTGCAGGGTGAACCGGAAGGAGTAGCTGTACCAGCCCGTGGGCCTGGCCGGGTGCTCCACGCCCAGGTTCTTGCGGATGGCACCGGTGGTACCGCCCTCAAACTGGGTGGCGAGATAGTCCTGCGGCAGCCGCCAGACCGTCAGCTTTGCCTTGTAATCCCCGTTGGCAGGGAAGAGAAAGTCCTCGTACTGAGAGGCCGACCCCGCAAACACGATGCTGCCGATGTCGGTCTCGATGGTCAGGGTGGTGTAGCTGGCCCAATCGGGCAGGGCGAGGGCTGGGTGTGCGTCATACAGCACGCCCAGTTTCTGCACGGTGAGCGTTTCGGGGCTGGTGAACACCTTATCGAACACGCCGCCCAGCAGCGGCACCTGCCAGCAGGAGCCGTTCACTTCCAGCGCCTGCCCGCCGAACTGCGTGTCTGCCGCCGGGCGGGAACCCTCGCTGGTAAAGGAATAGCTCACGGTCATCACCGCGCCCAGCAGCACGGCAACGCCCAGAATGACACCAACGACCCACAACAAAAATCGTTTCATGGATATGTACTCCTGTTACAAAGCCGCATCCCTGCACTTGGTTCCCCTGCCAGGGGAGCTGGCCGCGCCGGAGCGGGGACTGAGAGGTTGAATAATCAATGCGGCGTATAAAAAAGCGCACCACAGCTTGCAGGGACAAGCCGGGTGCGTTTTTCGGTGTTTGGTTTATTCTGCGGCATCCTCGGCAGAAGGATCTTCTGCGGGCTGCTCTGCGGCAGGCTCAACGGTCTCAGCCTTATCCTCGCCAAACAGCAGACGCTCGTACTCGTCCAGCTCCTTCTCACGGCGGTGCAGGTAGACAGCCACGGCGGCCAGCGCACCGGCCACAGCGGCCAGCGTGGCGATAACAGCGATCAGACAGGATTTCTTCATAGGACACACTCCTTTTCTGGTGGGGAACGGTGGTTCATGGAACCGGAGTTCATTTTGATAAGGCTATTATACCCGGAAAAGCAAAAAATTACAATCCGAATTGCAGAAATTTCATCAATCCGGGCAATCACAGCAATTTGGTCAGCAGCAGCTTTTTGTAGACCTTGAAGGCACCGGGCAGGGTGTACGCGGCCTCCAGCTGCTCCTTTCCGGCCCAGACGCAGCCTGCGGGGGCGGGCTGCTCCGGCACAGTGAGGAAATAGCCGCTCTGGTGCCATTCGATGTGGGTGAAAATGTGCTTGGCCGCAGGCAGGGGCGTGAAATGTACCCCTGTGCAGTCCAGCCCCAAGGCAGCAAGGCGGGCGGCAGTCTCTGCGGCGGTAAGGGTGGTATCCTCCCACAGCACCGGCTGCCACAGCCCGGCCAGCAGGCCCTTGGCGGGCCGCTGCTGGAGCAGCACCCGGCCCTCGTTCAGCACCAGCGCCACCGTGACCGGTGTGATGCGCCGGGCCTTAGGGGGCGTTTTCTGGGGCAGGGAGAGGGCGGTGCCTGCGGCCCGGGCCCGGCAGAGCGTGCCCAGCGGGCACTGCTCACACAGAGGTGCGCCGTTGGGCAGGCAGACCAGCGCGCCCAGCTCCATCAGGGCCTGATTGTAGTCTCCGGCTTTTGCGGGCGGCTGGTGCTCCATGACCCGTGCCGTGAACTCCCGCTTCACCTGCGGGTCGGTGACCAGCCGGGGGTCGTTGTAGAGCCGGGCAAACACCCGCAGAACGTTGCCGTCCACGGCGGGAACCGGGAGACCGAAACTGATGGATGCAATGGCCCCCGCCGTGTACTCCCCGATGCCGGGCAGGGCCAGCAGGGCGTTGTAATCAGCAGGCAGCTGCCCGCCGTACTGAGCGCAGACGATCTTTGCCGCTTTCTGCAAATTGCGCACCCGGCTGTAATAACCCAGCCCCTCCCACAGCTTGTGCAGCTTTTCCTCCTCACATCCGGCCAGCGCGGGGATATCCGGCAGGGCGGTAAGGAAGCGCTCATAGTAGGGCAGCGCTGCCGAGACCCGGGTCTGCTGCAGCATGATCTCGCTCAGCCAGACATGGTAGGGCGTGGGGTCCTCCCGGAAGGGGAGGATGCGGCGGTTGGTGTAGAACCAGTCCAACAGGGCAGGAGCGATATTTTCCACTTGTATTTATCTCCTTGTTGAAAACAACCCTCTCCGTCATTGCTCCGCAATGCCGGAGAGGGTTGAATTTAATCCTTAGAAACCGTAAGCGGTGCGGGGGAAGGGCAGCACGTCACGGATGTTCTGGATGCCCGTGAGGTACATGATCATCCGCTCGAAGCCCAGGCCGTAACCGGCGTGCTCCACGCCGCCGAACTTGCGCAGGTTCAGGTACCACTCATAGTTGGTCTTGTCCATGCCCAGCTCGTCCATGCGGGCAACCAGCTTGTCGTAGTTCTCCTCGCGCTGGCTGCCGCCGATCAGCTCGCCGATGCCGGGCACCAGCATATCAGCTGCGGCCACGGTCTTGCCGTCCGCGTTCATCTTCATGTAGAAGCTCTTGATCTCCTTGGGGTAATCGGTGACAAAGACGGGCTTCTTGAACACGACCTCGGTCAGGTAGCGCTCGTGCTCGGTCTGGATATCCACGCCCCACTCCACAGGGAACTGGAACTTCTTGTTGTTCTTCTTCAGGATCTCAATGGCCTCAGTGTAGGTGATGCGGCCGAACTCGCTGTTTGCCACCAGCTCCAGACGCTCGATCAGGCCCTTGTCGATGAACTGGTTGAAGAAGGCCATCTCATCGGGGCAGTTGTCCAGCACGTAGCGGATGACGAACTTGGTCATGGCCTCGGCGGTGTCCATGTAGCCCTTCAGGTCGCAGAAGGCCATCTCGGGCTCGATCATCCAGAACTCGGCGGCGTGGCGGGTGGTAAAGCTCTTCTCCGCACGGAAGGTGGGGCCGAAGGTGTACACCTTGCCAAAGGCCATGGCCATGGCCTCGGCCTCCAGCTGGCCGGAAACGGTCAGGTTGACGGGCTTCTCAAAGAAGTCCTGGCTGTAATCCACGGTGCCGTCCTCGTTCTTGGGCACGTTCTGCAGGTCCAGCGTGGTGACCTGGAACATCTCACCGGCACCCTCGCAGTCGGAAGCGGTCAGCAGGGGAGAGTGGGAGTAGATGAAGCCGTTCTCCTGGAAGAACTTGTGGATGGCATAGGCAGCCACGCTGCGCACGCGGAATGCGGCGTTGAAGGTGTTGGTGCGGGGGCGCAGGGTGGGCATGGTGCGCAGATACTCCATGCTCATCTTCTTTTTCTGCAGCGGGTATTCGTCGGCGGGGCAGTCGCCCAGGATCTCGACGGAATCGGCGTTCAGCTCAAAGGGCTGCTTGGCCTGCGGGGTCAGCACGATGCGGCCCACGATGCGCAGGCTGCTGTAGAGGCCGGTGTGGATGACGGCGTCGTAGTTGTCCAGCTTGCCGGCTTCCAGCACGACCTGCAGGGTCTTGAAGCAGCCGCCGTCCGACAGGGCGATGAAGCCGATGTTCTTGGAGTCGCGGATGTTTTTTGCCCAGCCGCAGACGGTCACGACGGTGCCGTCGGCGGGGGTGTTCTTGTACAGCGAAACGATCTCAGTGCGTTCCATGGTATCTCCTCCGATGTAAAATAAAAAGACAGCTTTGCCCTGAAGTTTCAGGGCGAACAAGCTGTCTTGTAATGTCCGCGGTGCCACCTGAATTACCGGAAGTGTCCGGTCGCTCACGCGCTCATCTCAAAAAGAAAGCGCTGCCCTTGTAACGCGGGGCGCAGCGGCGCACCTACTGGCAGTTTTGCAAAAAACTGGGTTCAGGTTGCAGCTCCTGGGTGTTCGTTCGCGCAGGGGGCGCTCACGGCTCGCAGCAACTGCCGTGTTCTCTGGAAGCGTCCCGGATGCGTTACTTTTCCCGATCTGTGCTTTTCGGTAGTTCTAAAAATAGCACAGGAAAGCGGCTTTGTCAATCAAAAATCAAGACTTTGTCTTGCATTCCGGGCCGAAAAATGATATCATCTAAAATGATATGTTGTGCGCTTTATACCCATCCTGTTTCCGGGCGTTCCGGGGAGGCATCCCGCACCGCAAACTCTCTGTTGTTTTAGGAGGACATTTATGACTGAAAACCAGATCCCGTATGAGCAGGAAGAGGAGATCAACCTCGTTTCCCTGCTGTTCACGGTCCTGCACAAATACCGGCAGATGGCGGCCGCAGCCCTGGTCTGCGCCGTACTGTTTGCAGGCGTGGCTGTTGTGAAGAACATCTCGTGGAACGCCGCCGTCCAGAAGGCGGCAGAAGAGGGCGAGACCGCACCCCGCACTTCGGCCCAGCAGACGTATGAAGAGGACATGGTCGAGTACCGCGAAGCACAGAACAAGCGCGATACCGACGTGCAGAGCTACAACCAGCAGCTGCGCGACAACGAGCGTTCGCAGCAGACGGTCCAGTTCAACATCGACAACGCCGAAGAGTACATGGAAAAGTCCGTCCTGAACAGCATCGATCCTTACAATGTCTACAACGCCAGAGCGGATCTGTACGTCACCACCGATTATAAGATCATGCCCGGCATGGACTACCAGAACCCCGACTACACCAGCTCGGTCCTGAGTGCATACACCTCCCTGCTGACCAACCACGAGGCTATTTCTGCCATTGCAGAGCAGTTCAACATGGAAGAGCGGTACATGCGGGAGCTGGTCAGTGTCTGGGGCGACGACTCCACCCGGTTGCTCTCCATCAGCATCAACGCAGCATCCGAGGAAGATGCCACCGCCATTCTGGACGCTGTCATCGCCCGGATGAACGGCCTGTACGAGACGATTGAGTCCACCGTGGGGCACCACAGCATCACCCTGCTGTCCCGCACCAGCAGCGTCACCGTGTCCACCGACCTGCGCGACCAGCAGCAGAACACCCGCGACAACCTGACCAGCCTGCAGAACCAGATGACCGATCTGCAGGCGCAGCACGACCTGCTGGAGCAGAACATCCAGAAGGCCGATCAGGACCTGGCTGCCCTCGAAGTGCCGGAAGAGCCGGGCGACGGCAGCTCCTCTCTTGTGAAGTTCGCCGTGATCGGCTTCGTCCTCGGCGTGATCCTGGTAGCCGGCGCTGCGGTCGTCAAGTTCCTGACCGCCGGCCTCGTCTACTCTGCGAAGGACCTCAAGTCCACCTGCAATCTGCCCGTCCTCGGTACGCTGGCCAGTGCCGCTGCCCGGAAGGCAGTCAAGCTGGACGCCAAACTCAACAAGCTGGAGGGCCGCCCCGATGGCAGCCGCGACGATGAGACGGTGCGCCTGATCGCCGCCACCATTGCCAGCCGCGCCCCCAAGGCTGATCGCATCCTCGTCACCGGCGATCTGCCCGCAGAGCAGCTGTCTGCCCTGACCACCCAGCTGCAGACTGCCGACACCCTCCGCAGCCGGAAGCTGACCTACGCCGAGAGCGTACTGGTCTCCTCCACCGCCGTTCTGGAAGTCAACGCCGCCGACGCGGTGGTGCTCGTGGCCGACTGCAGCTGCTCCCGTTACAGCAGCGTGAACGACCAGAAGGAGCAGATCGCTCGTCTGGGCAAGACGATTCTGGGCTGCGTGGTATACGAATAATGGATCTTGCCCGCTCAGGTATGGCGCTGCGATGCCTGAGCGGGCTTTTTTATTGCAAGGCCCTGATCAGCCCCTCGGCGGCCAGCTGCCCGGCGTACAAGGCTTCGTTGAGGTTGTTGCCATGGCCGCCCACCTCGATGAGCAGGCTCCCGGTGGTGAGGTCCTGATTGTAAAAGCGGTAGCTGAACAGCACGGGTCGGGTGAGGCCGGGGAATGTCCCCTCCATCGCCCGCTCCCATGCGGCGGCGAAGCGGAGGTTCTGGCGGTAGTTGGGCAGGGAGATGCTGCTGCCGTTGTCACACCCGCAGATGATCATGACCTGAGCCGCCTGCTGGCCGTTCACGGTGCAGACCGGGGCCATCCGGGAGCCGTTCTCGGTCTCGATGGCGTCGCGGTGGACATCGAGCACCACCTTGATGCTGGGGTACTGGGCTAAGTACTGCTGCACCACAGCGCGGCTGTTGGCGTAGCTGCCGGTGTAGCTGGGGTAGTCGTTCAGGGTCTCGTCGTGGAGGGTGTTCAGCCCGGCGGCGTTGAGGGTGTCGGCCATGACGCAGCCCACGGCGCACATGTTATAGTTCCGGTCGGTGGTGCGGGAGCCGTCGCCGGGGCGGAACCACAGCCCGGCCGAGAGGCGGTAGTCCTCGGTGGCGTGGGTGTGCATGATGAGGACCTGCGGCTCCGGGCTGTTCCACTCCACCGCAAAGGGGAGCGGAGCTTCGACCTCGGCCGCGATCTCCGCCGCCGGGACGCGGGTGTTGTTCTTGATGCTGCCCGCCCCGCAGGCCACGTATTTTTCGCCGCTGCCCTGCGGATAGGTCTTTTCGAGGACGGTGCCTGCGTCTTCGGGCCGGGCGTCGTCGCCTTCCAGCGGGACGAGGTAGGAGCGGTCTGCGGCGGCGGGCAGAGATCCCGGAGCGGGTTCGAGGACTTCGGACGGAAGCGCTTCTGCCGCAGATCCGCCGCTCTGTGCGGAGGCGGCCTGCTTCCGGCTGAGGGAAAGGGCCGTCTGCGCGGCGGGCAGCGGCCCGATGATGAGCGCCGCCAGACTGAGCACCAGCCCATGGGCAAAAACGGTCAGCGCCAGCATCAGCGCCGCCGCCCCGGCCAGACTGAGCACCGGCCCGGCCCCGAAATCTCCCTGCCTGCGGCGCATGGCGGACACCTCCTTCCCTCTTAATAGGGTATGAAATTAACCTGTAGAGATAGAACGTTTCGTGCCGGAATGCCAAGGCCTCTCCTACCAGGAGAGGTGGCACCGCAGATGACGGAGAGGTTGTACAGAGGAAAGGCTTCCCTTCATACAACCTCTCAGTCTCGCCTACGGCTCGACAGCTCCCCTGGTAGGGGAGCCAAGGCCTCAGCTCGTCAGCCAGCCCAGCTGGGCAATGCTCAGGCGGGGCTGCAAAGCACGGTTGATGGCCGCGGCCAGCAGGGCGGCCCCGTGGGCGATGACGCTGTCCAGCTCGCGAGGGGTCACTATAAGGTCGCTGCCCTCCTCGGCCTGCATCAGGGTCGGGATGCCTGCCGCTACGACCGGCACCCCCAGCCGGGCGGCATCCAGATGGCGGCTGTGACCGGGCTGGGCCGGGAACAGCCCGGTGTCCGAGAATTGCAGGGTCCGGCCCAGCCGCTCTGGTTCGGAAGAGCAGAGGCTGTCCACGCAGAGCAGGGCAGCGGGGCGGATCTCCCGCACCAGTGCCCCGGCCAGCTGCTGCAAACTCAGCCCGGTGGCTGCCGACACGCCCGGTGCCACTGCCGCCACCGGCCGGATGCCCTGCACCGGGACGGCATGCTGCCCCATCGTGACGAAAATTTTCTGCACGGTCCGGGGGCCGAGGGCATCGGAGGTCACCCGCCGGTTCCCGACGCCCAGCACCAACACCGGCCCTGCCGGAGGCAGCAGGGCCTGCAGCTCTGCCGCAGCCGGTTCGATGACTGCTTCGTCCCGCTCGTCCAGCAGGCTGACGCGGGGCACTTCCAGCGTCACGTACCGCCCGCGGGGGCGCTCCAGCCCTTCGCGCGCGATTTCCACCCGCGTTACGGTCACGCCGCCGCGCCTGGCTGTGGCCACCCGCACACCGGTGGGCGGCGCACTGCCCGGTGCCCGGAACAGCTCATCGGCAAGGTCTGTTTCCCGCATGATTCATCCCGCTTTCCCATCTGAAATTTGCATTTGGGGCCGTTTTGGCCCGGTTTTACAGTTTCAGTATGGGATTTTGAAAACTTTTCTAAACAAAAATCGAAAAAAGGCTTGCGCTGGTACGGCAAATATGGTATCATAAGGTGCGCTGTTATAG
>OHSL01000925.1_pt1 | contig 10337 bp, 3 predicted proteins | sample 1578741 | NCBI WGS metagenome assembly OHSL01 (sample SAMEA3879512, study PRJEB24766) | human gut metagenome | biome: human-associated habitat; feature: feces | place: USA | collected 1985/1987 | reverse complement strand
CTCATCGCGCTTTTCTCTGTAGTCTTTAAAAATTTTGCACAAACCTTTTAAATTTTTTACTTCTGACTGCGGTACTCGCTTGGACTGCATCCAACATATTTCGTAAAAACGCTGGTAAAATAAGCCGCGTCCTCAAAGCCCACCATCTGAGCGATTTCGTATACCTTATATTCAGGATTCCCTAAAAGAAGCTTAGCCTGGTCAATGCGGGCCCGGTTAATGGCCTCGGTAATGGTAATCCCCGTTTTATTTCGGAACAAACGGCTCACATACGCCGAGCTGATGTGTATCTGATCCGCGATATCCTGTAACGTAATATTGCTTTGATAATTTGCGCTGATATAGCGGCTGATCTGATCCACCAGATCATGCTTCTCTAATCTTCCGCTGATCACCTGGTTGGTTTCGTCGATCATTTCCCGGCACACCTGAAACAGCGAATATAGTGTCGTGCTTTGGCTGATCCTCAGATAAAACCTGCTTTCCATGTCCTCGGCCGTATCACTGACATAAATTTCTCCGAACCTTCTGAATACCGCCGAGCACAAGTTGATCATTTTGATTTTTGCTTTGTGCAGCGGATAGCGGATATCCGTAATCTCCTGTTTCATCTGCTCCAACAGCTCTTTTGCCGCATCCGGATTCTTGTCAAACAGGGCGTCTGTGATTTTCGTCCCATATTCGTTCAAGTGGGAGGCGCCGGATGACTCTGACTCTTCCACATATAAAATAATTTCATTGCCGGAATCCGCGGCCCGCGAGAGAGCCATAGCCGCTTCATGAAATGTCCGGGACAATTCGGTAACGTCATGAATAATTGTGCTGACGCCGAATTTAATATTAATCCCCATTAGCTCATCCACCAAGCGCAGGATTTCCCCGCACATGGTAGTAACATCCCGAAGGGCAAGCCCTGTTTCCTTGGGTTCACTGATAATCAGCGACATACCAGAGGAGTGGACATTGACAATATGATAATCGTGCTTGTTTTCGATAATATCGAGAAAATTTTTCAGCATCTGCACAATTGCCTGCAAATCCCACTTTTTGTCTAATAAAGCTACCTCACAGCTGCAAACGCAGTAGCTTCTGTCGTTCAGTCCATAGCGTTCAATGTCCTCCGGGGAATTCAGCGCCTTAGACAACAACAGCGACTCTAAAACGTACCCTTGAATATTTTGGTACTCCCTCTCGCTGATTTGCTCCTTTTCCCGTTCTTTCTTTTCTGTCTCATACTGCCACACCGCTTTTTTCACTGCCTTTGGAAGATCGGTGATAATGTCGTTTTTCACGACAAAGTCCACAGCGCCGTAGCGCAGAGCCTTTCTCGCAAATTCAAAATCCGTATAAGCGGTTACCAGGATCATTTTTAAACCTTTGTGTTTTTTATCGATTTCTTCCATCAGCTCTATCCCGCTGAGCTTTGGCATTTTTATGTCAGTTATGACAATGTCCGCTGTGTTTTTCTCTAAATACTTCAGCACCTGAAGGCCGTCGGTGCATTCCTGGACGATCTCACAGTTCAGTTTGTCCCAATCAATTAAATACACAATACCCTTCCGAATAACATCCTCGTCATCCGCCACAATCACTTTATACTTCATCTGATTCTCCTTTCCGATCCAGAGGAATGACAATTTCCACAACCGTTCCCTCTCCCGGAGCGCTGTGAATCCTCAGTCCATACGCCTCCCCATAAAGCAGCGTCAAGCGGTTATGAGTATTTTTCAGTCCTACCTTTTCCCTGGTTCCTTCCAGTGATACTTCCCCGCCGCTTAAATCCAGCTGCTTGGTGTCAAAGCCGCGGCCATTGTCCGCAATCCTAATCTTCAGGCATTTCTCCTCCTTTGTGATCGCCAGTTCAACGCAAACCCTTTCTATATCGCCTTCCATTCCATGAAGCACAGAATTTTCCACAATCGGTTCAATGGTGAGCCTGGGAATACGGACTCTTTCTAAGCCGGGTTCCATAGAGATATGATAATCGAGCCGGTCCTGGTACCTCTGCTTTTGCAGATATAGGTAAAACTCCGCGTATTGCACCTCCTCTGACAACGAGGTCATCATACTTTTTCCCGAATACAGGCTGGCCCGGAGCAAACCGGAAAGAGAAGCCAGCATCTGATAAACAGTCTCATCTCCGCACATTTTCGCTTTGATTTGAACTGTGGAAAGGACATTAAACAGAAAATGGGGGTTCATCTGCTGCTGGATAAACTCCAGTTCCATTTCCTGGCGCATAATCTTTGCTTTATAAGTATCGTTAATCAATGTTTTCATTGCGGCGGTCATGTCATTAAAATACATACCCAACGCGTCCACGGCGCTGTTGCTGTAGTGAGGCATCTTTACATCATAATTTTTCTTTTTCACCTCATTCATACAAATTACCAGGTCTTTAATAAACGAGGTGCTTTTAAACGATACAATATATCCCACCGCCAAAAGCACTATACATAGGATACCTGCGATAACGAACAAAAAGGGAGTTCCCTCCAGGGTTTGGTCAATAATTACCTGCTCGGGAACCACATTGAGCAGTGTAAGGCTGTTAGAGGATAACGGTTTTGAAAAATACAGGTAATTTTTTCCGTCCCGCCTGAAATTACCGTTGCTTCCGCTTTTGATCTCCTGGAAAATGTCCTCCTCAAATTTTTCACCTACCTGGTCCCGCTCGGAAGAGGAGAAAATATAACCCTCCTCATCCAAAAGATAAGTAGAATTCCCCTCTCCGCCATAGTAGCGGGAATAATCCTGGTACAAAGCCTTTTCATTGGTCGCGATTACAATCGACAGAGAATCCGGAGAATTGAAGTCCCGCTGCATACGGCGCACATGGAAAATCTGGTTATTATCTACCACAGGTGGAATATCGCCAATAAACTGCTGCTCCTGATTTTCTTTCAATATCTGGTTCGCGCTGACAGCCGATTGATAAATGGTATTCGGCGTTATCTGGTTTGCTGAAACATAAAGCAGGGGATCATCGTTGAGCAGAATACAAATATAGCTGATATAATTGGTTTTCCACGCATTGCTATAGGTAAGCACATGATTAGTCTCGTTTTTTAAGTTATTGATATTCGTATAATAAGCGGAGCTGTCGTCGTCAAACAGCCTCGTGTTATTAATCCAATGGCCAACGGTTCCTCCAGTAGCTACCGCCAATCCAGTATTCGTAATGAAAGAAAAGGACTGATCAATATTCTGCACGGTTTTATCGGTATAAATCTGCATTTTCTCATAGGTATTTTCATATGCCTTGGAATACATCACCATCACTAAATATCCGCCAATGACCAGCATGGAAAGCAGCGTAAAGCACACACAAATGATCACAACCCGATTGTGTACCGGAGCTTGTCTTAGCAAGGAATCAAAAGACTTTTTCATTTTAAGATCACCTTTGTCATGTTATTGTTAAAATAAGCCTGCCGCCACAAGACAAACCTATTGATCATTAAGCTTTCATCTCGACTACTGTGCCAGTTGATTCATTCCTCGATAAGCACAGCTTAGACATTTGATTTGATCAAAAAACGCGGTTTTTACAGCACCCCTTCAATACGACAAATGCCGGCATCTAATAACCCCATTTAAATTTAATCGGATTGCAGATTCTCAAAATTCAAACCTTTGTGGACGTTAAAAAATGACTATAAAAAAGCAATACCTTGCCCGAACAGGCAAAATATTGCTTAAAATTCTTTAAAAATATCAATCCCAAAAGGTTTACAATAAAAGCCGCAAAAACCGTTCTCCGCGTTATTATATTTGGGGTAATGAACCGCTTTTTCACATTCCTTATGATAATTCTATTATCAGTTATATAAATTATAATATAATAATTAAATATTTTGTCAATTCAAAAATAGCAAAACCGCTTTTCCATGAAACGGCAGAAAAGCGGTTCGTTTATTCCTTTTAGGGCAGTTAGCCCGAACATTTACAAAATAAAAGAGAGGCCGGAATCGGGATTTTCTCACTTTTGACTCCCAAATTCCGGCCTCCATTCAGCCTGTTATTCCATTGCTAGCTTTTATACGCGTTTTTTCTGATAAAGAACCAGTATGGCCGCACCCAAAATGGCCAGCGCCAGAACAGACACAACCGGAAGGACCAGCGTCATACTGTGATCCCCGGTTTCCGGTGTCTCAGATTCAGAAGATCCGGCAGGCTCAGAGGATTCAGAGGGTTCAGAGGAACCGGACGGCTCGGAAGAACCAGAAGGTTCAGAAGAACCGGACGGCTCGGAACCGGAGGGTACGCTGCTATCGCCGCCGGGCTGCTCAGAAGAAGCTTCCTTCACGGTTACCTTAAAGGTTGCGGTCTTGCCCTCATAGGTTACGGTTACGGTCTTTTCTCCCGCGGTGGAGGAATCAAATCCGGCTACCTCGTAGCCTTCAGTGATGGGCTTACTACTATCGTCGCTGTAATGGGCGGTTACCACCAGGCCGTCCAGATCCAGCTCGTCGCCGATCTCATACTCGGCCTTGGTTGGGCCGGTTACAGAGATAGACTCCAGAGTGACTTCTTCGACGAGGGTGCCCCAAACCTCAAAGGCATCCACAATCATGTAATCTCCGCTTGCTTTCACAAGCTTAAGAGTATGCTTGCCCTCCGGCAGTCCGAGGACTGTATAAGCCGCATATTGGGAATCTCCCTCAGCCGCTGAACAATCTACTGTGGCTCGGAGGATACCGTCAACATAAACATCTATTTTGCCCATATTCTCATTCCGTTCCGTGAGGAATGAGGCTCCAATGCCATTAAAAGAAATTTCGCAGTAATCGCCGTTCCCGAGCTCCTTGGCGCTGCCAGCAATATGGACAGTACCGTTATAAGCATCCTCTCTATTTGTCTCTGCGCTCCATGTCGAGCCTATGTATTTGACGCTGGAGTGGGTGTCGTCCGCGAAGACAGATTCAAAGCCCACCTGTAACGGATCTGTTTCTACAGATTGACTTCCATAGCTGATTGCCAAAGCTTTCCCGTTATAATCAGCGGTAAGCTCATCGCCGTGCGCGACCGGCGCTCCACCCGCCACGGAAACCTGAATATCAGCGTCATCATAGCTTAAAAGCTTCTCAGCGCCGTTTTCATAAGTTACCAGTATTTTTAAGGCAGAAAGATCTAAGGGCTGTCCTTCGTCGTACACCAATGACGGCTGTTGAACAAGCTCAATGCCCGTTACATCTCCCAATCCGGTGGGAACCGTCACCTCGAAATAGTCAACGATCATATACTGTCCGCTTACTTTTTCCAGACGCAGCGTATGCTCTTTGTTCTCCAGGCCGGATACGGAGTAAACCGGGTATCTGGAGTCTCTGCCGCCCGTCTTGTAGCAGCTTACAGTCTCCTGTTCCTCACCGTCGAGATATACCTTTACCTCGCCCATGTCGTTATTGCGTTCGGTCAAATAGGTGATACCGGTACCGGTAAAGGTGACCTCGCAGTAATTGCCGATGCCGCCGCTGCTGCTGTTGCCGCAAATATGGGCGTCGTTCATATAAGCGCCTTCGCCCGCTCTGTTATCGGTATAGAACCACGCGCCGTCATTTCTGTCAGTTGCGCCGGATGCGTCTACATATTCGATATAATCCAAATCGTTGTCGTTAATATTGATGATCTTCTCATTCATATTATCGGCATCGTATTCGGCGGCGTCTTCCTCTGTCAGAATTTTAAAGGCGTCCACTATCATGGCTTGTCCGCTCTTTTTAACAAGCTTAATGGTATGTCTGCCCTGATATTCCGAGCCGCCGACGGGGTATTCGAATTTCAAGCCGGCGTTGCGGTAAACCGTTTGCTGATAGAGAATATTTTCGGGGCTGGAACAATCAATCGTTGTTTTCAGCTCACCGTCGATGTAGACGTCGATCTCGCCCATTTCCGGACCGGTTTCCGTGATAAACTCCACGCCGTTGCCGGTAAAGGTATACTCTACGGAATCGCCGTCAGCAGTAGTGTAATGCACGTCGTTCAAATAGTCTTCCCGGTCGGTTCTGTTCTCGCTGTAGGTCCAGTCGCCGGTATAAATAATATTGCTTTCCGTATCGTTTACAGTATGGTAATCCACGGAGGTGAGTTCAGAAGTTCTGTACTGATCGGGAGTGGTTCCTTCTTTGACCAGAACGATCACTTCATTTTCCGAGGTCTCAAATTCCATCAGGTCGCCGGCTTCGATGGTTTCCGCTTTGACGCCGTTTCTATACAGCACGACACTGCAGTCCCACGGATTTCTGACCCGGCAGGTTTCTCCAAGCTGAGATTCGATTTCTACATACTGAATTTCCTCGGATTCGATGGAAGAGGATACCAGGAAACCATCTTTCGCGAGAAGCTTATATTTGGCATCCCACGCTTTCGGCCACGCCGGGAATACACGAATGACAGGATCACCGTCGGTTGTGGGGGCCAGGCTCTGGTTCAGCCCATCCTGAAGCGCCGCGGAGAATGTTCCGTAGCCTTCCGCGGAATAGTAGTCTCTTTGGTCAAAAATCAGGTTGGGGGTATCGCCGTTTACCGTAAACACCTCATATTGAGTGTTCAAGATACGGCCTAAATCATCGCCAAGGCCCAGCTTGGCAACATCCACATGGAACCGGCTGGAGCCGTTTTGATCAACCTTAGTGCCCTCGAATTGATTCAAATATCCAGGAGAATGATAATAGGTGTTGAGAGCGATCTCCCAGTCTCCGTTGTCAAGGCCCTGATCTCTTGTTTCCAGATTGAGGATATCATATTTTTCCAGCATTTTGAAGATCGGGCTTTCTGTGCCGTGGCAGTCACGAATAAAGTAGTAGGGGGCCAGTCCCTGAGCCCACGCGGGCTCATCCGTCGCGAGGCTCTCTTTCATAGACTCATTTGTGGAACCTGCCCATACCGCGCCCTCGTCGGTGCGAAGCGGATAGGAAGCCATATTGTCCCTGCAGTCAATCCACAGAGCGCGCAGCTCCTCGTCGACTCCCAATAATTCAGAAGCCTCGACAGCCGCCGCGAACACGCCTCTTGCCATGGACAGGTCATCAATAACGTCTTTGCCCGCCCAAATGTGCTCGTGCAGATTGGTGTTATAAATATGATATTTTCCATCATCCTCTTTAACAAAGCCGGGATAAGTGCGATAGAGCTCGGCCGCCCCCTTAATAAAGTCATAAGCATGGTCGCGCAGCCAGTCCAGATCCTTGGTATAGCAGTAGCGCTGCCAATAGTATTCCGCGGTTTCCTGAGTGGCCATCATGGTATGGGTAGTATAGCTTGCCTGGTTGTCAGAATTGCCGAATACATTCCAGTTCCAAGCCGCCAGATAGGTATTCCGCCTCTTTGTCATATCAGTAAAGTCCTGTGAGCGCTGATCGGTTTCAAAGGTGTAATACTCACGCACAGACTCGGCAATATCATCCGGCAAGGTTTCCCAGCCCAAAACGCCGCAGGTTTCAGGAATATAAATTCCCTCGCTGCCCCACATCTGCTCCGCCGCGACAGCATACTGGTCATAGCTGGACTCCCGCATTTCAAACAGCGGATCCATTAGGTCTACATGGTTGGCCGCCATAAGAGGCTGATAGAGGGAATCCTGGTTCCAGTTCCAATAGAAGCTGCCCCAGTCACGCCGGTCTTCCTCGGCAAGCCAAATCCCGCCGTTATATTTGGAAGGATAAGAACCGCGGTTGGAGATGGCGGCTAAGTACATATAGTAGTTTCTCCGCTGCTCAAAATTCTGCTGGGAAGGCAGATAAATATAAGACTGGTTCCAAAAATCCGCCCACCATGCCGCGCTTGAGGCAGATACCTCGTCATAGGAAGGGGATTGGGCCGCGCTGGCAATGGCATTGGCCACTACGTCGTCATCTTCCGACATGCTCGCGTCGCCGCCGACAACAATGGTAAACGACCCGGTTGCCGCAGGAACCGTTAACTGCATGGAATCGCGGTTTCCGACCTTGGATTCTTCAATGGAAGAAACAGAACGCTCCTGCACCGTTACCGCCATTGCCGCATGATTGTAGTGGTCGTTGCTTTCAATGCCGGTATCGCAGTCCTCCTGGATGAGCTGTTCCAAAACCGCAGTGCTGCCGTCCGCTTCCTTGGAAAGAACGGAGGTGGCTGTATGCTGGCCCTCGTCACCCCACACCTGGTTTGCGTCTCTGAGCATGGTTAAATCGATGGTAATATCCTCCGGCACTTCACGATTGTCCGTAACACGGAGAATGATAGCGTCAGAGTCCAGGTCCATATTGGGCAGCACCTCGACTGCAACCTCGGGAGTAGTAACGTCAAGCCGGCCTTCATACAAAGAGAGATAGTTTTCGGTGTCGCCGCCAAAAACAGAGCCGCCGAAGTTCACATGAATCCGCCCGATTCCGCCGCCGCCGGAATTCAAATGATCTTTAGAAACCGACGAGGCATCGTTAAACATAAATACGCTGGTGTGGTTCACCTGCATCGTCAGGGTGCTGTCTGTGGACTGCCAAACCGGACCGCCGAATCTTCCGTTGGCAACGGAAAAGCCTTGCATCCCGTTTGATATTTGCCCCGTATAGCTGATGTCGGACCGGCCGATCAGTTGAGCATAATCCGGGTTAAAAATAGGCGTCACACTGGTACCGCTTTCACTTTCAGCTGCGTAAGACGATGCCCCGAAACTAGCCGCTACTTGTAATACCATTACACACGACAACAGCTTCGCCAAAATAGATTTACGCTTACCTTTTTTCATAAGTTTCCTCCTCTTTTATTTTTGCTGGACAATATAGCTGATGAAGAATCGACAGCCCGCCAATCTTTCTGATACAATGATTCCTCAAGCCTAGCGGGAATTCATCTTCATTCACTATCAACAGAGTTTGTGTGTCTGGTGTGTTATACCTTTTTAGAAATCTGTATTTAGCACCATGTTTTGCAAGGGACACAAAATATGGTGCTCTTTTTATTATTTATTATCGTTCTAAAAAGGTATAATTTAACAGTTTTAACTCCTTATTTATTATAAATACTGCTATTTTATTTCTTGTATAATAACTTTTTTTATTATATATCAACACCTTTTTTGTGGGAATGGAAATTTCGCTTCTATCATTTGTATTTTTTTGACTGTATTTTTCAAGCTATTAGTTTAAATTTATGCGCATTTCTATTAAATAAAAGATCATCTCAATCTACGGAGGAATAAAAACGATGGCTGCAAGATCTGTATCCTAAAGAACAGGGCAGGCAAGCTATCATGCAGTGCTACCATTGTCTAGTAGAGCATTCCCAATTAAAATCAGAAATATTAGTAGACCCGCGGGCAATCTTCAGCAGCAACCTTTAAAGCAGCCTTGAAAATATCCTTGGTAAAGGCTCAAAATAATCCCTTTGTTATTAACTAAAAGTAAAAAGCGCCTTCCTATAAAAACAGGAAGGCGCTTTATGTTTAATCAGCGGATTATCCTGTTTTATTCCCCAGGCTGCTGAAATTACCCCAAGATATGATTCCTACCCGTGGCTGTATTTCCTATGCTTTGCAACAGCGTTCCCATTCATATCTGGTTTCTGACCGCCTCCAGTCTCTTCATTGCTTGCAAGTTTTGTGTTTATAATTCCCTCTAAGTTACACTCCTCTTGAAAACTCAATAAACGTATATTTCAAAAAAACAAAACTAATTTCGATTTTTTCACTATCATATCTATAAATAAGCAATGCAAAAATTTCCTATTTGATCAGCCCAATGGAAAAGTTTAGAGGAGTGTGTTCATTTTGCGTGATTCCCATAAAAAGATATTTATAAATGATAAGTCAACATTTATTATCATTCCATTATTTTGAAGTGTATCAATGATAACCTGAACATTCTAATCGTTAATATCTAAAACGAATTAAAAAGGAGACACTCTGTAGCCGATAAGACGAAATCTAAAAAGGTGTAGGCCCGCCTTGAGGATGTATTCCCCGTTGGATTACAGAGACTCCGCACTCGACATTAACGACGGGCCTACTTTTAAATCGACACCTGTTTTCATAACTTTAAACAGATAAATTTCTGCGTAATTACCTCCTTGTTTATGGGCCCTTCAGGACAATCCAGACGGGAATTGGGAATCTAATCTTCAGGAGGTAATGGCTGTGCGGTATTTTCGCACGATCGACGAGTTAGGAAGAATTGTTCTTCCTGCTGAACTTCTCCACCACTTAAATTGGGAAAATGTCTGTTTCCATTGAAGAAAAAGATGGCTGTTTAATCGTTTCTTCTGTCCCGGCTGCCGGCAAAAAACTATTGCCTCCTTCCCCTGTCAAACCCCAGGACAGCCCGGACGGACAATCGAAAATCATTTCTCTGCCGGTGTCTAAAAAA
>OHSL01000896.1_pt1 | contig 10618 bp, 9 predicted proteins | sample 1578741 | NCBI WGS metagenome assembly OHSL01 (sample SAMEA3879512, study PRJEB24766) | human gut metagenome | biome: human-associated habitat; feature: feces | place: USA | collected 1985/1987 | reverse complement strand
CATGGTGGGTTATTTGAGTAGTGGTAAGGCAGGTACAAAGACTTCCTTCCTCGAAATCAATGTAGTGGAAGATGCCTTGAAGCATGCAGAAGACAGTGTGCTACCCAATAGTAACAGATACTTGTAATAATTAATAATGAACGAATGAAGGAATGAAAGGTTGCCGCAACTTTGTTGCACTTTTCATTCTTTCATTTTTCCACTCTTTCATTTGCCATGTCAATTGACGAATACATTTTGCAGCACATTGATGATGAGGGCGATTATCTGAAAGCGCTCTATCGCGACACGCATGTCAAGTTGCTATATCCCCGCATGGCTTCCGGACATTTGCAGGGGCGTATGCTCAAGATGTTTGTCCGGATGATTCGTCCCCGGCAGGTGCTGGAGATAGGGACTTATAGCGGATATTCCGCACTTTGCATAGCAGAAGGACTGCCGGAGGGCGGGATGCTGCATACGTTTGAAATCAACGACGAGCAGGAGGACTTCACCCGTCCGTGGCTGGAGAATTCCGATTACGCGGATAAAATCAGGTTCTACATTGGCGATGCCTTGGAGCGGGTACCGCAACTGGACCTCACTTTCGACCTTGCCTTTATTGACGGAGATAAGCGTAAATACATAGAGTATTATGAAATGGTGCTCGCCCGCCTTTCCGGCGGTGGATATATCATTGCCGACAATACCTTGTGGGATGGCCATGTGCTGGAAGAACAACCCCATCGCACAGACCTGCAAACAATCAGTATCAAAGCCTTCAATGATTTGGTGGCGCGGGATGTGCGTGTGGAGAAAGTCATTCTCCCCCTGCGTGACGGATTGACGATTATCCGTAAGAAGTAACTGTTTTTTTATCTTTTTCTCAGCAGCCGCTTGCTGAGGTATCTCACCGGATACCATACGGACAAGAAGCCTACAGTGATGACCGTTAAGAATACCAGAATAATATCCGTGGCATGTACACTTACCGGATAAGCGTCCACTACAAAACTTCCATTGCCTCCCCCCAATGAGATCAACCCGAAACGTTGCTGCAGAAAGCACAGCAACAATCCTAAAACGATGCCGGAGAGGGCGCCGAATACAGAAATCATCCTGCCTTCGAACAAGAAGATGCGCGCTATGAGGCGGTCGTCGGCACCCAGGTTGCGCAGTGTCTCCACATCCTCCCGTTTGTCCAGTATCAGCATGGACAGCGAACCGATGACATTGAAGCATGCGATACCCAGAATGAAGGTGAGGAAGAGATAAGAGATGAGTTTCTCTATTTCCATGATGCGGAAAACATCGGCCTGCTGCTCGTAGCGGTTCTGTACAATGAACCGGTCGCCGAGAATGCCTGCTATTTTCTTTTGTACGGAGCCGATGTTGGAACCGGGTTTCAGTTTCATCTCGATGGCAGAGACTTCCGTGTCATAATTGAACAGACGGCGGGCAAAGTCGAGTGACGTCAGTATGTAGCGTGAATCGTATTTTTGCTGGTTGACGGCAAAGATGGCGCCGGGCGAGAAGAGATACTCCCGGTTGAAAGCCGCAGTGGGGTTGGCTATGTTTACCCGTACGTTCCGTTTGGGGGCATAGACCTGCAACGGGTCTACGAACTGAATGCCGGTGCCCAACTCGGATATAAGTTCCACACCCAGAAAACCATAGTCCACCACCGAGTCGCTCAGTAGGAACTTTCCCGTCCCATAGAGCAAGCTGTCGATGGATGCAAGCTGTTCGAAATTGTCCTCCACTCCCTTGATGACGGCCATTGCCTGGCGGTCCTTGTACTGCACCATGGCATTCTCTTCCAGTGTTTCCGTCCACACGTCAATCTCGGACAGGGCGTGTACTTGCCGGATGCACGCTTCGTGCGGGTCGAAAACCTTACCTTCGCGGACGGTGATTTTCAGTTCCGGGTCGAAGGCTGTGAAAAAGCCTGCCACCATGTCCTGAAAACCGTTGAACACGGACAAGGTGCATACCAACGCCAACGTAGCCAATGCCACTCCACACACCGAAATACCGGAGATGATATTAATGGCATTGTGTTTCTTCTTGGAGAAGAGGTAGCGGCGGGCTATAAAGAAGGGAAGGGACATTATTTCAGCAGTTCGTCAATTCGTTCCAGATAGTCCAGTGAGTCGTCTACGAAGAACTTCAGTTCGGGGATAATGCGTAGTTGGTGGCGTACGCGGGTACCCAGTTCAAAGCGTATGGATTTCATGTTTCCGTTGATGTTCTTGACTATTTCTTCGCTTTTCTCCGAGGGGAATATACTGAGATAAGCGCGTGCCACGCTCATGTCGGGGCTGATGCGTACGGCACTGACGGAAATCAGTATGCCGGGCATGGACTTGGTTTGCAACAAGAAGATATCACTCAGTTCCTTCTGCAGGAGACGGGCTATTTTATTTTGTCTGGTAGTTTCCATACTGTTCATTTTTTTATGCTGGGGTGCAGCCTGTTTTCACGTTAGCAAAGTTACTGAAATATATCGTTCTGCCGACTGTTTATAGCTTTTTTTTCATTCTTTTCCCTATTGTAGGGTTCATTCTTTTCCGTTCTGTCGATGAGATATGCCTTTTCGTAGATTCTATTTGTTGTTCTTGTTATGCTTCCCTAACTTTGATGTCGGTTCGGAGAACTGCTGATGATGAGTGAAGAAGGAAGAGAACCATTCCGTTATAGAAGAGACTCTCTCTAAATAGCGTTTTTTCATGTATTATTGACTTGAACCGTTTTTACCCGGGAGGGTAGAAACGGTTTTTTTGCGCATCTGACCGGGCTTTCTTGTCTCTTGCATAGGCTTCCGTTGTGTGTTACATAGGCTTCTGTTGTGTTTTGCACGGTGGTTTGTCTTGAGAGCCTTTGGGTTTATCATGTGCGCACGGCTGTGGTACGCCTTTTCCACAGTCGTGAAGAAGACGTGCCACAGCTGTGAAGAATATGCTTCACAGCCGTGGTTTTTCATCAATATATAGGGGTTGACAGAACAGACATAAGGGAATGACAGAACAAACATGAGGGGATAACGGAATGGACATAAGCACTCGACGCATTCCGTATCAGGGTATGAATAGCGGAATGCGTCGGGTGCTTATGGGGGAATGATATGATATTTTTTTATGCCTTTACATACTTCCTTTTGGCTATCAGCACTGCCACGATGATACCTATCACCAGCAGTGCCAGTGCTCCGTAGGCGATGCCTTCCGTCACGTGCAGGCTGGTGGGGTCAAAGCGGCAGGCTGTCCGTCGATGGTTACGTGCCAGCCGTCCGGATAATAGATTTCGGAGAATACGGCAATACCGTCTTGGGCATTGTTCGTTTCGTACGTCAGGCGGTTAGGTGCGTAACTTGTCAGGCGGATGCTGGAGAGGCTGTCTTTATAACTTTCCGTGGTACCTTTCAGTACATCCTTGAAGCGGGCATCCACTACGGCTGTCTCTGTGGGTATGATGCTGTCCAGGGCGTCAATCTCTTCGTTGGCGTTGTTCACATACTGCACCTTGTTTACAAACCATGCATTGCCGTAGGCGTGCGGGTTGAGGATGGGAACGGTTTGTCTTTGCTGCCCTGCAGGGAAGATGAAGTATTTGGTGTTCAGCATGTTCAGTATGCGGAACTTATTGGCATCCACGCTGTCCATCTCACCTCCGGCGGTGGCAATGGCCTCGTAGGCCGCCTGCATTTCGGGAGAGATGTGATGCTCTATCATTTCCTGGTAGCGGCGCAGCTTGGCCGGGTGATAACCGCCGACGCTTTTGTGCCAGTAGGAGGTGTTGTTGTCATCGAAGGTGCTGGTGGCAAAGTTCAATACGCGATAGTCCAAGCTGGTATCTTGCAGTATCAGCTCGTCTGTATTCGTCTTGGTGAAGGTTTCCGTACGGATGGAGTGGGGCACGAACTGGGCATCATTCAGATAGCGCTTGTTGACCCCCCACATATCTGCCAGGCAGAGTATGGTGATACCTGCAATGGTCAGCGAGCTGCGCAGCTTGCCGCTTGCATAGAGCCAGAGCAGGCTGCAGCCGATGCCTATGATGATGAAGCTACGCAGGGCGTCGCTGCTGACGAGTTCGGCACGCATCTCTCCCAAGTTGGCAAGGATGCCGGAGAGTTCGTTGGCGGGTATCATCTGCTGGTTGACGGCATTCTGCAGCATCTGTGCCTCTTGGGCGGGCACGTAGCCGGAGCCGATGCTGCCCGGGGCAACGGCAAGCAGCAGGGCGATGCCTGCAGTGAGTAGCAGGCTGATGCCGAGGGACTTCTTTTCCTGTTTTAAGATTTCCGGCTCTTCGAGCAGGCGTTTCAGGGCAAAGATAGCCAGCAAAGGTATCGTGAACTCTGCTATGACAAGGATGGAGGACACGGCGCGGAACTTGTTGTACAACGGGACGTAATCGATGAAGAAATCCGTCAGCGGCATGAAGTTCTTGCCCCAGGACAAGACGATGGAGAAGAAGGTGGCTCCTACCAATGCCCACTTCAGAGGGCCTTTCACAATGAAACATCCCAGGACGAACAGGAACAATACGAAAGCGCCTACATAGACGGGGCCTGCCGTCCAGGGCTGGTCGCCGAAGTATTGCGGGAATGAGTTGTAAAGTCCGGCGTACATCGGATTGGCCTTTTCCATTGCGGTTTCACTTTGGGCGAGGGTGGCGGCCGATGATCCGCCTTTGAAATTGGGGACAAGCAGGGTCAGCGTTTCGCCGATGCCATAACTCCAGTTGGTGATGTAGTCGCGGTCCAGCCCGCTACTGGTCTGCTTGGCAGCGTCGCCGGTCTGCACCAGTTCGCTTTTGCCGCGCATGGTTTCTTTGCTGTAGGCATAGGTGTGATAGAGGTTGGATACGTTGGCGGCTATGCCGACGAGGGCTGCCACAATCAGTACGGCACTTGCCTTGAAGAACTGGGGCAATGTCTTGGTACGCCATGCTTTCTCGAAGTAGGCTCCCACAAAGAAAAGGATGACGAAGAAGAAGTAATAGGACATCTGCACGTGGTTCGAGGTGATTTGCAAGGCCACGAACAAGGCGGTGAGGATGCCTCCCCACAGCAGTTTCCCACGATAGGCGAGCACAATGCCTGCTATGGTGGGCGGCACGTAGGCAAGGGTGATGAACTTCCAGATGTGTCCGGCAGATATCAGGATGAAGAAATAGGACGAGAATGCCCACATGATACCGCCCAGTCCGGCCAGCCAGACCGGTATGCCGAAGACGCGCAGCAGGATGTAGAAGCCGAGCATCAGCATGAATGTGAGGCATACATAGTCGGGCAGGAAGAGTTGGTAGGCTTTCTGTACCCACTGCAGTGACTTGGTGGAGTCATACGAAGGGGCTATCTGATACATGGGCATACCGCCGAACAGCGAGTTTGTCCAACGGCTGCGTTCGCCCGTCTGTTCGTAATACTCCTTGACTTCTTGTCCTGCCCCTGCTCCTGCAGCCGTGTCGTGCTGAAAGAGAATACGGTTTTCTATATCCGCCGGGAAGAAGTAGGCGAAGGAAAGGAGGACGAATGCCAGGATGGCAATAAGGTCGGGAAGAAGCTTCTTCATGAGTTATAAGTTATGAGTTATCAATTAATCAATTGTGGGGCAAAGATAGTGCAAACCGAATACAGAACTTTCATGCTTGCATGAAAAAGTTTTGTTAAGGTGCAGCCTGTCTTCGCTTTTGTGGCAAAGATACATAAATGCAGATTGTTATTGTCACGTTATCGGCAGAATGTTGTACCTTTGCCTTTCCAAAAAAAGATTAAAGTGCTTTAATGGTAATATGCAAGCTTAAATTATTATAGATATGACAATAGGGATAATCAGTGCAATGGACAGCGAACACCGCCGGTTGGTGGAGCGCTTGCAGGATAAGAATACGTCGGGCGATGGTAGTTTCCGCTATGTGGAAGGTACATTGGGCGGTAACCATGTAATCTTGACGCAATGTGGCATCGGTAAGGTGAGTGCAGCGGTAGGAGCTTCGGAACTGATACGGCGCTTTTCTCCGGACTGCATCGTCAGCACCGGTGTGGCGGGCGGCATTGATGCTTGCCTGAAGGTGACGGATGTAGTGGCAAGCCAACGTCTGGTGTATCACGACGTCTGGTGCGGCGACGGTAACGAGTACGGACAAGTGCAAGGTTTCCCCGCCTCTTACGAGGGGTGTCCCTCTCTGTTGAAACATGCCTTGTCGCTGAACGAAGCCGGAATGGAAAGCCGCATCCACAGCGGACTTGTCTGTACCGGCGACCAGTTCATCACCAACCGTACGGAGCTGGATACCATCAAGCAACGTTTCCCCGACGGTCTTGCCGTTGATATGGAGTCTGCCGCCATTGCGCAGACTTGCTATCTGTACAATGTTCCTTTTCTCAGCTTCCGCATCATCAGCGACACACCCGGAGTAGAGGACCATGCTTCGCAGTATGCCGATTTCTGGGGAACCATGGCAGAGCGTTCGTTCCTCACGATATGGACCTTCCTCTCCACCCTTCCCAGCAATTTATAACTCATAACTTATAACTTATAACTCATGAAGAAGATTCCCAGTTTTACAATCGACCACATCCGCTTGTTGCGCGGCATTTACGTATCCCGCCAGGATGAAGTGAACGGAGAAACAGTCACTACTTTCGACATCCGTATGAAAGAGCCCAATCGCGAGCCTGCTTTGGGACAAGGTGCTCTGCATACTATCGAACATCTTGCCGCCACCTACCTGCGCAATGACCCGCAGTGGCAGGACAAGATTATCTATTGGGGTCCCATGGGCTGCCTCACCGGTAATTATCTGCTGATGAAAGGTGACTTGAAGCCGCAGGACATACTGGCACTGATGCAGGACACCTTCCGCTTTGTTGCCGAATATGAAGGTGAAGTCCCCGGTGCCGCTCCGCAAGATTGCGGCAACTACCTGCTCCACGACCTTCCGATGGCTAAATGGGAGTCTGCCAAATACCTGCATGAGGTCTTGGAACAGATGAAAGAGGAGAATATGAAGTATCCGGAAAAAGAAGAAAAATAAGGGGGTTAGCGATTAGGGATTAAGGATGGGTTTATGCCTATATTAAAGTCTATGCGGCCCCAAATAATCCCTAATCGCTAACCCCTTATCTCTTATCCTTTATTATCACACAATCTCAATCCCCTGCTCCTTGCAAAGCTGTAATCCCAGGTCTTTCAGCTTGAATTTCTGTATCTTGCCACTTCCCGTCATGGGGAATTCTTTGATGAAGAAGATATACTTGGGTATCTTGTAGCGTGATATTTTGCCGATGCAGAAGTCTCGTACATCCGATTCGTGCATATCCACTCCTTCGTGCAGGATGATGAAAGCGCCTACGGCTTCACCGTATTTCTTAGAGGGAATACCGGCTACCTGCACGTCTTTTACGCCTTCCAGTTGATAGAGGAACTCTTCTATCTCGCGGGGATAGATATTTTCACCACCGCGGATAATCATGTCCTTGATGCGTCCTGTAATGCGGTAATTGCCGTCCTCGTCCTTTATTCCAAGGTCTCCCGAGTGCAGGAAGCCGTTCTCATCAATGACTTCGGCTGTGGCTTCCGGGTTTTTGTAGTAACCCTTCATGGTGTTGTATCCGCGGTTGCACATTTCACCTTGTACGCCTACGGGACACTCTTCTCCGGTTTCGGGGTCGATAACCTTTACTTCCGTATGTTCAAAGTCGTGTCCTACGGTATTGCAACGTACATCGAACGGGTCGTCTATCCGGGTGGCGGTCATTCCGGGAGCAGCTTCGGTCAGCCCGTAAACGCTGGTTACCTTCATGTACATTTTCTCTTCCACCTGCTTCATCAGCTCTACCGGGCAGAGGGAACCTGCCATGATACCCGTACGGAGGCTGGACATGTCGAACATGTCGAACATCGGATGGTTCAGTTCGGCAATGAACATGGTGGGTACGCCGTAAAGTGCCGTGCAGCGCTCCTTGTGGATAGAGGCGAGCACTACCAGTGGGTTGAAGCGTTCCACCATTACTTCTGTACAGCCGTGTGTCAGGCAGTTCATGGTGGCAAGTACCACGCCAAAGCAGTGGAACAATGGTACGCAGACGCAGAGCTTGTCATCAGCGGTAAACTTCATGTGCTCACCGGTAAGGAAACCGTTGTTGGCAATGTTGTAGTGGGTAAGCATGACGCCTTTCGGGAATCCCGTAGTGCCGGAGGTGTATTGCATGTTCACTACATCGTGGCAAGTGACCTGACTTTTGAGCTCATTCAGGCGACTGTCTTCTATATTGTCGCCCAAGAGAAGTATTTCGGCCGTGTTGTACATGCCCCGGTGCTTCTCCTGCCCCACGTAGATGACGTTTTTCATATAAGGGAAACGTTCGCTTTTCAAGTGTCCGCGTTGGCAAGTCTTCAGTTCCGGAAGCATGGTATAGGTCATCTGCACAAAGTCACTGTCCTTTTCGCCATTGACGATGCAGAGGGTATGCATGTCGGAGTTCTGGCAGAGATATTCCAGCTCGGACTGTTTGTAGTTGGTGTTTACCGTTACGTAGACGGCACCTATCTTGGCGCAAGCGTATAATAGAGTCAGCCAGTCGGGTACGTTAGCTGCCCAGATACCTACGTGTGTTCCCCGTTCCACGCCGATGGCGATAAGTCCTTTGGCCATGTCGTCCACCCGGCGGTTGAACTGGCTCCAGGTGAAGCGCAGGTTGCGGTCAGAGTAAACGATATATTCTTTGTCTGGTGTTGTTTCGGCCCAATGTTCCAACCATTGGCCGAGGGTACGTTCGTATAACATGATGTGGAAGTTGAAAGTGGAAAGTTGAAAGGTGAAAATAGAAAGTATTTATCATTTTCCATTTTCACCTTTCCATTTTCCATTAATTTAAATTGGTGTATAAACTACTGCAAGTATCTTGGCTGCCTGCCCTTCATAGGCGTGTACGTGGTGCGGAACGATGGAATCGTAATAGATGCTGTCACCTTCTTCGAGCAGGTAGGTATTTTTGCCGTAACTGATTTCCATGGTCCCTTCCATCACCATGATGAATTCTTCGCCTTCGTGTGAGGAGAGTACAAAGTCACTGTCGTCCGTAGCGGCCACATCAATGATAAACGGCTCCATATGGCGGTCGGCTTTGGATTTGGAGAGTGAATGATACTCCATATGCTTGCGGCTGTGGATGGCATTGTTGGAGAAACTGATACTGTTCTGCGACTCGTCCTTACGGCAGACCACGGGACCGTTCTCATCCTGGTCGTCAAGAAAAGTTCCCAAACGTACACCCAGCACACGAGCTATCTTGATGAGGGGAGCCAGTGACGGGAGGTCGATGTTGTTTTCTATACGTTCAATCTGTTCGATAGCAAGTCCCGAACGCTGTGCCAGTTCTTCCATACTGATGGATTGGCTTTCACGGAGTGATTTTATTTTTTCTCCTACGATTTTGCTGGTATCCATAATGATAGTATTTTCTGTCTAAAGGTTATAATTTATAGCTGTTAAACCGCAAAAATAAGAGAAACTTTTACTTGATGCAACATTCTAAGGGAAAATATTGCTGAAATATCTCCGGTGGTCGGCTTATTTGTATAATATTCTTCTGTTCTGTTTCTCTTTCTTCCCCAAAGTTCTGTTTATAGCCGCTTCAAGTCTTGTTCCGATACGTGCTTTCCTTTGTACGCTTTGCCTGCTGCATTGAAACGATAGCTTAGGTTCAGGGAGAAGCTGCGCGAGTCCGGGTTTGCCTTTTTCGTATAGGTCAGCCGGGGACCGAACAGCATGAAGGAGCCATACCGGGAATTCCACAGGTCATTGGCTTGCAGTCCGAGCGTCAGCCTTTTGTTGAAGAATGTTTTGCGGATGCCGGCGTTTATGCCCCAATAGGAACGTTGCAGCATGGCGCCGAAGTTGCCTTCGCTCTGGTAGTCGGCATCAAGGGAGAGAATCCACTCGTCCGGAAGCTGGAGACTGTTTTGCAGAAAGAGGTAAATGCTGCCGCGGTTCATATTCTTGCTACTGCCTTGATTGGTGACTTTGAAGAACGGTTGGGCGAAGTAGATGCCGAGCTCCGGTTTCCAGATGCCGACGGTGGGTGACAGATGGGCAGAGGCGGTGAGATACTGCATCCGTTTGAAATTTCCGGTAGTGAAGATGACAACATCCGGATTGTCCTCGTATTCTTTGGTCATGAAGGCAATGGCATTGCGGCGGTATTGGTAGTTAAGTCCGAATTGTACCCACTTGTAAAGGGCCGTGAACTGCAGGTCGTGGTTGGTTTCGGGGATGAGCAGCGGATTACCGCCTTCGTAGATGAAGCGGTTGTTGTAGCTCAGTGTGCTGCGCAGTTGGGAGAAAACGGGACGATTGGTTTTTGTTGTGTAGCTGAGGCTGGTTTGGAGCTGCCCGACGGGGAAATCTATTGAAAGATTGGGGCACCAGTCGTTGTAGATGCGGCTTTGTCCGGAGATGTATTTGCCCTGTTCCCAATAGTCGGACACGGCGTGTTCGAAGCGGAGCCCTGCAAGAAGGCTGATCTTGCCCAGCGGCAGGGAGTACTCGGCGAAGGCGGCGGATTTGTTTTCGTCAATGCGGCTGTCGGTATTGGGGAGGATATCCTGCAGGTTCAGGAAGTTGTCTT
>OHSL01000889.1_pt1 | contig 10646 bp, 13 predicted proteins | sample 1578741 | NCBI WGS metagenome assembly OHSL01 (sample SAMEA3879512, study PRJEB24766) | human gut metagenome | biome: human-associated habitat; feature: feces | place: USA | collected 1985/1987 | reverse complement strand
CGGGTGCTTTCCACGGTGTCGGTGAAGCCGATACTGTTATCAATGTCGGTGTATCGGGTCCCGGCGTTGTAAGAGCCGCTCTTGCAAAAGACGGTGCCGGAAAAGACATCACGGAAATTGCAGATATGGTTAAGAAAACTGCATTCAAAATCACCCGTATGGGACAGCTTGTTGCAAGAGAAGCAAGCAAGCGACTTTGTGTTCCCTTTGGTATTGTTGACCTTTCACTTGCCCCGACACCTGCTGTCGGTGACAGTGTTGCATATATTCTTGAGGAGATGGGACTTGAAGTGTGCGGATGCCACGGTACAACCGCTGCACTTGCACTTCTTAATGACGCTGTTAAAAAAGGCGGCGTTATGGCTTCTTCCCATGTCGGCGGTCTGAGCGGTGCTTTTATCCCCGTTTCCGAGGATGCAGGTATGATTCATGCCGCTACTGAAGGTTACCTTGATATTACAAAACTTGAATCAATGACAGCCGTATGTTCGGTTGGTCTTGACATGATTGTAGTACCCGGTGACATAACTCCCGAGGTTATCTCTGCAATTATTGCAGATGAGGCTGCAATTGGTATGGTAAATACCAAAACAACTGCGGTAAGACTTATTCCGGCTATCGGAAAAAGTGCAGGCGAAGAACTTAATTTCGGCGGACTGCTCGGCAGAGGTCCCGTTATGCCTGTAAGGAAAGGTTCACCGGAGGCATTTATTAAGCGTGGCGGAAGAATTCCGGCTCCGCTTCAGGCGCTTAAAAACTAATTTTTCACGGGGGTGGTTTTATGGAGAATATGATTAAAAAAATCGTTGATGCCGACAACGAAGCCAAAGCCATGGAAAAGGATACTCTTGAAGAAAAAGAGGAACTTTCCAAAACTATTGAAGCCGAAACGAAGAAGATTTATGACGACTTCATGGCAAAAGCTGAAGAGGTTGTGAAACGCAACGACATTCAGGAAACAAAGAAAGCCGAACAGCAATGGGAGGAAATTCAGGGCAAGCACAATTCAGTGCATATCAAGCTTGACTCTGATTTTAAACTCAACTGTGACAAGTGGGTTGACGAAATCGTCAAAAGAACGGTTGCACAGTAACATTCCATTTACTGTTTACAAGGAGGTGTATGCGGATAATGTCAAAAACTTCGTTTGCAGTTCTGACAAAAGCAAGGTCAAAGTTCGGCAACAGACTTACCGAAAAGGATTACCAGAGTTTGCTTGCATGCCAGAGCGTCGGAGAGATTATGTCGTATCTTAAAAATAATACGCATTACTCCAAGGCTCTGACGGATGTCAGTGAGCGTGAAATTCACAGAGGACGGCTTGAGGCTCTTTTGAGACAAAACCTTTTCTATGAATTTGACTCTTTGTGCAGATACGATTCGAGCGTAAGCTCGGGTTTGTCATCGTACATTATCTCGACATTAGAGGTTGAGCAGATTATAAGATTCCTTATCCTGCTCAGTTCAAACTCGACTGACAAGTTCATCTATCAATTCCCGGGGTATATTTCAAAGCATACGGAAATAGATGTTAACAAGCTTGCCAACGCAAAAAATTATGAAGAGTTTCTGAACGCCACACAGTCCTCCCAATTCTACGATATTCTCAAGCAATTTTCTCCAGATGAGAAAAATCGACTTCCAATATCGGACATTGAGAACAAGCTGTATAACTTGGTGTTCGGAAAACTGACAAAACTGATTAAAGCTACAACAAAAGGACAGGAAAAGCACGAACTTATCAACTTTTTCTTTACGATTAACGATTATAATATTTTCTCGAGAATTCTGAGATTGAAAAAGTATTATAAGCTTTCTCCCGATGATATCAAAGCAAACCTCTTGCTTAATTACACAAATCTCAGCGAAAAGACCATTGACATGATGTGTAAGGCGGAATCTTCGGGCGAGATATTCTCAATTATGCAGAATACGCATAACGGAAGATTGATTGATAAAATCGGATATGTTTATGCAAGCGATATTTCACCGAGAGTAAAATACAGGCTTGCAAAGAAAAATATGCACTTTTCCAACAACCCTTCGGTTGTAATGATTTCATATGTTTTTGTTGCCGAAACAGAGCTGATGAATATTGTCACTCTAATTGAGGGCACAAGATATGAACTTGACAATAAAATTACACAGTCATTGCTCATTAAATGATTATTTGACTGTCAAGAAGAGGTGATTATAATTTGGCTGTTTCAACCATGCAGGCCGTAAGCATTATCGGACTTACAAGGGATATTGATAATGTAATATCGGTACTTGGTGAATCAGGTGTGTTCCATCCCGATGATGTTTCATCTTTCTACAGCAACACAAAGGATTTTACACATCTGCAATCAAAAAACATCTATGCTGAACCTCTTAACACTCTTAAAGCAACATTAAGCCTTACAAAACGCAAGTTTAATCTTGTTGATGTAAGTGACTTTAATCCGACCTTTAAAGAAATTGAGCTGTTTACAAATCAGATAAACAGCGACATTGAAGTTCTTGCAGATGACAGGCTGTTTGTTGAAGAGCAGTTGATGCAGGCAAAGGAAAATCTTGTTGAAACAACACACTTTGTCGGACTTGGGGTTGAAATTGAAAAGGTTTTAACCTTAAAGTATATCAGTTCACGCTTTGGCAGATTGCCTAAGGAAAGCTTTGAAAAGCTTTCAGCCTATAAAGATAATCCTTATGTGGATTTTATTGTCTGTTCCGAGGATAAATCACATTATTGGGGCGTTTATTTTGCTCCGATTGACAAAACCGAGGAAATTGACAGAATCTTTTCAGGATTGTACTTTGAAAAATGTGATGTTCTCGGAGTTAATGACACACCGAGAATTCATCTGAAAAAACTTGAGAGCCTTATTCCCCATCTTGAGGAAAAGCTTAAAGAAGCTCAGAAGCGAGTTGACGATTATGTTGACAAGTATGAGGTTAGAATCTGTAAATATCTTTCTAAGCTTGAAGAGCTTAATCTTTATGCCAAAATCCGCACAAAAGCATTGCAATACAGCAAAAGCTTTATCATTGTAGGTTGGGTTCCTACAGAGGATGCTAAGCCTCTCAGACGCAGACTCAAAAAAATTGCCAGCGTCAATGTAGATTTTTCAGACGGCAAGACGGAGATTGCAAAATCGCCGCCTGTCAAACTCAAAAACTGTTTCCTTGCAAAACCGTTTGAATTTTACACAGAGATGTACGGTGTTCCGAAATATAACGAAATTGATCCGTCACTCTTTATCGCTATCACTTATGTCATTATATTCGGCATAATGTTTGCTGACCTCGGTCAGGGCATTTGTGTATCAATTGTCGGTGCGCTTATGTGGAAACTCAGGAAAATGAAAATCGGTAAGATTCTTGTGCCGTGCGGAATTTCTTCTGCGATATTCGGCTGTGTGTTCGGAAGTGTGTTCGGATTTGAGCATGTGCTCGATCCTCTTTACAAGGCACTCTTCGGACTTGATGAAAAACCGATTGAAGTAATGTCATCAGGCTCAATTGTAATGATTCTTCTTGCGGCTGTTGCAATAGGTATTTCGCTTGTTGTGGTTGCTATGGGACTTAATATTTACAGTTCCTTCAAGCAGGGAGAAGTGGGAAGAGCCTTGTTCGGATCAAGCGGTTGTGCAGGTCTTGTATTCTACTGTTCAATTATTTTCGGTGTTGCAGGACAGCTCGTATTGGGTCTGCAGGTATTTTCCCTTGCATACATTCTTTGCCTTATCGTTCTCCCCTATCTGCTCATCTTCTTTGGTGAGCCTCTCGGACTTCTTATTACCGGTGAAAAAGACTGGCAGCCCGAAAGCTGGGGCGGATATATTCTTGAGCATGCTATCGAGTCAATCGAATTTTTGCTTGAGTATGTTACAAACACGGTAAGCTTTTTAAGAGTCGGTGCATTCGTTCTTGTACACGCAGGTATGATGACGGTTGTTTTCGTACTTGCCCAAACAGCTCCCGCAGTAGCATACTGGCCCGTAGTTGTTTTAGGTAATGTTTTTGTAATGGTTCTTGAGGCGCTTCTTGTTGCAATTCAGGTGTTAAGACTTGAATATTACGAGATGTTCAGCCGTTTCTATTCCGGTGAAGGCAGACCTTACGAACCTGTTAAATTAAATATTGATTGATAATTTTTTGGAGGTATTATTATGTTATTCAATTTAATTATGTTAGCTGTTCCGGTAGTATTCCTTTGTGCATCTGCAATTCTTGCAGTAAAGGCTTTTGAACACGGCAAGAACAGAAAGAAAACAGTTCTTACTCAGATTTGCTCATTCGCTGCTGTATTTGCATTCTGCATGGTATGCCCTATCGTAGCAAGTGCTGCTACAGGTGATGCCGCTACAGCTACATCGGGTATGGCTGACGGTCTTGCATATATCGGTGCCGCTCTTGCAACAGGTCTTTCATGTATCGGCGGCGGTATTGCCGTTGGTAACGCTGCTCCTGCCGCTATCGGTGCTACAAGTGAAGATCCTAAGGCATTCGGTAAAGCAATCATCTTCGTTGTACTTGGTGAAGGTATCGCTATTTACGGTATGCTCGTTTCAATTCTTCTTATCTTTGCAAGATAATTTAAGCGATTTAAGTTTCGTTAAGGATTGATTATTATGAAATTTTTTCTTATAAGTGATAATGTCGATACCAAAATGGGTATGAGATTTGCAGGTATTGAAGGCGTAGTTGTTCATCAGGAAGATGAGGTACGCAGTGAGCTTGAAAAGGCTGTGAACAGGGATGATATTGCAGTTATTCTTATTACGGAAACACTTGTTTCGCTCTGTCCAGACCTTATTTATGACCTCAAGCTTAACCGCAAACAGCCGCTTATTGTTGAAATTCCCGACCGTCACGGTAACGGAAGAACCAAGGACAGTATTACAAAATATGTTCAGGACGCAATCGGCGTAAAGCTGTAATTATCACATATCTGAATTTATTCAGGGAGGTTATTTTTAATGGAAAACTCCAAAAACAAAACAGATAACTTTCTGAAAGCCATTAAAAAATATGCTGATGAACAAAGAAGTGCCATGCAGACAGAGGTTGCTCAGCTTAAAGAAGAAAAGCTGAAAGAGGCAACCGAAAAAGGCAGACATGACAGCGAAAAATATATCAAGGACAAACTTGAAGAATCAAGAAACAGGCAGACTGGTATTCTTGCAAAGAAAATTCAGGAAGGTCAGAAAAAACTGTTTCTCGAGAGAGCTGAAATGACTGAAAGCGTATTTAAAAAGGCTGAAGAAAAGCTTGTTGAATACACAAAAACATCAGATTACTCAAACAGCCTTGTAAAAAGTGCAAAGGAAGTTGCTAAGCTTTTTGCAGACAATGACTGTGTTGTTTATGTCAACGAAAGAGATATGAAGAACTCAGACAAAATCAAGGCAGTTTTTGCAGGAAGCACTGAGGTTGTTGCCGACAAATCGATTAAAATCGGCGGAATCAAAGGCTTTTGCAAGGCAATGAATATTGTTGCCGATGAAACTCTTGACAGCAAGCTCTATGCACAGAAAGAATGGTTTATTGAAAATTCCGGACTGAGTGTGCTTTAATCTTGCTGACTGTTAATTTCTTTTGAAAGAGATGGTAATAATATGGAAAACAACAATGTTATATATGGAATAAACGGACCTGTTGTTACCGTAAAAAATACCGACAGCTTTGAGATGATGGAAATGGTTCATGTAGGCAAGCAAAAGCTTGTCGGTGAAATCATCGGTATTACAGACGACATCACAACTATTCAGGTTTATGAGGAAACAACAGGACTTAAACCGGGCGATCCCGTTGAGGGTACCGGTGCTCCTATGAATGTTCTTCTCGGCCCCGGTATTATTGACAACATCTTTGACGGTATCGAAAGACCGCTGAAGGCTATTGAAGAAGAAGCAGGTGCGTTTATTAACCGTGGTTCTTCGGTTTCTGCTCTTGATGACAAGAAGCTGTGGAATGTTACAATGAAGGTTAAAGTCGGTGACAAACTTGAGGGCGGTCAAATTTACGCTACTCTCCCCGAAACTCCTATCATTGAACACAGACTTATGGTTCCGCCTGAGCTTTCGGGTGAAGTAGTAAAGGTTAATCCCAACGGCGACTACAAGCTCTTTGATACAGTTGTTGTAATCAAGGATGACGAAGGCGTTGAGCACAACCTTACCCTTTGTCAGCAGTGGCCAATCAGAACTTCCCGTCCTGTTAAGGAAAGACTTACATCATCTGTTCCGCTTATCACGGGTCAGAGAGTTATTGATACTCTCTTCCCTATCGCAAAGGGCGGTACAGCAGCTATTCCGGGCGGTTTCGGTACAGGTAAAACAATGACTCAGCACCAGCTTGCAAAGTGGTGCGACGCCGATATCATCATCTATGTCGGTTGCGGTGAGCGTGGTAACGAGATGAGCCAGGTTCTTGAGGAATTCTCAGAGCTTATTGACCCGAAGTCACAGCGTCCTATGACCGACAGAACCGTACTTATCGCCAACACATCAAATATGCCTGTTGCGGCTCGTGAGGCTTCAATTTACACAGGTATTACTCTTGGCGAATATTACAGAGATATGGGTTACCATGTTGCCATGATGGCTGACTCAACATCCCGTTGGGCTGAGGCTCTCCGTGAGATTTCCGGCCGACTTGAAGAAATGCCTGCCGAAGAAGGTTTCCCTGCGTACCTTCCTTCAAGACTTGCCGAGTTCTATGAGCGTGGCGGTCGTGCCGAGGTTCTCAGCGGCGGCGAAGGTTCTGTAACGCTTATCGGTGCGGTTTCTCCGCAGGGTTCAGACTTCTCTGAGCCTGTAACACAGAACACAAAGCGTTTTACAAGATGTTTCTGGGCTCTTGATAAGGCTCTTGCTTATTCAAGACATTATCCCGCAATTAACTGGATGGACAGCTACAGCGAGTATTTTAACGACCTTGATCCGTGGTTCAGAGAAAATCTCGGTGAGGATTTTATTGAATACAGAAACAGAATAAGCGCACTTTTACAGGAAGAAAGTTCACTTATGGAAATCGTAAAGCTTATCGGTTCGGATGTACTCCCCGATGACCAGAAGCTTGTAATTGAAACAGCAAGAGTAATTCGTGTCGGTTTCTTACAACAAAACGCTTTCCATGCCGATGATACTTATGTTCCGCTTGAAAAGCAAAAGCTTATGATGAAAACCATTCTTCATCTTCATACCAAAGCTAAGGATATAGTTGCTCAGAATATTCCGCTTTCCAAGATTCTTAACCTTGGTCTGTTTGATAAGCTTACAAAGATGAAGTATGATATTCCTAACAGCAAGCCTGAAATGTTTGACGATTACATTAAAGAAATTGACGAAAAGCTTGCTGCAATTTCTTAATAAGGAGGGAACGCAATAATGATTATAGATTATGTAGGCGTTAAAGAAATTAACGGCTCTCTTATAGTTATGGACGGTGTTAAGGGCGTTTCCAACGAGGAAATTGTTGACATTCGTCTTGATAACGGTACAATGCGTCAGGGTCGTGTCGTTCAGATTGAGGGCGAAAGAATAGTTGTTCAGGTTTTTGAGGGTACAAGAAGAATCAGCCTTAAAAACACAAGAACAAGACTTACAGGTCATCCTATGGAGATGCCTCTTTCCCCTGAAATTATCGGCCGTGTACTTGACGGTGCGGGCAAACCTATTGACGGACTCGGAGATATTTTCCCTGTTAAAAAGGCTAATATCAACGGTACTCCAATCAACCCTGTTTCCCGTGTTTATCCTAAAAACTACATCAACACAGGTATTTCAACCATTGATACGCTTATGACTCTTATCAGAGGTCAGAAGCTGCCTATCTTCTCCGGCTCAGGTATGAAGCATAATGACCTTGCCGTTCAGATTGTAAGACAGGCTAAAATCAGCGGTGCAAACAGCTCTAACTTCGGTGTTGTATTTGCCGCAATGGGTGTTCAAAAAGATGTTGCAGAATACTTTAAGAAGAGCTTTGAAGAAAGCGGCGTACTTTCAAGAGTTGTAATGCTTTTGAACCTTTCAAACGATCCTATCATTGAAAGAACTCTTACACCGAGATGTGCTCTTACAATTGCTGAATATCTTGCATTTGAGCTTGATATGCACATTCTCGTTATTATGACCGATATGACATCTTATGCCGAGGCTCTTCGTGAGTTCTCGTCATCAAAAGGTGAAATTCCGGGCAGAAAGGGTTACCCCGGCTATCTTTATTCTGACCTTGCATCACTTTATGAGCGTGCAGGTATGATTAAAGGTCACAACGGTTCTGTTACACAGATTCCGATTTTGACAATGCCTAACGACGATATTACTCATCCTATCCCCGACCTTACAGGTTACATTACAGAGGGACAGATTGTTCTTGACCGTTCACTTCAGGGACAGGGACTGTATCCGCCTGTTAATGTTCTTCCTTCCCTTTCCCGTCTTATGAAGGACGGTATCGGTGAGGGTTACACAAGAGCCGATCACCAGCCTCTTGCAAACCAGCTTTTCGCTTCTTATGCAAAGGTAATTGACGCAAGATCGCTTGCATCTGTTATCGGTGAAGAGGAGCTTTCTCCTACTGATAAGAAGTACATTGAGTTTGGCAGATTGTTTGAATCAAAGTTCGTTAATCAGGGCTTTAATGAAAACAGAAGTATTGAACAGAGTCTTGACCTTGGTTGGGAATTGCTTTCAACATTGCCGAGAGCAGAACTTGACCGTGTTGACGATGCTTTACTTGATCAGTACTATAAGGGTGACAAATAATCGTTTGAAGAAAGGAGTGTGAGCATTTATGGCAGTACAGACAGTACCTACCAAGGGTAATCTTATGAATACTAAGAAATCCCTTGCACTCGCCAAAAACGGCTATGAACTGTTGGACAGAAAGCGTAACATTCTCATCAGAGAAATGATGACGCTTATCGACCATGCAAACGCAATCCAGCAGAAAATTGATGACGCTTATGCAGAGGCTTACACAGCACTTCAAACGGCAAATGTTACCAACGGCTTTTGTGAAGATATTTCTAACGCTATTCCATATGAGAACGGCTTGAAGCTTGATTCAAGAAGTGTTATGGGTGTTGAAATTCCGATTCTCACTATTGAGGAACGAGAGGACCATAACTACCTACACTACGGTTTGCGCACAACAAATTCGGCAATTGATAAGGTTTATACGAAATTTACCGAACCTTACAGTTGAGCTTGCCGAGATTGAGAACAGCGTTTACCGCCTTGCCGATTCAATCAAGAAAACTCAGAAAAGAGCAAACGCTCTCAAGAACATTATGATTCCCCGTTTTGAGGAAACAGTTAAGTTCATTTCCGACGCACTTGACGAAAAGGATCGTGAGGAATTCAGCCGACTCAAGGTAATCAAGAAGAAAAAGCAAAAAGATGCTGCTTTGAAAAAAGCTAAAGAATTAAGTGCTGAAAGCGCATAAATTATCAGCCCGACCGTAATTTGGTCGGGCTGTTTTAATGCAATACAGAAATAAAAACGGGTTGACAAGTTTTCAGCAAGTCAATCCGTTTTTTGTTTTTGATTTTTAATCACTTACGGTCAAGTTTTCTTCCGTGCATTTTCTCTTTTGTCTTTGTACCCTTTACTTTGAAGATAATCAGGTATCCTGCAAGAAGCGCAAGGAATGTTGTCTGAGTATAGAACAATGCGTAATCTCCGCTTGAAAGGCCCTTGCCGTGCTTTACGGGCTTGTCCTCAGGCTTTTCTGTGGGAATAGGCTCAATGCCGTCATAATTGCCCGAAATCACCGCCTCATCGGGCGAAGACGCCGCAGATACACTTACACAAAAGGCTGATGAAAAAGTCATCAGAACAGCCATTAACAAGGTGATTATAAATTTAGTCTTTTTCATGATATTTCCCTTTGTAAAAATTAAGATTTAAAATAACTACAGTTAATTGTATCACAAGAGAAATATATATGCAACTGCTCTTTATTCTTCTGTCCAAACCTCTTTTGCCATATTGAAAGCTGCCCAAGCTTTTGACCATCCTGCATAGAATGCGGAATGAGTGATGATTTCTGCAATTTCTTCCTTTGTAATGCCGTTGTTTTTGGCTGACATAAGATGATACTTAAAAGAAGAATCTACAAGTCCCTGTGACATAAGTGCAACAACTGTAACAAGTGAACGGTCACGAAGTGAAAGTTTGTCTTCCCTACTCCACACTTCACCGAAAAGCACATCGTCATTAATTTCTGCAAATTTCGGTGCAAACTCACCGAGTTTATCTCTTCCTGCTGTCTGTTTTACTGCCATGGTAATTACCTCCTGGAGTTTTATTTATTGATTACATTTTACCACCTGGAGTTAGCTCCAAGTCAAGACCTTTTCTATAAATAATTAACTTTTTTTGTTAAAGTTCTTCTTGATTACATTATTTGCAGGTGTTATACTAGACTTAAACAAATTGATTTAACTATTTTGTTAATGGCAACATTAACAGACAAAAGGAGGCAACTATGTTAGGAAAAAGAATAAGATTATTCCGAAGCAGAAAAGGATTGAAGCAGAAAGAAATATCGGAGAAACTATCTATATCCGTGAAAACAATTAAAAATCTAATATGGATGTCTTTACAGAAGTTGAAGGAATGTCTGGAGATGAAGGAGGTATAAAATAATG
>OHSL01000876.1_pt1 | contig 10834 bp, 7 predicted proteins | sample 1578741 | NCBI WGS metagenome assembly OHSL01 (sample SAMEA3879512, study PRJEB24766) | human gut metagenome | biome: human-associated habitat; feature: feces | place: USA | collected 1985/1987 | reverse complement strand
CCATCGCAAGCAGCTGTCTTAAAAGCCGGCTGAACACTTCCGTATCCACCGCTCCCAGCACTTCCAGTACATGATCATATGTCAGTGTCTCATTCATATAGAACGCGGCACACTGATCCAGAAGACTTAATGAATCTCGCATGGAACCGTCCGCCATCTTCGCAATATAACGGACCGCCTTATCTTCTACGTCCCATCCTTCTTTATCAATCAGTTCCCGCAGTCTTGCTGCGATCGTTTCAATGGAAATTCTCTTAAAATCATATCGCTGACAACGGCTTAAGATCGTAATCGGGATCTTGTGTGCCTCCGTTGTCGCAAGAATAAATATAACATATTCCGGCGGTTCTTCCAATGTTTTTAACAATGCATTGAATGCTCCAGATGTCATCATATGAACTTCATCAATAATATAAATTTTATATTTTCCCTGCATTGGGGCATACTTCACTTTATCGATCAGATTTCTTACTTCATCCACACCATTGTTGCTGGCGGCATCAATTTCAATAATATCTGGATGACTCCCATTTGCAGCCATTTTACAGTTCTCACAAACTCCACAAGGAGCATCTTGGCTATTCGTACAATTTAATGTTTTCGCAAATATTTTTGCGATTGAAGTTTTTCCTGTTCCTCTAGGACCACAAAATAAATAAGCATGAGCAATACGATTTTGAACAATCGCATTTTTCAATGTCTGAATTATATGTGTTTGTCCAACAACTTCATCAAAATTCGTTGGTCTATATTTTCTATATAACGCTTGATATGCCATTCGTAAAATCCTTTCTATATGTTTATCTGTATCTTATTTTATCATAGTTTTACTTATTTTATTTATTTGAAATAGGGAAGTACAATATATATGAAAAGCAGAAATCTTACATATTTATGATTTCTGCTTCTTTTTCATATCTCTTTTCTTCTTAAAAAAATGTTTTAATAAATCTGAACATTCAGATTCAAGAATTCCTTTTCTATATTCAGGATGATGATTAAATTCAGACACTTCAAACAAATTTGTACATGTACCCACACAGCCCCCTTTAGGATCGGATGCTCCATATACAACTTCTTTAATTCTAGATTGTATAATCGCACCTGCACACATAGGACATGGTTCTAAAGTTACATATAATATACAGTCCTCTAATCTCCATGTATTTAATTTCTTACATGCTTTTTGAATTGCCATAATTTCTGCGTGTGCAATGCTTTGTTGTAAAGTCTCACGCTTATTATATCCACGAGCAATAACTTTATCATCCTTCACAATGACACATCCAATTGGAACCTCATCATAGCTTTCTGCTTTTTTAGCCTGCTTGATAGCTTCCTTCATCCATTTCACATCATCCATACTCATATCCTCAAAAAATAAAAAACTACTACACATGATGGAGCTTACTTAAGGCTGCTTCGTTCCCGACCTGACCTGATTCATAAGACATCATTGTAGTAGCCAAGTTATTATATCAAATCCATTTTCAATTCGCAATAGAAAAAAGCTGTCAAAGACAGCTTTTAAGATTAACCAATTTTCTTTTTACCACCCATGTAAGGTTGTAATACTTCTGGAATCAAGATTGATCCATCTGCCTGTAAATTGTTTTCTAAGAATGCAATCAACATTCTAGGTGGAGCAACACAAGTGTTGTTTAATGTATGCGCAAAGTACTTTTCTCCATTTTCACCCTTAACACGAATCTTTAAACGACGTGCCTGAGCATCTGTTAGGTTAGAGCAACTTCCAACTTCGAAGTATTTCTTTTGACGTGGAGACCACGCTTCAACATCCACTGATTTACATTTTAAATCTGCCAAATCACCTGAACAGCATTCCAATGTACGTACTGGAATATCTAATGTTCTGAAGAATTCTACAGTATTCATATATAATTTTTTAAACCATTCCATACTTTCTTCTGGCTTACAAACAACGATCATTTCTTGTTTTTCAAATTGGTGAATACGATACACACCACGTTCTTCAATACCGTGAGCACCTTTTTCTTTACGGAAACAAGGTGAGTATGAAGTGTAAGTATATGGAAGATCTTTTTCTTCAAGAATTGTATCCTTGAATTTACCAATCATAGAGTGTTCACTTGTACCAATTAAATACAAATCTTCACCTTCGATTTTATACATCATACCTTCCATTTCCGCAAATGACATTACTCCATCAACTACTGAACTACGAATCATATATGGTGGAATTACATAAGTAAATCCTTTTTTATCAATCATGAAATCACGAGCGTAATTTAAGATTGCTGAATGTAGACGAGCAATATCTCCCATTAAATAGTAGAATCCATTTCCAGCTACACGACGTGCTGCATCTAAATCAATTCCGCTTAAACGTTCCATGATTTCAGTGTGATAAGGAATTTCAAAATCAGGAACAACAGGTTCTCCAAATTTTTCTAATTCAACATTTTCACTATCATCTTTTCCAATAGGAACACTATCATCAATGATGTTTGGGATCTGCATCATTTTTTCAGTAACAGACTCTCTTAATTTAATTTCTTTTTCTTCCAAAGCTGTCAACTCGTGAGCAATCTCAGCCATTTGTTGCTTAATTTCTTCAGCTTCTTCTTTTTTACCTTGGCCCATCAACTTACCGATTTCTTTAGAAATCTTTTTACGATTAGCACGTAAATCATCCGCATGTTGTTGTGTTTGGCGAAGCTCTTTATCCTCCATTAACACTTCATTTACTAAAGGCAATTTGTAGTCTTGGAACTTTTTCTTAATGTTCTCTTTGACAATGTCCGGATTTTCACGGACAAATTTCATATCTAACATGATATCCTCCTCTGCATAAAAAAAGAGACACTCGCACCCATAAAGGGACGATGTCTCGCGTTGCCACCCTTTTTACCATATATATACATATATGATCTCTTAACATGATAACGGTATGTACCGGATCAAACTACTAATTTCATTCAATCACTCTAAGGTGCTATTCAATTATTCATATCAGTATTTTCACCAGCCATACTGTCTCTATTTAATATATGGAATAATCTACTTATCCTTATCTTTGTTTTCAACACATTTATACCATTAAAACAAAGATAAAGTCAACCGCTTATTCTGTGAAATAGCCTCATTAAATCGGATTTATCATATGATTCTACTTATCTACAAATCATATTCAATATCACAATTATATATAGCATTAAAATATAAGAAATCCATCTATAATCCATTCCCATGAATATTAAAAACTGAATAAACAAAAGTAACCCTAATAGAGAAAAGAAGGCATAAATTCGTTTTGTTGAATTATCATAATACAAATAATATAAGCCAATTACTGCCATTGCAAAAATAGCGCCAATACATAAAGATCCTATAATGCTTCCATGACCAGAAATATAAACACATGCCGCAACAAAGATCATACATACTAAGGAAATTTTATCTGCTTTTCTATCTTGTCTAAAACTTTCCATTTTGTATACATCTAAATTGTGAATAATATTTGTGACTTCTTCATTCGAATAATTCAAACTCTTTTTACATGATATCAATTCAGCCACAGAAACATGCAAAGATTCAGATAGGGCAGGTAACAATTGAATGTCTGGATATCCTATTCCACGTTCCCATCGGCTAACAGCTTTATCTGTGACATGTAGCTGTTGAGCTAATTCCATTTGCGTCATATTGTTTTCTTTTCTTAACTTACAGATAAACATTCCCATATCTTTTGCGTTCACATATATCACTTCTTTCTATAATAATTTATATCCATTCTATCAAATTGGCAATCAACGTGTCATTTATATAATGTATTTGGGTTATTTCTATCTGATTTATCATATGAAAAAGGAGCAAAATCATAATTCTACTCCTTACATGCTTTATTCTTCTGTATTTTCTTCTGATTCTGCTTCAGGCTCTTCGTGATCTACCAATGTCATACGCGTTACTTTCGCATCTCCATTTAAGTTGATCAATCTTACACCTTGTGTATTTCTTCCGTAGATTCCTACATTCTCTAAAGCTACACGGATCATGATTCCATCACTCGCAACAATCATCGCATCTTCTTTACCAGTAACCGCACGCATACACATTAGCTTACCTGTCTTTTCTGTGATATTAATTGTGCTAACACCTTTTTTACCACGAGAAGTCAAACGATAATCTTCGAACTTACTACGCTTACCATAACCATTTTCAGAAACAACAAGAACTGTGTCCCCTTCACTTGATAGTGCAGCACCTACAACTTCACTACCATCACAATTGAATCCTAATACACCACTTGCACTACGTCCCATGATACGAACTTGATCTTCATTGAATCGAACAGCTTTACCATTTGATCCTGAGATAATTACTTCATCTTGTCCTGTAGTTAATTTCACAAAACGCAATTCATCATCTGGTTTTAAACTAATCGCAATCTTACCATTACGATTGATATTTTCAAATTCAGATACAGATGTACGTTTCACAATACCATTCTTTGTAACAAATAATAATGTTTCACTTTCATCATCCTTAGGAACAGCTACAAGAACATTTACTTTTTCACCTTTTTCCAAAGTCATTAAATTCACAATTGGAATACCCTTAGATGTTCTAGATCCACTTGGAACATTGTATCCTTTTAATCGATATACACGACCCTTATCTGTAAACAACAACAAGAAATCATGTGTCGACATCGAAATCATAGTATCGATAGAATCCTCTTCATTTAATGTCAATGATTTGATTCCACGACCACCACGATTTTGAGCACGATATGTATCTACAAGCTGACGCTTAATATATCCAGACTCAGTTAATGTGATAATTACATCTTCCACTGGAATTAAGTCTTCATCTTCCATATCAACAGAAGCATCACTAATTTCAGTTCTTCTTTCATCACCATATTTCTGATCAATTTCAGTTAAATCATCACGAATGATTTGAAGAACACGATCATGATTTGCCAAGATATCCTTCAAATCTTCAATCGTCAATAATAATTGTTGATATTCATTTTCAATCTTATCTCGTTCCAATCCAGATAATCTTCTTAACTGCATTGCCAAGATAGCTTTAGCTTGAATCATGCTCAATCCAAACGCATCACATAAATCTTGAGATAAACCGGCCTCATCTTTTTTAGAACTACGAATCATATGAATAACTTCATCGATATGATCCATCGCAATTCGTAAACCTTCTAAGATATGTGCACGATCTTGTGCTTTCTTTAACTCAAACTGTGTTTTTCTTACAACTACATCAACCTGATGATCAATATAATCATGAATAATATCTTTTAAAGGCAATTGTTTAGGACGACCATTTTCAAGTGCCAACATATTGATACCAAATGAAGTTTGAAGTGGTGTTAATCTAAACAACTGATTTAAAATTACTTCTTCCTGCGCATCCTTCTTTAGCTCCATTACAATACGAATACCTTCACGGTTACTTTCATCATTTAAGTAAGTAACACCCTGAATGGCTTTATCACGAATTAAAGAAGCCATTTTAGTAATTAAGTTTGCCTTATTGACCTGATAAGGAATTTCATAGAAAATAATCTGTTTCTTTCCGTTTGATAATTCTTCAACACGATACTTAGAACGAATCATAATGGATCCACGTCCTGTTTCAAATGCTTGACGAATACCTTTACGACCCAAAATGATTCCTCCAGTAGGGAAGTCCGGTCCTTTAATAACTTCCATCAATTGAGGAACTGTAATATCCGGATCATCCATTACCGCAAAAATGGCTTGAATCGTTTCTGATAAATTATGAGGTGGAATATTTGTTGCCATACCAACCGCAATACCCACAGCACCATTGATCAACAAGTTTGGAATACGACTAGGCAGCACAACTGGCTCGCTTTCTTCACCATCATAGTTTGGAATAAAATCGACCGTATCTTTTTGAATGTCACGCAGCATCTCCATAGAGATTTTTGACATACGAGCTTCCGTATAACGCATTGCCGCAGCTCCATCTCCATCTAGAGAACCAAAGTTTCCATGGCCATCCACTAATGGATATCGATACGAGAAATCCTGGGCCATACGAACCATCGCATCATATACAGCTGTATCCCCATGAGGGTGATACTTACCAATAACTTCACCAACAATACGTGCACTCTTCTTATGTGCAACACCTGAAGTAATTCCCAATTGATTCATCGCATGCAAAATACGACGATGAACTGGTTTCATACCATCACGAACATCTGGTAATGCACGTGAAACAATAACAGACATTGAATAATCTAGAAAGGCTGTACGCATTTCTTTGGATATTTCAACATCTTCTACATAGTCATATCGCTTATTTTCTTCTTCCATAAGGACCTCCTACTAGTAATCCAAATTAGCGTATACAGCATTTTCCTGAATATATTCACGACGAGGCTCTACATCCTCACCCATCAACATATCAAATACACTGTCCGCTTCCATCGCATCATCAATTGTGACACGTTTCAATACTCTATGATGTGGATCCATCGTTGTTTCCCACAACTGTTCTGCATCCATTTCCCCTAAACCTTTATAACGCTGAACTTTATATCCATCTTTAAATTCTTCACGCAACTGATCCATTTCCTGTTCCTTATACGCATAGGCAATCTTTTTTCCTTTTTGCACCTTATATAAAGGAGGTTGTGCAATATAAACATATCCACCTTCAATAACAGGTTTCATAAAACGATATAAGAAAGTCAACATCAATGTACAAATATGACTACCATCGACATCGGCATCGGTCATAATAACAATTTTGTGATAACGTAATTTCGATACGTCTACATCTTCTTGAATTCCACATCCAAAAGCAGTAATCATACTACGAATTTCCTGGTTTTCAAAAATACGATGCGTTCTAGCTTTTTCAACATTTAAAATCTTACCACGCAAAGGTAAAATAGCTTGTGTTTTCGCGTCACGACCTTGTTTCGCGCTGCCCCCGGCAGAATCACCTTCGACGATATAGATTTCACATTCACTTGCATCTTTACTTGAACAATCCGTTAATTTACCTGGTAATGAACTAATTCCATCCAATGCAGATTTACGACGTGTTAATTCACGAGCTTTTTTTGCTGCAATTCTTGCCTTGCTGGCAATTTCTGCCTTTTCTACAATAGCCTTGGCAATATCTGGATTTTCTAAGAAGAAACGATTGATCTGTTCACCCGCAATATTTGAAACAATCTTACGAACTTCACTATTTCCTAATTTTGTCTTTGTCTGTCCTTCATACTGAGGATCCGGGTGCTTAACAGAAATAATTGCAACCAATCCCTCTTTAACATCATCCTGAGATAAACTCTCATCCTTTTTGATCATATTATTATTTTTCGCATAGGTATTAATACAACGAGTCAAAGCCATTCTGAAACCATCTTCGTGATATCCACCTTCATGCGTATGAATATTATTACAGAAAGAATAAATACTAGATTGATAGCCATCGTTATATTGCAAAGCAACTTCTGCAAGAATACCATCCTGCAATCCCTCTACATAAATGACTTTATCACTGATTGTACTCTTATTCTTATTTAAGAATTGTACATACTCAATAATTCCACCCTCATATTTATAGTCATTACTTGGACCATCTGATGTTCTTTTATCTGTTAAAGTTAAACGTATATCCTTATTTAAGAAGGCAAGCTGGCGCAGACGAGAATTCAACGTTTCATAATCATAAACTGTTGTATCCTTAAAAATCGTTGGATCCGCTTTAAAACGAACTAAAGTACCTGTTTCTTCTGTACCAATAATTTTTAAAGGCTCCACCGCATGTCCACCATTTTCAAAACGAATAAAATAGATTTTACCATCCTGATAAACAGTAACCTCTAACCATTCACTCAACGCATTAACGACACTGGCACCAACACCATGCAAACCTCCGGAAACCTTATAAGCGCCTCCGCCAAATTTTCCACCTGCATGTAATACCGTCATAATTGTTTCTACTGCGCTAATTCCTGTCTTTTCATGAATTCCAACTGGCATACCACGACCATTATCACGTACCGCAATAATATCTCCTGGCTCAATTGTCACATCAATTCGATTCGCAAAACCAGCCAAGGCCTCATCAATACCATTATCCACAATTTCCCAAACTAGATGGTGAAGTCCACGTACAGAAGTGGAACCAATATACATACCTGGTCTCAAACGAACCGCTTCTAACCCTTCTAACACCTGAATATCATCCGCTGTATACGAATGCTCTACTTGTGTAGCTTGTGTTTCTAATTCTTCAAATTCAAGAATCTCTTTTTGTAATTCATCCTGACTCATTTGTAGACCTCCTTGATTCTCCCTTGTTCTATATCATAGAATCGAACTTCACGATTCCAATGCATATTCAATCGTTCTGTTGTTGTTATAAAAATCTGCATATCGTTAGGAAGCTTTTCAATTAATTGTCGCTTTCTAAGATTATCCAGTTCACTAAATACGTCATCCAATAATAAAATTGGATATTGCCCACTCTTTTCATAAATAATTTGTGCTAACCCCAATTTAAGTGCCAGTACAAAACTTCTTTTCTGCCCCTGACTGGCCACTTCACATACAGGTTTTCCATTCAATTCAAATAAAATATCATCCCTATGAACTCCAATCAAAGTCTGATGATATTTTTTTTCTTTTTCAAAAACCTTGGCATAAGCTTCCTTCATATCTCCATCCAAATCAATAAACGTTATATACTTAGCATCTATATATTCTTTTTCATTTGAAAAGAATGGATATAGCTCACGCGCTTTTATCATCAAAGAATTCAAAAATTCATTTCTTTGTTTCATAATGATTTTTTGAACATCTATCATCTGATCCAAATAAATTTGAACTAAACACTCATCCACTTTACTCTGTTTCAAAGCTTGATTTCTCTGCTTTAAAATTTTTTGATACGAAGATAACGTAACCGTGTACGTTTTTGACAATTTCATTAACTCCATATCAATAAATCGTCTTCGATTTTTTGGAGATGAAGTAAATAAAGATAAATCGTCTGGACAAAATAAGATCGCATTTTCAATTCCAATAAAATCCGAATACTTCTTAACTGGATTTTGAAAACGAAATAAATGCTTTTTTTGATGATCCACAATCACTTTCAATTCTTCTTTTCTGTGATTAGACTCCACCGTTGCCTGAACACAAAATTCTTTGCACCCATGCATGATCATACTGTCCAATTGATTTGTTCGAAACGAACGCAAATGACTTAAAAAATAAATAGCTTCAATTAAGTTCGTTTTGCCCTGTGCGTTTTTTCCATATAAAAAATGAATGCATTTTGGTGTAAAAGAAAAAGACATGGTTTCATAATTACGGAAATGAAAACATGTCAGTTTTTCAACATTCATTTCACTTCAATCCTTATTCCATTAGTTTCTACAATATCTCCATGGTAGATCTTTTTTCCACGACGATTTTCATTAACGCCGTTGACTAATACTTCCATGTTTGCTAAATATTCCTTGGCCTGTCCACCACTATAGACAACATCGCAAGCTTTTAGCAATTGTGCTAATGTAATATACTCATCTTTAAGTTCAAATTCCATGAAAATACCTCTTTTCGCACTATAATTATATCATAAAACGACATAAATAGCTATGCGTACAGAGATACCGATATAAAAAGAAACCGTTTAAAACGAGTTTAAACGGCATTTTCTTTAATCATAACTACGAATTGGCACTAAAATCATTAAGACTGAAGCATCTTCCGGATTTGATACCTTGATAGGCTTCATAAATCCAGAAAATTCAATTAATACTTTTTCGCATCCCAATGCCTTGATCGCATCCAACATATATGTACCATTACATGTCAATGAAATATCTTCTCCTTCATATTCACACTTAGTCAATACTTCATCAGAGTTTCCAATTTCACTTGAATACGTCTTAACATGAGTTTCTGCAGTTGAACATTCCAATTTAATTAAATGTACTTTATCATTACGAATGAAGTTAGTACGATCAATTGTACCTGCAATTTCATATGAATCCACCAACATCTTAGATACACAGCTTGTAGGAATAATTCTTTGTACATCTGGGAAAGTTCCATCAATCAAACGAGTTTGGATAATTGTTTTATCAAATACAAACTGTGCTTTTTTAGAATCTGCATAAATATCGATTGTATCATCATCTGAAACAGAACGAACAACCTCAGTTAAAGATTTACTAGGAATTGTGATATTAAAATCTTGACTTGAATTCAATTCAATTGTTTTTCTAGCTAAACGATATGAGTCTGTTCCAGAACAATACAACATATTACCTTGTGAATTGAAATTTACCCCCGTTAATACTGGACGTTGATCTTTGTCGCTGCACGCAAATGCAGTCTGAGAAACGATTGATTTTAAATCTGTTGCCTTTAATACAAAATGATGATTAGGTTGTGTAAAATCAATATCAGGATATTCATTAGAACGAATACCATTTAAGTTAAATTGACCATTATCACTAGAAATACGAACTAAAGAGTAGTCAATGACTTCAATTTCAATATTTTTACAATCCAATTTACGAACAATTTCTAATAAATACTTAGAATCAATAATAATAGATCCTTCTTCTTCAATATCTAAATTATTCAATTCACCAGGAACAATTACAGTACGAATGGATATATTTGAATCACTACCAGTTAAAATCATTGAACCATCTTTTAAATCAATACAAATACCTGATAGTGCAGGTAATGGAGAAAAGACACTAATAGCTCTAGAAACAATAGATAGCTTGTCATAAAAATATTTTCGATCAATAGAAAAA
>OHSL01000874.1_pt1 | contig 10841 bp, 10 predicted proteins | sample 1578741 | NCBI WGS metagenome assembly OHSL01 (sample SAMEA3879512, study PRJEB24766) | human gut metagenome | biome: human-associated habitat; feature: feces | place: USA | collected 1985/1987 | reverse complement strand
CGGGGCCGCAACCGATTCCTTGTACATGATTCCTCCTCACACCAAGGCAATATCCGAACAGAAAGTCCTTTCCAGTGTTCCGCAAGCGCTGGAAAGGGCTTTCTGCGTTTTTGACGGAAATTTCCCTCTGCTTTCGGCGGTTTTAGGGTTGACCGGCCTTTTTGCGGACGCTATAATAAAAAGTGGATAAGATTTTTAGGAGGTGAACGCAGGACAATGGACCCGGATCATAGTCGAAGACACGGATCAACTGCGGCACAGCAGAACGAAAAAGCAGCTGCGTTCGCCTTTTTTGCCCGGTAAGAGGTGCTGTGTGGGCACTTCTCAGCGGGGAGAAAGGGCGCAGCTTGGTGCGCGCAGCGGGCAGAACGGCTCGCTGCGGGAAGCAGGCGGCGCTTTTTGTTTTGTGTGCTGTCCGATCCGCCGGAAACGGTAAGGAGGAACACAAATGGAACTGGAAGAAAAAAAGAGCGCGGCCCCGGAAGCATCGCTCCCGGTGCCCGAACTGCCCGCAGATATCCCTGCGGAAGTCCGCCGGAAGCTGGCCGAGGACCTGAGCGAGGAGGCCACCGAAGACCTCAAGCAGGATGTGCGGGACGCCGAAGAAGAAGAGGCCCGCGACGAAGAGGTCAAGGCCAACCCCGAAATGCTGACCAAGAGCCGCCTGCTGAAAATGCTGGTGAAAAAGCAGTATGTCAAGCTGCGCGAAGTCACCGAAGAAGAGCAGCCCGCCGACCTGGCCGAGCTGCTGGAAGAACTGGACGAAAACAACCGTCTGGTGGTCTTCCGCCTGCTGAAAAAGGAAGTGGCGACCGAGGCCTTTGCCTATATGTCCGATGAGGCCCGCGATGACCTCGTCAATGCGTTCTCGGATGTGGAGCTGGTCAGCGCCATCGAGGAGATGAGTCTGGACGACGCCGCCGACCTGCTGGAAGATATGCCCGCCGGTGTTGTGAAGCGGGTGTTGGAGAAATCTTCCAAGCAGACCCGTGAGAGCCTGAATAAGCTGCTGAACTACCCCGAAAGCTCGGCCGGCAGTCTGATGACGCCCGAATACGTCCGTCTGCGCAAGGAGATGAACGTCAGCGATGCGCTGGCCGCCATCCGTCGTCAGGGCGAGAACGCCGAGACGGTCTACACCAACTACGTCGTCGAGCGGAACCGTCTGCTGGGCGTTGTGTCTGCCCGCAGCCTGCTGCTGGCAGACCCCAAGACCCCCATTGCCGACATCATGGACGACAACGTCGTTGCCGTGAAGGTCACAGACGATCAGGAGTATGTGGCCCGTGAGATGCAGCGCTACGACTTCACGGCCATGCCGGTCCTGGACAACGAGGGCATGTTCGTCGGCATCATCACCATCGACGATGCAATCGACGTTCTGACCGACGAGTCCACCGAGGACATGCAGAAGATGGCGGCCATTCTGCCGGATGACGATGCAACGACTTATTTCGGCACCAGCGTCTGGACCCACGCCAAGCAGCGCATCCCCTGGCTGCTCATCCTGATGCTGTCGGCCACATTCACCGGCATGGTCACCACCCACTACGAGGAAGCCTTCGTCAGCCTGCCCCTGCTGGTCTCCTTCATGCCCATGCTGATGGACACCGCCGGCAACTGCGGCAACCAGATCAGCACGCTGATGGTCCGTGGTCTGGCGCTGGGTGAGGTGGAACCGGCCGACTTCCTCCGTGTTCTGGGCAAGGAGATCCGCGTCTCTGCCATCGTGGGCGCGGTGCTGGGCATTGTGAACGGCCTGCGCATCTACCTGATGTACACCTTCCTCTTCCCCGGCCAGTACGAAAATGTCATCGGTTATGCCATCGTGGTCAGTGTATCGCTTTTCTTCAGCGTCATCCTGGCCAAGCTGGTGGGCGGTATGCTGCCGCTGGCTGCCAAGAAGCTGGGTGCCGACCCGGCCATCATGGCAACGCCGTTCATCACCACCATCGTCGATGCGTGCAGCCTGATCCTGTACTTCCAGATCGCGCAGATCGTGTTCCGGAATATGATGTGAGAAAACTTGAAGAGCGGCTGCATCTGCCGGGACTCCGCAGATGCAGCCGCTCTTTTTCTGTGGAAAAGTCGGGTTTTCCAACGGTTTTCAACACGAAGAAAATCCGCCCCATCCGATGTGGAAAACTTGGCCGCCCTGCATTCCAGCGGGGAGAAAGCACTTTACAGCTGGGAAGAGCCGGTGAAAAAAGAAAAGAAAACGGCTCGACTTTCTTTTGGAAAAAAGAAAAAGCTCCCGCATTTCTCCCCAGAAACCACCATGGAAAATGCCGGGAAATACTTCACGTATAAAAACCAAACGGTGGAGTAGTGGAAAACTCGGTGGAAAAAGTGGAAAACATCGTGGGAAACTGGCCCTCTTTTTCACAAATTCAGTGGAAAACCCGGTGGAAAAAGTGGATAAGTCCATTTGGAAGGCACAAAAATGGATACAACCGGCTGTTTTAGCAGAAGGCGGCAGCGACAGCCAGCCGCCTTTTGTTCACAGGGATTTTCTTGAATGGCCCTGCCAAACATGATACAATGAGAAAAACAGCGGCCCCCAAGCCGGGGCCGGAATCTTACGAGCATGGAGGCGTTCCCCTATGAACTGGCTAACCAAACTGGAGCGGAAGTATGGCCGCATCTGCATCCCGAACCTCATCTCGATCCTGGTGGGTGCGCAGGTCCTGGTCTATGCCGTGGAACTGTTCGTCAATCAGTATGTCTCGCTTTATCTGAGCCTGAGCCGCACGGCCCTGCTGATGGGGCAGGTCTGGCGGGTCATTACCTTTGTGTTCGTGCCGTTTTCGGGCGGCGGGCCGCTCAGCGTCATCCTGGGCATCTACTTCACCTGGTTCATCGGGAGCGCACTGGAAAAAGAGTGGGGCGACTTCCGTTTCAATCTGTATCTCCTGCTGGGCATGGTGGGCGCAGTGGCGGCCTGCCTGCTGACGGGCTATGCCGATACCTACTGCCTGTCGCTCTCGCTCCTGCTGGCCTTTGCGATGCTGTATCCGGAGGTGCAGGTGCTCCTCTTCTTCGTCATCCCCATCCGGGTCAAGTACTTCGGCTGGTTTGCGGCAGCGCTGTGGGCGCTCAGCTTTCTGGGGTCCGGCATGATGGGAAAACTGAACGATCTGCTCTGTATGCTGAACTTCGTCGTCTTCTTCGGCCCGCAGGCCTGGCGCAGTGTCCGTGCCTGGGTCCGCCGGGAGCAGTGGAAACGGAAGAACCGCCGCTGAGTGCGGGAGAAAACAGGAAAGACAGAGGACAGCATGTTAGAACGCATTGCGGGAAATGAAGAACTGAAGTCCAGCATCCGCCGGATGCTGGAGGGCCGGCGCCTGACCCACAGCGTCCTGCTGGTGGGCGAAGCGGGCCTGGGAGCCGGTTTTGCGGCCCGCTGTGTGGCGGCGGATTACCTCTACCCCCAGGGCGGTGCGCCCGCAGAAGCGCTTCTGCGGGGCGAATGCTGCCGCGCGGTGGCCAAGGCGGGCAAACGCGACAGCGGCCAGATCGAGACCGGCATCGTGCGGGAGGCCATTTCCGTCACCGGCATGGGGTCCGGCGGGCGGTATCTGGTCGGTCAGGTCACGGCCATGCGGTCGGAAATCTTCAACACCAGCCTTTCGGCAGAGGGCCGTGCCGTCCTGCTCTACCATGTGGAGCGGATGAACGAGGAATCGGCCAATGCGCTGCTGAAGGTCATGGAAGAGCCGCCGGAGGGGGTGCTCTTTCTGCTGACGGCGGATTCGCTGGCGGGCGTCCTGCCCACCATCCGGAGCCGCTGCATCAGCTTTGCCGTGGCCCCGGTCTCCCCGGAGGACTGCGCCCGCTACTGCACCGCGCAGGGCGTGGGCGCAAAGGATGCGGCCCTGTACAGTGCGCTGTTCGATGGGCACATCGGCACCGTGCTGGCCGCTGCGCGGGACGAAGCCCGCCGCGAGCAGGTGGACCGGGCGCTGGCGCTGGCCAAAGCCGCGGCGGCCAGAGACAGCTATGCGGCAGCGGTGCTGCTGGCCGCTTATGAAAAAGACAAAGCCGGGGCATCGGCCCTGTTGGCCGATTTCCGGGCCGTAGCCGCCGCCGGGCTGCGGGACAGTCCTCATTCCCCGGTGAAGGGTGAGACCGCCCGGAAGGCCCTCGGAGCCGCCGATGCGGCGATGCAGCAGATCGGCGCGCAGGTCAACCCCAAGATCGTGCTGTCGGTGCTGGCGGCGAAGTTCCGGACGTTCTGAAAAAACAAAAGCAGCCGCAACGCGGCTGCTTTTGTATCGTTCTCATTTTCGATTGGCTCTCCGCCTGCGGTTTCGGTTCAGGGAGCTGCCGCCGGAGACGAGGGTGACACAGCTCAGAACCGCGAGGAGGAGTACGAGTGCGGCCATCAGGAGCAGGGTGCTCTTGAGGTCGGTGCGGAAGTCCGACACGTATTCCTGATGGGTCACAAGGTCTACGGTGCCGACCTCGTAACCGTCCAGATAGACGGTGGCCTGACCGAGGACTGCATCGGCCTTGACGGTGGCGGAGACGCGCTCCGGCAGCGCAAAGCTGTAGGTGACTTTGTCATCGGCGTGGCCATAGCCGCTGACCGGTTCGGCGGCGTAGAGCTCGACGGCCTCCGCACTGCGGCACTTGGTCAGGGGCACGGTGGTCAGCGGGGTGGTGGTGTCCACCAGTCTCCGGTCTGCAAAGCTGGCGAAGGCCCAGTCCAGCAGCTCGGAGGCTTCTTTGTAAATGTTGTCCAGGTCGGAGCCGAGGATGACCAGACCGTAGGTGTGGCCGTTCTTCTGGGCAAAGGTGACATAGCAGCGGCCTGCCAGCGTGGTGAATCCGGTCTTCATGCCCCGGATGTAGTCGCGGTAGTAGGGATATTCGGGGTTCAGCATCAGATTGGTGGAGGTGATGCTCCGCTCGTTCTGGTGCAGGTTGGTGGCCGGGAGGGTGTAGCTCAGGGTGTTGGCGACCTTCATATAGGTCTCGTTGGCGGCGCAGGCCGAGGCGATGAGCGCGAGGTCGCGGGCCGAGGAGACGTTGCCGTAATCGTACAGGCCGTGCACACAGGTGAAGCTGGTGCTGGTGCAGCCCAGCTCCTGGGCCTTCTGGTTCATCATCGCGACAAAATTGGGCAGACTGCCCGCCACATCGTTGGCGATGACGCTGGCGGCATCGTTGGCGCTGGCCACCAGCAGGCCGTACAGCAGGTCGATGCGGCGCACGGTCTCGCCGATGCGCAGATTCATGGTGCTGCCGTTGGCGTTCTGGATGTCCTTGAACTCCTGCGTCAGGCTGGTGGGAATGGTGATCTCTTCGTTCAGGTCTTTGCCGCTTTCGAGAAAGAGCAGGGCCGTCATCATCTTGGTCAGGCTGGCGATATACCGCTGCTGCCCGGCGTTCTGGTCCAGGATGGGCTTGTCGATGTCTGCGTTGAACAGATAGACCGACTCGCCCTCGTTGGCGGTCTGGATGGGCATCTCGTACACGGCCAGACCGGGCAGCGCGGCCGAGACGGCCAGCACGACCGTCAGCAGCAGAGCCGCCATCCGGCGGAAGAGCGTAGTGTTTTGCATGAGCGTATCCTCCCAAAATTTCAAATCAGCTGAACAGGAGCTGCCAGAAGGTCAGCGGCTTTTCGGGCTGGGCCGGGGCGGCGGCTTCCGGCTGCATGGTGGTCTGCACGGGGTGCAGCTCCGGGCTGGTGAAGGCCCAGTCCAGCAGCTCGGAGGCTTCCCGGAAAATATTCTGGCTGTTCGAGCCGAGGATGACCAGACCGTAGGTGTGGCCGTCCTTCTGGGCAAAGGTGACGAAGCAGCGCCCGGCCTTGGTCGTGAAACCGGTCTTCATGCCGTGGGCGTAGCTGCGGTAGGCCGCGCTGCCCGGCTGCAGCAGCTTGTTCGTGGTGGTGATGGTTCGGGTTTCATGTACGTTGGTGGCGGGCAGCTGGTAGCGTACCGTGTCAGCCACCTGCCGGTAGGTCGGGTTCGCGTAACAGGCCAGCGCGATCTTCGCCAGGTCCCGCGCGGTGGAGTAGTTGTTGGCATCGTACAGGCCGTGCGGGCAGGAGAAATGAGTGGTCGTGCAGCCCAGCTGGCTGGCGCGGGCATTCATCCGGGCCGCAAAGGCGGCCAGGTCTCCCCCAGCGGCATCGCTGGCCAGCACACTGGCCGCGTCGTTGGCGCTGGGCAGGAGCATGGCATACAGCATGTCGATGCGGCGCACGCTCTCCCCTGCCTGCAGGCCGATGGTGTGGCCCCGGTTGGCCTTGATGGACTGGAACTCCGGTGTGAGACTGTCCGGGATGGTGATGCTGGCGTTGAGGTCTGACCCGTTCTCGATCACGAGCAGGGCCGTCATCATCTTGGTCAGGCTGGCCACGTGCCGGACCATATCCGGATTCTGTTCCACGAGGGCCTCGCCGGTGTCGGCATCGAAGAGGTAGATCGACTCCTGCGGGTAGGTGGTCTGGATGGGCATGGCGTAAACGGCAAAGCCGGGAAGCGCTGCGGCCACCGCCACGGCGGCGGTCAGAACCAGCGCGAGCACCCGGCGTACAAAAGCAGGATGGTTCATGAAAGAATGCTCCTTTGGAAGTTTCGGGCTTCCCTGATCCCCAAAATCAAAACGAACTATTAAAAGAATACCATAAATGAGCGAAAAGAGAAAGGTGGTTTTTCAACAATGATGATCCCATTTCGTGGAAAAACGCCCCAGGACTGCGGCGCGGCCTTTGTGGCCCCCAACGCAACGGTGCTGGGCGACGTGGTGCTGGAGAAAGGCTCCAGCGTCTGGTACGGAGCCGTGCTGCGGGGCGACGACGGCACCCTGACCCTTGGTGAGAACACCAACGTGCAGGACAACGCAGTCCTGCACTGCGACCCCGGCGGCGCGGTGACGCTGGGCAAAAACGTGACGGTGGGCCACAGTGCGCTCGTTCACGGCTGCACCGTGGGCGACGGAAGCCTCATCGGGATGCACGCGACCCTGCTCAACCACTGCGTCATTGGCCGGAACTGCATCATCGGCGCGGGGGCGCTGGTGCCGGAAGGAATGGTCATCCCGGACGGCTCGGTGGCGGTAGGCGTCCCGGCGAAGATCATCAAGACCATCCGCCCCGACCAGGCCGCGCACAACATCGAAAATGCTGTCCACTATGTCAGCGATGCCGAGGCCCATGCCGAGGCGGTGAAACAATGCGAAATCATCGAAACGGAAGCAAAAACGAAATGAACTTTCATCGAACCAGCTCATACCGGATGATTTTTCGGGAAAGCGACGAAATTTCAGGGCCGGATGCTTAACAAAATTTTCACAAGATTTCACAAGAATGTAATGACTTTTGTTCGGAAATCGGGTATACTATGAATTACAAGGGAGCGGGGCCGCAACCGTCTCCCTTGCACATGATTCCTCCTCACACCAAAGCAATACCCCAAAACAGGAACCCCCTCCGGTGTACCGCAAGCGCCGGAGGGGGTTCCTGTTTGTTTTCAAAAAGATATTCTTAAGACACTCCCGCCTTTTGGGAGTGGGTCATACAGCGCCGTAGATGCCGTGCACCGAGACTTCACCGGTGAAGACATGCTCTTCGCCGCTGTCGGTGCGGACGACCAACCGGCCGTCCGCGTCCACGTCGATGGCCTCACCGGCACCCTGCCCGCCGCCCGGCAGGTCAAAGGTCACGCGGCGGCCGATGTTGATGCAGGCGGCCTTGTATTCGTCCCGGAAGGGTGCAAAGCCGTCCCGCGCAAAGACGTACATCGGGCGGTCGAAGCCGAAATCGGTCAGCCCCTCGGCCAGCCATTCGGGGTCGGTGGAAAGGTCCACCTTGGCCCCCTGCAGCTCCAGCGAGGTGCCGTGGGGCAGGTCGGCTGCGTCAAAATAGCTCTGCGGCTGGGCCAGGTTGATGCCGATGCCGCACAGGATGCCCCGGCCCTGCTGCTCGTAGCCGTAGGACACGCTCTCGCAGAGGATGCCCACGATCTTTTTGCCGTTCAGCAGCAGGTCGTTGGGCCACTTGATCTGGCAGTCTACGCCGTAGCGCAGCTTCAGCTGGTCGCGCACGGCCAGACTGGCCAGCAGCGGCAGGGTGGCGGGCTGCGCCAGCGGCTCCCGGATGGCGACGGTGTAATAGAGGGCCCGGCCCTCTGCGTTGACCCAGGTGCGGCCCAGACGGCCCCGCCCGGCGGTCTGGTTGGTGGTGTAGACCGCGCCCACCGGGCCGAATTCTTCAAAATGCTCTTTCACATAGGCGTTGGTGCTGCCGCATTCGGTCAGATAGCGCACTTCATTGATGCTCATGGATGCGGTACCTCTTTGTGTTCATGGCTGACGATTTTACCCTTGTCCAGCGTCAGGATGCCGTAGGTGTTGGGCCCGGTGTAGCACCGGCCGCAGGAGCCGGGGTTGAACAGGAACACCGATCCGTGCTGTTTGGCCACCGGGACGTGGGTGTGGCCGAACAGGGCCACCTCCGCGCCGCGGGCCTCGGCGGCATCGGCCAGCGTGTCCAGATCGTATTTTACACCGTACATATGGCCGTGTGTATAGAAAACGACGACCTGATCGAAGGCGGCCAGGCCGTCCAGCGGTTCCAGCGCACCAAAATCGCAGTTTCCGGCCACGGCGTAGACCTTCATCTTCGGGTAGAACGTCAGCGCTTCTTCCAGGTCGCGCAGGCCGTCGCCCAGAAAGATGACGGCGGTCGCATCGCTCTCCGCGTGAAGGATGCGCTCGACTGCGCCGGTGCTGTTGTGGCTGTCACTCAGGATCAAAAGTTTCGTCACGGGACCAAGTCCTCCTCAAAATTTATTCTTCCGTTTCGCCGGCCTGCAACGCCAGCATCTGTTTGTAGACTTCGCTCTTGGAGTAGGGGGTGCCCTGCGCGGCGGCCTTGGCGGCAGCCGTGGGGCCGTAGCCCTCCCCGGTCAGCTCCAGCGCCCGCTGTGCGGCCTGTTCCAGCGTCAGGCTCTCTTCGGCCTCGGCAGCGGGCGCTCCGGCCATGACCAGAACGTATTCACCGCGCGGCTCGTTCCCGGCGTAGTGGGCCTGTGCCTCGCCGAGGGTGGTCTTCCAGATCTCCTCATGCAGCTTGGTCAGCTCACGCGCTGCTGCCAGTTGTCTGTCCCCCCAGACCTCCAGCACTTCCCGCAGCACCTGTTCGATCCTGTGCGGCGCTTCGTACAAAATAATCGTAGCCGGCAGATACTGCCATTCTTCCAGCTGCTGCCGCCTGTTTTTTTTGCTCTTGGGCAGAAATCCGCCGAAAAAAAACGGCGAGGCAGGCAGACCTGAAGCAATGAGCGCGCATAACGCGGCGTTGGCACCAGGTACAGGCACTACCTGCACGCCGGCATCAATCGCCAGTCTGGCCAGTTGTTCGCCCGGATCAGCGATACCGGGAAACCCGGCGTCACTGACTAAAGCGATATTTTTTCCGGACAGCAGTTCGTCCAGCAGATAAGCTCCCTGCCGTTCTTTGCTGTGTTCATCATAGCGTACCAGCCGTCCCTTGATATTGAAACGGTTCAATAACTGCAGTGTATGACGGGTATCTTCGGCGGCGATAATATCCGCCTCGGCCAGCATTCTCTGAGCCCTGGGCGTCATATCTTCCAAATTGCCGATCGGCGTCGCGCACAAATATAAAATTCCTGCCATTATTCTGCCTCCTCCGCCATACCGTAATACTCCAAAGTCTGTTTGCTGTGGCTGCCGTCCTCATTATACATAATAAGCGGCGGCAAAACCTCCAGTCCGTAACTGCCGCCTTTGACCATTTCCATCAGAAAGATCCAGGCGGGCTTATCCGCAAAGGCATGTACCCATTGCAGTTTTTTCGGTTGCAGACCATATTTAAGCGCCAGTTCCATACATTCCGTAAACCGCTCGGGCAGCTGCACAATGGCGAAACGCCCTCGATATTTGACCAGATAGGCGGCGGTGCGGAAGAAATCCTCCAGCGTTGCCGTCAGTTCATGGCAGGCCGCAGTTGCTACCCGGCGAACCTTACCGCTGTTGCGGTAAGGCGGGTTGGCGGCGATCAGATCGAAACTTTCCGAGCGATAAAGCGCTTTCAGTTCCCGCAGATCGGCCAGCTCGGCACTGACACATTCCTCCAGCCCGTTAGCCGCAATGCTGCGGCGCATCAGCTCTACCACATGAGGATTACAGTCAACACCTACTACTTGAGCCGCACCGCGTGCTGCCAGCAGCAGACTGATGGCTCCCGTACCGGCGCCAAGTTCCAAAACACGGGCCTGCCTGACCAAATGCGGGAAAGCTGCCAGAAAAACAGCATCCGTCGTAAAACAAAATTCTTCCGAGTCCTGCCAGATCGCATAATTACAGCCGGGCAAAGAATCGCAGCGTTCTGTAGCTTTACTCATTTCAGATCGGATCGGCCTTAGAAGCATCAACGATCTCGTCCCATTCTACCTGGATAACGTTATCGGGCGTCAGCTGCACGGAAGCCGTACGCATAGCGCGGTTGATGCCTGTTACTTTGCCTTCTCCCAGCGGCGTTACTACCAGAGATCCCAATTTGGGTATCTCGACACGGTCGTTGCCGCAGTTACGTTTACAGCCGCCTTCTTTGCAGCAGTACATATGGTTTTCATATTTCAGGCAACACATCAAACGGCCGCAGATACCCGAAATCTTCGCCGGATTCAGCGACAGATTCTGATCTTTAGCCATTCTGATCGATACCGGTTCAAAGTCACCTAAAAAAGTAGAGCAGCACAACGGCCTGCCGCAACTGCCGATCCCACCCAGCATTTTTGCTTCATCGCGCACGCCGATCTGGCGCAGCTCGATCCGGGTACGAAACACAGCGGCCAGGTCTT
>OHSL01000852.1_pt1 | contig 11073 bp, 8 predicted proteins | sample 1578741 | NCBI WGS metagenome assembly OHSL01 (sample SAMEA3879512, study PRJEB24766) | human gut metagenome | biome: human-associated habitat; feature: feces | place: USA | collected 1985/1987 | reverse complement strand
ATCAGCGGCATGGCTGTAATGGCGGCGGTAAGGGCAATTGAAAAAGCGCAGGGAGGATCAATTCAGGCAGATGAGAGCAGATGAGACCGGGCGGAAAAATAAGGAGGAAAATAGGAAATGTGAAGGAAACGATTGGACAGGACAGCAAAAAAGACTGTGCAAGGGAGAAATCCGGTGCTTCGAAAGGGTTCTGCGCTTTTGAGCGCTCCGTCTGGAGACTGCTCCCCGAAAGCAAATGGTAATTAGGAAAAGGAAAAGGCCGGACGCAGCAGCCCGGCCTTTTTTTCACTTTTTCATCGGGATATCATTAATCTTTGTATTTGTCGTCGTTCCAGGCGTACATTTTACGCAGCTCCGCGCCGACCTCTTCCAATTGATGAGAAGCCTTGATACGGCGGCAGGCGTTGAAGTGGGAACGGCCGTTTTTGTTTTCCGCGATCCACTTGGAAGCAAAGGTGCCATCCTGGATTTCTTCCAGAATCTTCTTCATTTCCTTCTTGGTATCCTCGGTGATAATCCGCTTGCCGGTCTCGTAATCGCCGAACTCAGCGGTATCGGAAATGGAATAACGCATCATCTTGAATCCGCCGGCGTAGATCAGGTCTACAATCAGCTTCATCTCATGGATGCACTCGAAATAAGCATTTTCCGGAGCGTAGCCCGCTTCCACCAGGGTTTCAAAGCCGGCCTGCATCAAAGCGGTAACACCGCCGCACAGTACGGCCTGTTCGCCGAACAGGTCGGTTTCGGTTTCAATTTTAAAGGTGGTTTCCATAACGGCGGCTCTGGCGGCGCCGATGCCTGCGCCGTAAGCCAGGGCGACGTCAAGGCAGTGGCCGGTGTAATCCTGGTACACAGCGACCAAAGCCGGCGTTCCCTTGCCCTCCATATATTCGCTGCGGACGGTGTGCCCCGGAGCCTTGGGAGCGATCATAAACACGTCGATATTTTTCGCGGGGACGATTTGGCCAAAGTGGATATTGAAGCCATGAGCGAAGGCCAAAGCCTTGCCCTCGGTCATGTAAGGGGCGATATCCCTTTTGTACATATCGGCCTGGCGTTCGTCGGGAATCAGGATCATAACGATGTCGGCGGCCTTAACAGCCTCTGGAACCGTCATGACGGTTAAGCCGGCCTTTTCGGCTCTTTCCTTGCTCTTGCTGCCCTCGTACAGGCCGACGATTACCTTGACGCCGCTGTCATGCAGATTCAGAGCATGAGCATGGCCCTGGCTGCCGTAGCCGATAATGGCAACGGTTTTATCCTTCAGCACATTGATGTCACAATCGGGTTGGTAGTAAATTTTTGGCATAAAAATTACCTCCTGACCGCTTTTCGCGGTACAAATTTTGAATGATATCTGTTAAACCGTGGTCTTGCGCACAGTGGCGGCGCCTTTTTCGATGGCCACCGTCCCGGTGCGGACGATCTCACGGATACCATAGGGCTTAATAAGACTGATCAGGGTCTCAGTGCGCTCACCGGTGTCAGCGAACTGAAAGGTCATGCTGTTTGGGGTCACATCCACAATATTTGCCTGCATCAGCTCGGCAATCTTCATCAAATCAGGCCGCTGCTTTGAGGTACAGCCCACCTTAATCAGAGAAAGCTCCCGGCTGATCAGCTCCTCCGGGTTCAGGGTTTTTACCTTGATGACGGGAATCACCTTGTTCAGCTGCTTTTCTACCTGTTCCACAATGTATTCATCGCCGTTCACTACAATCGTCATGCGGGAGATGGTAGAATCCTCGGTGACGCCGACCGCCAGGCTGTCGATGTTAAATCCGCGGCGGGAAAATAAGCCGGATACCTTAGAAAGGACGCCGGGATGGTTTTCGACCAGAACGGAAATTGTATACTTCATAATCGGCGCCTCCTTATCGTGACGGGGTATCGGGATGGACGTTGCATACCAGTAAGTAGGGGCCGGGAGTGCTCATCATGATTTCGGCCTGCTTCAGCGCTTCCTCGTTGGAAGAAGCCATAGCGTGGGGGATGCCGTAAGCCTCCGCGATTTTGAGAAAATCCATGGTTTCATCGAGAATCGTGGCGGCGTGACGGTGGCCGTACAGGTTGTCCTGAAGCTCACGGACCATGCCTAAGCGGGTGTTGCGCATAATGATGATTTTCACTCCGATGTGATTCTGGGCGATGGTGCCCAGCTCGCACATGCTCATTTGGAAAGCGCCGTCGCCGCAGATAGCCACTACCTCGCGGTTAGGCCGGGCGAGCTTAGCGCCCAAAGCGGCGGGAATAGAGTAGCCCATCGTGCCCAGGCCGCCGGTGGTAAGGAAACGGCCGTCCCGAATCTCAAAGTTATTGGCGCACCAGATTTGGTTTTGCCCAACGTCAGCCGCCAAAATCGCCTTGGACGGCATAGTGGCGGAAAAGCTGCGGATAAAGGTTCGGGGCTCCACATAGCCTTCAAAGGTAGGAGGAACCCGCCTTGGCTCGTGCTTCAGGTCATCCACAATGCTGGCCCATTCCTTGGAAACATGGTAATCTGTCTGCTCCGACAGGCTGGTAAAGACCTTATTCATATCCCCTACAATTGGAATATGGGCCTTCATGTTTTTCCCGATTTCCGCCGGGTCGATATCAATATGGATAATAGTGGCTTTTTCCGCAATCTGATCCGGGGACGCTACCGCCCGGTCGCCTACGCGGGCGCCGCACAGGATAATGCAGTCGGCCTGATGGATCGCTTTATTGGCGCAGGCCTTTCCGTGAGAGCCCAGCATCCCGAGATACAGAGGATGCTCCGAGGGCATTACGCCGATTCCCATCATGGTGGAAACCACGGGGATACCGGTTTTTTCCGCAAAGGCCAGCAGCTTCAGCTTGGTTCCAGAGGAAAGAACGCCGCCGCCCGAACAGATCAGGGGCCGCTTGCTTTCCTTTAGGGCCGCCGCCGCCCGCTTGATCTGCAGGGGATGTCCGCTGGAACGGGGCTTGTAGCCGATGATCTCAGCCTTTTCCGGATAGTGAAACTCGCTGGTTTCGTTTTGCTGAATATCGATGGGAATGTCGATCAATACCGGACCGGGACGCCCGGTAGCGGCGATGTGAAACGCCTCCTTGAAAACCCGGGGCAGGTCCGCCGTGTTTTTCACCAGGTAAGAATGTTTGGTAAAAGGCTCGCAGGCGCCGGTGATGTCCACCTCCTGGAACACATCACGGCCTAAAAGATCGCTCCGCACCTGGCCGGTGATGGCGATGATGGGGATACTGTCCATATAGGCGGTGGCCAGGCCGGTGATTAAGTTGGTGGCGCCGGGGCCGGAGGTGGCGATCACCACCCCCGCCTTTCCGGTGGAACGGGCGTAGCCGTCGGCGGCGTGGGCGGCTCCTTGCTCGTGAGCCGTAAGCACGTGGCGGATCCTGTCACGGTATTCATACAAGGCGTCGTAAATATTCAGCACGGCGCCGCCGGGATACCCGAACACCGTATCCACCCTTTGTTCCAGCAAGCATTCCGCTATGATCTGCGCTCCTGTCAATTCCATCGTCTTCACTGCCTCTCTAAAATATCTCCATGGTTTTCCCGCAATCATCCCCTTATCCCCGCTCTCTGAAAAACAGAGCCCCCGCAGCCTTTCTCGGCTATAGAAAAAAGAAAGCTGTTTTCTCCCGGGTGAAAAACCGGCTGGGATTCGCGGGGAAGCAGAGGGTGCGGGAACAAGGAAGGCCCAAAGGTTTTCCGCCTGCTTTTCGGGCGAGCCGCTTCGCAAGCCTTTCCGAGCCTTTATTTTTGGATAAAAAAATAGACCGTCCGCCTCTTTCGTTTAAGAGACGAAGGTCTTGCTCCCCCGCGGTACCACTCTTATTGCCCTGCTGTCCAGGGCCTCTCTGTTCACATCGGGCCGAATGCCGAATGCTGCCCCGGTAACGGAGGGAACCGGCACCGCTTACTACCCTTTCGAGGTTCAGCGTGCTGCTCAAGGGCGATTTTCATTTTTCTCCCCTGCCGCCTCGCACCACCCGGCGGCTCTCTGAAAGCGGGAACCAAATTACTCTTCCCTATCAACGCATTTGTCAGGATGATTGAAATTACTAGTATCATATACCCGAAAGCGGATTTTTGTCAACCCAAATTTTTATTTTTAGCAAAGCAGTCCGGATTTGCCCGCATAATTCCCCTGGATTTTTGGCAATCTATAACTAACTTTCGTCCAGGAGGCGTGATTTATGAATCCAAATTTGACCAAGCGGGGATTCATCCGGATTCTCAGCTATTTTACCGCCCTGTGCGTTTTTCTCGGCGTGGGGGCGCTGATCAATTATCAGGCCGCCCAGCGGTACCGTCAAAACAGCGAATACGGCTACCAGCGGGCTTTAAGCGATTTATCCGACAGCGTGTCCAATCTGGAGGTGGCGCTGGAAAAGGGAGTTTACGCCAACACGGCGCCCCAGCAGCAAGGCATCGCCGCCAAGCTGCTGAAGGAAAGCAGCGACGCGAAAATTTACCTGGCGGAGCTGCCTCTGTCTTATGAGGAGCTGTCCAACGTCAACAAGTTCATTTCCCAGGTGGGAGATTTTTCCCTATACCTTTCCGGAAAGATCAGCAAAGGGCAGGAGATTACCGACCAGGAGATGGACAGCTTTATTACCCTGGGAGAATATGCCAAGGAGCTGAACGGCAGCCTGAAAGATTTGGAAACAACCCTGATGGAGGGTGACATTCCCATCGGGGAAGCCCAGCAGGCCTATCAGAATCTGTCCAGGGAGACCCAGGACCAGGCGGTGCCCGCCATCAACAGCGGCTTCCGGGAGATGAACGAGGGGTTTACTGATTATCCGACCCTGATCTACGACGGGCCGTTTTCCGATCACATTACCCAGCAGAAGCCGGTATTTCTAGAGGAGGCTCAAGCCGTTTCCGAGGAAACCGCTTTGACCACAGCGGCCTTGTTCTTAAACGAGAAGCCCCAAAGCCTGGCCAGAGGCAGCGGCACCGAGGGAAATCTGCCCTGCTACCGGTTTACGGCGGGGGATAAATCCATCACTATTTCCAAGCAGGGCGGCTATGTGAACGCCATGCTGAATTCCCGGATGATCGGCAGCGCCAAGCTGGATTTTGAGGGGGCCGCCGAAAAAGCCCGCGGCTTTTTAGAGCAGGCCGGCTATCCGTCCATGAAGGAAAGCTATTACGTCATCAATAACAATATCTGCACCATCAACTACGCCTATGTGCAGGACGGCGCCGTCTGCTACAGCGACCTGGTAAAGGTAGGCGTGGCGCTGGATTCCGGGGAAATCGTGTCCTTCAGCGCTACCGGGTATTTGATGAATCACCATACCCGTTCCGTAGATTACAGCCCGATTTCCTCAGAGGAGGCCCGGGCCTCCGTCAGCCCCCGCCTGACCGTCGAGGCAGAAAGCCTGTGCTATGTGCCTTCCAGCGGCCTAAACGAAACGCTGTGCTATGAGTTTACCTGCTCGGCGGAGAACGGCGACCGGGTGCTGGTGTATATTAACGCCCAGACCGCTCTGGAGGAGCAGATTTTGATTTTGCTTCAATCGGACAACGGTACTCTGGTGATGTAGCGTTTTCAAGAACGCTCATGCCAGGCTTCCCTCCCGTAAAATCTGACAAAGCGTATTCCAAGGGAAGCCCCGCGGCGCCGGTGACTGCTTTCCGCAAAACCAGATGAAAAACCAGATGAATCATAACCACTAGTAAACTAGTGGTTTGCACAGGCCCTATAAGGGCCGATTACTGGCTGAACCCCTGAAAGGGGCACCGAATTATAGTATCCCATCACACACACTGCCACCCGTAAACGGGTACGGGTAAGGCTCATTCCTTTTATATCTCCTTCTCATTCAACCGTTTCCTCTCAAGTATTTGCTTCCCTTCAGAAAGCCTCATGCGAAAGCTTTTTTCTTTCCCCGGTAGAACCGGGGGGCTCGCCTGAAGGCACCAAACAAAGCGCCCTCCGCGATATCGCGGAGGGCGCTTTCTAAAATAACATGCCTTAAAATCAAGCCTGACGATTACAGCAAATTTAACAATAACCGCAGCGACCGTTGTTAAGCAAGCTCTTCCTTTCCGCGCTCTTCTGTTAAACGATCCCTGATCCGCGGAAACCGGAACTATCCAATATACACAACCGGGTCGCGCTTTACGGGGAAGATTTCCTGTTCAAGGATTACCAAGCCGGCCCTCCGGCCTCCGACGGGTTCCTAGCTTGTAAAGCCCTACGCGCCTTGCTTTTCCTCGTGGTATTCCTCCTCGGTGTTGATCTCCCACACCAAAGACTTATCCCTGACATCGCCGGAAAGGATCGCCTCCGCGGCGGCCATAGCCGTCAGCATAGAGTGATCCATGTTGTTATAGCGGTGCTGGCCGTTCCGACCCAGCAAAAACAGATTCTCAAGGGAATCGGTAAATTTCCGGATTTCACCGAACTGCCCGTAGGTTCCGAAATAGGCGGGATACGCCTTGGGCACCCGGATCAGCACCGCGTCCTTGACATGGCTACGCTCCACAATTCCCAGTTTTTCCAGCTCTCCTACGGCGAAATCAATGAATTCCTGGTCGGGCGTATTCCACATTTCGTCTCCCTCGTCGCAGAAATACTCCAGTCCCATGAATACCGTGTCCGGGTCCTTCACCATATAGGGGCTCCAATTGTTGAACAGCTGGAGCCGTCCGATTTTCACATCCCGCTCCTGAACGTAAATCCAATCATCCATGACCCTGCCGTTTTCCGCCTTAGGATCCTTCAGCTTCAGGCTGTCCAGCAGCAGGCCCACGGTCATGAAATCCCGGTAGACCAACCCTTCCGCAACCTCTTTCACCTTTTCCGGAACCGCCGGACCCATGGCGCCGATCAAGTCCCTCACCGGCATGGTGGATAGGAAATAATCCCCCTCCACAGCGCTTCGGACGCCGTTTTCATCCACAGCGGCCACCGAAATGATCCGGCCGTTTTCTGCGCTGACCTGGTCTACCCTTTGGCCGAACCGGATTTCTCCACCCATAGCCACTACCCGGCGGGCAACCTCCTCCCAAAGCTGCCCCGGTCCGTATTTCGGGTACATAAAGCTTTCAATCAGGCTGGTTTCCACTTTTTTGCCGTTAACCGTGCTCTTCTTCAAGAAGGGCTTTTTCAGGCTGTGGAGCAGCGCCCTGGAAACCGACAGTCCCTTCACCCGCTGGGCGCCCCAGTCAGGGCTGATTTGAGAGCATGGCACACCCCAGACCTTTTCCGTATAATCCTTGAAGAAGGTTTCATACAGCTCCACGCCGAACCTGCTGATAAAAAACTTTTCCAGGGAGTCGATATCCTTTATCGGCCTGAAACAGATTTTCAGATAACTGACGCCGATTTTCATCAGCCGGGAAAAGCCAAGCCCCCTGATGGTAGATCCGTTCAAGGTCACAGGATAATCAAAAAATTTCCTGAGAAATAAAATCCGGGAAAGCCGATGGCGGATTAAAAACAGCAGATCGGCCTGATCTGGGCTGATTCCCCTTTCTCTGTCCTCCAAGGGCATGATCTCCTTCCAGAAATCCATAGCCTTGTCGGATTTGGAAAAAAAGCGGTGACCGCCGATATCCATACGGTTCCCCTTGTAGTTTTTTGTTCTGGAGATCCCGCCGATTTCTCCGGTCGCCTCCAGAATGGTGACGGATACCTGCCCTTTTTTCAACAGCTCATAGGCGGCGGTAAGTCCCGCCGGCCCGGCGCCGATAATCACGATAGACTGTGACATGCTGGTTCCCTTCCTTCTCCTCAATTTTAGAAAGCGTTATCAAAACGCTGGTAAGACGGATAAATAATAAAGGGCTTTTATTGTCCCTTAGCCGCGCATGGAATTTATACAGAACCCATCCCCATACGGACAAGCGCCAGGCGGCAAAGACCTTCGGCTGCACAGGCGGGCAGTCCCCCCCCGAAGGCAGAGCTCTGGCCTCCGCTGGCCGCCGGTCACGCAAAACGGAACAACCGATCAAGGAACATTGGCATGCCGCCGTTTTTCACGAAACCCACGCGGCCTGTGCTTCCTGTTTTTTTACGGTGTGCCGGCGCTTTCAGCACTGCGGCCGCGGGACAAAGCGTGAACCGTTCCTCGCCCGTTTAAGAAAGCGTAAGGTATAAAAAGATGCCGCTGACACAAAACAGAAATACGACGCAGGAGAGCACCACCGCCAGATATTGAGGGACCTCTCTTTTGGAACGCCAAAGCCGCTGGCCCGCGGCGCCCAGAAATACGGCCCCAGGCAGCACCGCGGGCGCGAGATACCGGAAATCCATGGTGCAGCCGTAAGGATATTTGACATTGGAATACAGGAACAGTCCAACCTGCGTCGCCATGACCGCCGCCATGACCCAGAAAAACAGGGTGGTTCTTTCACTTCTGCCCCGCGCCAGCACATAAACCATGGCGGTCAGGGCTCCTGTTATCAGGATAAAAGCGCAAACCAGCAAAGCAGCAGCCGCCACCCCGCTGCCGGACAGAGCGGTCTCGCCGAACACGGAGCATTTGGTTGCATACGCAAAAATATTATAATCCTCAAAGGGGTCACAGTAAAGGCTTTTCATCCAATCCGGGGAAAGCAGAGGTACAAACCGGTTCGCCAGGGCTTCGTTGCCGCAGTATATAGCCGCATCCTCCCCGATGGGAGCCACATAGCCCAGGGGCTGTCCGAACAGGATCAGGTTCCGCACAGGGTACCAGAGCCCCAAAGGGATGCAGACCGCTCCAAAGGCCGCCAGCTTGGCCAGAATTCCCCGCAGCAGCCTCCATTTCCGCTCCCTTCCCAGAACAGCCAGCTTCCACACAAACACCATAGCCGTCACCGGAGCGATCATCGCGCCGCTGACCTTTGCCATCATGCAGCAGCCAATGGCCACAGCCAGCGTCAGGCTGTTTTTCAGGCTGGGGTCGCGGTACCACCGCAAGGTGTATAAGACCGCCGTGAAAAACAGCAGAACCATCAGGCAATCGTTATTCAGGGAACCCGCCAGCAGATAAAAGGTAGGATGGAGGCAGACCAGGGCGTAAGCCAGCGGGACCGCCCGGCGGCCGAAGGGGTTTTCGTCAAAAATTCGGTAAACCACCGCCAGCATGGCGCAGGAATAAAAGCAGGTCAAAAACTGGAGCCTCTCTGCGAGCTGCGCCTGATCCGTTACGCCAAACCATTGAAATACCTTGACCCAAACCGCCGCCAAAAGGTGGTGCAGAGGCGGATGGTTATACTGCCAGTTATTAGAGTCCGGCAGCCGCCAGGTGTCAGCCAGCCTTAGGATGTACTGCAAATGGCCGTCGGCGTCGAACACGTCATGCTGACGATCCTCAGCCGGATAGGCCGCCGCATAGGAAAGCCTCATCAGAATCCCCAGCAGAAACAGCAAAAACATCAGAGTCTTTGGGTCAAGCCTTTTCAGCCGCCACAGGACACACAGCACGGCGATGTCCCCTCCGGCTAAAAAAGCCGATATTACCTGGATTTCTTTTCCCTGAAGCTGTCCGTTGGCCGAAAAGGCCAATACAACGGCGGCAAAGCACAGAAAAAAGAGAATCAGATAAACAGCGATATTTTCCAGTTTTCCCAGCAGTCCCCGCTGGGAAGCCTTCTTTGTCGAATCCAGCAGAAATCTGGGCAAAGCAGCACACTCCTGTCAAAAGCTACATATTGTAGTCGTCTTTTATAAAAATACAATAAAAAGTATTCCTTAAATTAAAAATTATTTTTTGTCTAATTTTCCCATTTTGGTCAAATAGCCTTGAAATATTCAACAAATAGTATTATCATTGCTCTCGTGACACAATTTCACAAAAAACAAAATAATGGAGGGATATTATGAGACATTTCTTTGGGTCCGTTTTCGTGCAGGAGGACGACCACACTGAATTGGAGTATTACATTCAAGAAAACAACGGTTCCTATGGTATCGAGATCAAGTCCAGCAAACCCACCTACAGCGGCTTCGCCTCCTACAGCAACATCACAACCAACTACAACGAAATCGTCAATTTTACCCAATGTCTCATGGAAAACAGCGCGTACCCGGAAAATCTGCCGGAATATGTAGAGGATTATCTCTACGAAAAAAGAACCAACGAACTGATGGGTGACGCTGTCATCAACGCCTGATATCCCTCAGTGAAAAATAGCAGCTAAAACGCAGCAACTCCCTGGCCGCACCGCAGCGGCCCAGGGAGTTTTTGTTTTTATCACACGCCGCGGCTGAGAAACGCCTCCACTTCCTCCTTGGAAGGGATGCTGGGGATGCCGCCGTGCTTGGTGGTAGACAGGGATGCCGCGGCATTGGCAAACCGGACGATCTCCGCAAGCCTTTCCGTGGAAAGCTGCTCCGGCGCTATGCCGGAGGCGAACACCTGATACACTGCCGAGCCCCCGAAAATATCTCCCGCGCCGGTGGTGTCGATGGTTTTAACCTCCTGAAAGGTGGGAACCTGCCCGCTGCCCTGACGGTTAATAAAATAACAGCCCTCCTTGCCCATGGTGGCGAACACCAGCTTTACCCCGAAGTCCTCCACCAGCTTTTTCGCGCTGTCCTTGAAATCCTGGCCCTCAAAGATAAACTCCAGCTCGTCCTGGCCGATTTTTACCACATCCGCGTGGCGCAGGCCCCACAGCATCTGTTCCCGGGCCAGCTCCATCGAGCTCCACAGCGGACGGCGCAGATTGGGATCAAAGGTAATCATGGCGCCGGCCTCCTTCGCCATGCGGACCGCCTCCTTGGTGGTGCTTCTGGCAGGCTCGCCGGTCATGGACAGGGTTCCGAAATGGAAAACCTTCGTTTCCGTAACGAGATCCTTCGGCAGCTCATCGATGGTGAGCATCGTATCCGCACCGGGCTTTCTGGCAAATGAAAATTCCCGGTCGCCGCTGTCGTCCAAAGTGACAAAGGCCAGCGTGGTGAAGTATCTGTCATCCACCAAAATTCCCTTGGTTTCCACTCCCGCATCCCGGAAGGTTTTGACCAGCATCCTTCCGAACCGGTCGCTGCCTACCTTTCCCAGAAAACCAGTTTTCGCGCCGAACTTGGAAAGGGTGCTTAAAAAATTCCCCGGAGCGCCGCCAGGGTTCCCCTG
>OHSL01000849.1_pt1 | contig 11134 bp, 7 predicted proteins | sample 1578741 | NCBI WGS metagenome assembly OHSL01 (sample SAMEA3879512, study PRJEB24766) | human gut metagenome | biome: human-associated habitat; feature: feces | place: USA | collected 1985/1987 | reverse complement strand
TCCATCAGAATCCTTAATTATCCATGAATCCATGCGTTCACGACAATACATAAATTTGCTATAATCTTTTATTTCAATAACTGGATAATTAGGGGCACTATCTTCAGCATAAGTATCCTCGCACTTAATACTATATGGACTATTAGATAAAAATTCTTCAATTTCATTTTGAAGCTTATATGCCAACCCTGGCATATTTTCAATATCTAAATAGTAAAAATTTTCTTCCATGAAAAATGAATGTTCCTGAGTTATCTTGTCAACGTCCTTGTAACTCTTGCTTTGTCCTTCACTATACAATTTATCTTTATAAAAGACGTAAAAACTATGTTTCGTTCCCGGAATCTTCCATGAAGCATAGTATGTCGCCGGTACTTTATGCGCTTTCATCAAATCACTCCTATACAATTTTTCATCTATACATTGCTTTATAAATTATACCATAGCAATAACCTCTTTCCTACCCCTGCTTTCCCTTCGTCGGTGGAAATTCCATCTTAAATTTATACTGAAACCCCTTGATTTCTTTACCATCTTTCGTATAGGAAAATTCCTCTACACTCTCTGGAATCAGGTACGCATCATAACTGCCTTTCTTTCCTTTCAGACCTTTGACAAGTATCTTTTTCCCTTGAAGCAGGCTCTTGACCTGTGAATCGGAAAATGTTACCCCAAGTGCCCTGCCGACATTCATACCGCACTTCCCGGTACAGTACGCTCCGAATTTTCCCTTGACTACATCAGAACCACATTTTGGGCATTTTCCAAGCACTTCCTGCCCACTCTTTCCTGCCCCAAACATGGCTTTCTGCTCATCGCTAACGCTGTGATAGGTCTTTACAAGATCACTTACCATAGTTTCAATCCCAGACATAAACTGTTCTGCAGCAACTTCTCCTTTAGATACCAGAGTAAGCTCATTCTCCCAGTCAGCAGTCAGTTTCGGAGATTTTACTACATCCGGAAGTATCGTGATCAGCTTCATTCCGTCCTCTGTCGGGATCATCTGCTTTTTCTCACGCTTTACAAATCCATCTTTTACCAGCTTTTCTATGATATCTGCTCTGGTGGCAGGTGTACCAAGTCCTTTCCTCTCCACCTCATCCCCCATATCTTCTGCTCCGGCTCGCTCCATGGCAGAAAGCAGGCTATCCTCTGTATAATGCTTCGGTGGCTGTGTGAAATGCTCGGAAACCTTTGTCTGCTCCACTGCAATCATCATGCCCTCACGAAGCTCCGGCAGCTTCTTTTCTTCCTCGGTATCTGATTTATCTTCTGCGGTCTTATAGGAATTTTTGAAGAAATCCTCAAATTCCTTCCATCCATTTTTCCACACTTCCTTGCCGGATACCTTAAATACAATATTGTTGCAGGTAATCTCTGCCTTTGTGGAATTATAAATGTGCTTCTCCCCGGTTGCACACAGCAGACGGTTCGCACATAATGAAAGGATCTTCATTTCACTCTCAGGAATCACCTTTAAGTCCTGTTTGATGATCTCCATGGTCGGAATGATTGCATGATGGTCTGTCACTTTTTTGCTGTTCAAAATCCTTTTTATATCCGGATTGAACATGACATTCTGCTCAAACAACAGAGAATTGAAAATCGCTTCAATCACATTTTTTGCAGTACCTTCCATGTCATCGGAAAGATACTGGCTGTCCGTTCTCGGATAAGTGACAAGTTTCTTTTCATAGAGACTCTGGGTATATTCCAATGTCTGCTTGGCAGTAAAGCCAAACAGACGGTTTGCATCCCTCTGGAGTGTGGTAAGATCATAGAGCTTCGGTGGTGCTACCCACTTTTCTTCCTTTACCACGGAAGTGACAAGAGCCTGTCCGTTTTCACAGGCTCCTGCAATCCTCTCTGCTTCCGTTTTATCACTGATATGCTCTGATACCGCATCCAGACCATTTCCCATGATGTGAGCCATATAATAGGCTTCTTTCTTGAAATTCATGATTTTACTTTCACGATCCACCAGCATGGCAAGTGTCGGTGTCTGCACTCTGCCAACCTTCAATGCCTTACCGCCATATAATACCGTAAAAAGTCTTGTCCCATTGATACCCACAAGCCAGTCTGCTTCCTGCCTGCATAATGCTGAATGATACAAGTTATCATAGTCGCTGCCTGGGCGAAGATTATGGAAGCCGTCACGGATAGCACTCTCCTCCATAGAAGAAATCCATAAACGCTTCATCGGTTTTCTGCATCCTGCCATGTTGTAGGTCAGGCGGAAGATCAGCTCACCCTCCCTTCCGGCATCAGTAGCACATACAACGGCATCTACCCTGTCATCATGCATGAGCTTTTTCAAAATCTGATACTGTGCTTTTGTATCACTTTTCACTTCATGCTGCCATTCCTGTGGGATGATCGGAAGATTGTCATAACTCCATTTCTTCCATGCTTCCTCATAGCTTTCCGGCTGTGCCAGTTCTACCAGATGTCCCACACACCATGATACCAGATACTCATTGCCTTCCAAATATCCGTCCTTACGCTGTGTGGCACCAAGAACTGCCGCAATGCTCTGTGCCACACTCGGCTTTTCTGCAATAACAAGCTCCATCTCTATTCCTCCCCATTTTCTTCATCATTATTGTTGTTATCTTCATTGTCATATTCCGTATTGTCCTCTGATTCTGCATCGCTCACAGTATCATCTCCACCATTTAGGAAAGCTTCGTCGGAATCCTGCTCGGCTTCGTCCTCGTCCTCATAATCATAGTCCTCGTCAAGCTCGTCCTCATCTTCATCCTCATCAATGAAGTTTTCCTTTTTCTTCTTGGACTTCACAACATATACCACTCCGATCACAGCTACCGCAGCAATTCCCATTAAAATATATGTAAAGCCGGAACCATCTGCTTTTGCGGTATCCTCTTTCGGCTCACTTGTATCCTCCGTGCTATCTTCGGTGCTGTCCTCAACACTTTCTGCTCCCTGTGTTTTATCTCCTGTGGTATCAGCATTATTGTTTGATAATGCGCTGTCTTTGGTAGGGATTGCAGATTCCAAAGCCGCAGAGTTTTTCGGAAGTATCTCGCTGTTATCCGTTGTGGTATTCAGCAGGTCGTTTTCACTGACTTCTGTAAGGAAATACACCTTTTCATCTTCCCCATCACGATCAATCACAAGATAAAATACCTTTTCTGATGCAGTCTGGATTGTGTAAAATTCCTTGCCTTTTTCTGTGGTCTGGCTGTCACTGCTCTGGTCTGCATCCTTAGAAGTATCTCCCGTACTTGGAGATTGCTTTGCTGTTGCGGAACTGCTTGAAGTTGTTCCACTGCCTGTCTGGGAAACTGTATTTCCATTCCCATCCGTTTTCGTATGCTCTGTGACTTGTGCGGTTGCAGAGCTTGGCTTGGTTGCAGACGCATCCACCGGAAGCTGCTGTGCCGGATCTTTTTCACTGCTGTCCTTATTCTCCGGATCGGTGTAATACGGATTGGCTGTTTTATAGATTTCAGAGGTATTTCCTGCATTATCCATGGCAGAAATCGTGAAATACTGATACCCTGCATCGAACTGTTGCAGACGGATATTCAAGGCTCCATTCGTATGCTCTGTAAACTCATAGCCATTGACATAGATTGCCTTGATACCGGAATCCGTATCATGTGCCTGAATACTCAATAGACCATCGCTGACTGCCGCATTTAAGGTAGGCTTGGTAAAATCAAAGCACTTGATGTAGCGATTTTTCTCGTAGGTCTTGCCCTTCTGGTCTGTGACCTGCACATAAATGGTGCTGTTCTCGGAAATCTCTATGTACATATCCTCGGTAATGTCCGTCCAGCTTCCATTCTGTCCGACTTTTGCCTTTACTGTCTGAATGGTAAAATTGCCGGATACAATGGTATCCTCCACCTTGACTGTTACTTTCGTGGTATCGTTATGCCACCCAGAAGGTGTATTGATTGTAATTTTCACACTCGGATTGATATAGGCACATTCCTTGTAATCCTTTGCACACACCTCACAATCTTCATCTACTGCATACTGACTGCATTTTTCCTTGCAGGTGCATTTTGCGGCAGGCTGTGTCTCCTCAGTTGTGCCTTCTGTGGAATTTTCCGTTGCATTCTCTGTGGACTGCTCTGTGTGATTTTCTCCACTACCGGAACTGTCCTTGTTATCAGTGCCGGACGCTGTGCTTTCTGCACTGCCTTCCTCTGCCGCACTCTCTGTTTTCTGCTCTGCGGTATCCTCCGCATGAACCTCTACTGTATTTGTCCTGTTTGCAAAAAATGCCCCAATCGGCATACAAAAAAGTATTGCCGACAGCATAAGGGACACTACCGCCCTAGCCGATAATTTCCTGTTTTTCATTGATTGAAACCTCCTTTTCCTGTTCCCGTTTCTGTAATAAATTTCTGACTTCATCCTCACTGAGCTTGTTTAACATCTGCAAACGCTCCGATGAGATTTTATATTTTCGTATGATCTTCATGGCTTCGGCATCCTCCGCCATCTGTTTCTGCTCTGCAAGGTCTTTTTCCTTTGCCTGTAGCTGTGCTATCTGCTCCCTGACCTTTTTAAGCTGTGAATTGATTCGTTCTACTGACAAAAATAATTCCTCCCTTCGCTAATTCAATCTTCCAAAACCATAGAAATGGCTCTGCCAGTAAGAAGTATTGATTGATGTGTACTGAATTGGATCACCGCAATGCACCATCGTACCGTTTCCACAGTAGATACCAACGTGTGTAACCGGACGTCCTGCATTATAGGTTCCTGTAAAAAAGATAATGTCCCCTGCCTTTGCATCTGCCGCTGATACCGGAGTACACTGGTCATAAATGCCCTGTGCTGTGGTTCTTGGCAGGTTATGTACGCCGCTGTTTGAAAATACCCAGCATACAAAACCGGAACAGTCAAAACTAGCCGGAGCTGTGCCGCCAAAAGTATATGGCATTCCCAGATACCTGTTTGCTTCCCGCATAAGCGTCTGCACTGTAGCATCATCATAGGATTCCGGAGGTATCACATTGCCGGTTCCTCCTCCGGTGCCGCCTAGTGTTTCCCCATAAATGGTCTGCTCTCCTGCTTCAAAATAAAATAACGGGTTATAATACTCCCCGTTATACAAACACTCGATATGAAGGTGGCTTCCGGTACTGCTTCCTGTATTTCCGCTTTTGCCTATATTGTCACCCTTTTTTACACTCTGCCCCGTGGATACATTCAGGCTATCCATGTGGGCATATTTTGTGGTATATCCCTTACTGTCCGTAATCACCACATAATTTCCATAATAGGAATCGTAAGCTGCTTCCATAACCATTCCGTCATGTGCTGCATATACCATGGTTCCGGTCGGTAATGCTATATCCACACCTCTGTGAAGATCCTCAGCTCCGGTGTCTGGATTTTTCCGGTATCCGTAATAACTGCTGATATAGTAATACCAGTAATAATCAACCGGAGAAGCAAAGACCTGTAAGCCGCCTTTTGTCTCCGTATAGGCTCCAAAAATTTCCGTCTGCTCACTGTCCATGCGTCCGGCTACAATGCTCTCAAGCGGTGTGACCGTAAGTGTGACACGAAGAATTGTTACGGTATATTCTTCTTCCTCCTCGTACTCATATTCCTCGGTATGGGTAGTCCCGTCCGGATTTGTTACTGTTCTGGTTCCGGTCTTTGTGACTGTCCTTGTTCGTGTCTCCTCCACTTCCTCGGTAGTAAGTGAATACATGGTATCAAATAATTCCTGAATCTCACTCTCTATCCCTGCGGCAGTAAATTCCGTATGCACTGCGGAAAGATAGCTGATCAGTGTGTACGGATCATGCCCGATTGCACCAAGGTTATAATCGTATTCATCGTATCCCGGATAATCACTTTCAATCCGGTCAATCTTGTTTTGCAGCTCCATTTCCTTTTCTGTAAAAGATAAATCTGCCGCATCAATCTCTGCCGGAAGGCTAAGATATGTGCTTGCCATTGTTGTTGTCACAGTTCCGGTAAACATGGAACCACAGCTTGATAAAGCCGACATGATCATGATTAGCAGAAGTGCAAAAATACCGACTGTGATAATGAGTGTTCTATTTTTCGTGACAATTTCCTGTAACTTCTTTGCAATCCCGGTTGCGGTATTTGCTGTTTTGGTAAATGCTTCCTTTGCAGTCTTGGCTTCTGCTCCTGCCCTCCTTGCTTTGGCATACTCACGCTTGATACGCTGTTTCTGTAACTGCCTTTGCAACTGCTTCTTTGGACTGTTACCCTTTAAGTGCGGATTTTCGCTGATAAATTTTTCATACTCCAGCTTCATATCCGCTGTGACCTGCTTTTTCTGCAATCGTTCCAATCGGTCACGCTTTCTCTGTGCCTTGCTCTTGCGGTGATACTTCATATAGTGGTAAATATCCTCGGCACGCTGTTCCGTCTTGTGTGCGCCCTCCACAGCAGAATTATCCTTTTCTGTCTCAGCAATCTTGCGATGCACAAAGTACATATTTTCGGTTTTGAGCTTGTGAACCGCAGCTTTCCCAAGTCCGTCCGGCTTAAATGGCTTCTCCACATCCACCGAAACCACCACATACTTTGCTTTTCCGGTCTGTTCATCAAAGACACGTTTCATCTCATACTGCCGCTTTTTCGGCATCTTGTCCTTTGCCTTCTGTAACTTCCGGCGGTTCTTTTCTGACTTATCAAAAGCCTTCTGTACTTTTCTGTCGGTAAATTCTTCCGTCTGCCCCTGCGAAAATGTGGCATCCTTTGTCTGGAAATCTCCATAGTCGGACTTTGCATTTTCTGACTTTGCACGCTCTCTGTGTGCGTGTTCTCTCTGCACACGCCCTTTGTGATATTTTCCTTTTTCCTCAGACCGTTGGTAGGTGTCCCTGACATGAACCTTGTTTTCAATCGTGCTATCAGAAGAAGTTTCAAAATCCGTCTGCTCGTCCTGCATGAAGCTGTTTTCCTTTAAGAATGCCTTTTCCGCTTCGGCTTCCGACTTCTGGACGCTGTGACCAGAAGTTGCATTTCTTCTATGACTGCCATGGTTCGCATCCCTTGGCAGATTGCTCACAGGCTTCTCATTGGCACTATACTGATTTTCCGCAGAAAAGGTGTTGTCCTGCCTGTTTTCTGTATGCGTTGCTCCAGTCACTTCCTTATCTTTGGAAAATGTCTCTTTTTCAAATGCCTTTGCTGCCTGCTTTTTCTGTCTCTTTTCTGCCATTTACACTGCGTCCTCCTTCTGCACCGATTCCTCCGGCTTGGTATTCATAATTCTGTAGGTCTTGGTGTCTGTCGGGTATTTATCCACGAATGGAATAACCACATTATCAAACAGTATCAGACCGCTTCCCGGCTCAGAGTTGGTGACATAGGAAAGCTGCTTATCAGAAAGTCCCAGCTTATCAGCGAGGATTGCCTGATCTTTGGCATTCTGATTTAACAGATACACAAAATCACTGTTGCCCAAAATACCCTCAATCTCCTCAGAACGGAGAAAATCGCCCACATTCTGCGTCAAACCTGTCGGAATACCGCCCCATTTTCTGAAACGCTTCCATATTTTCACGGAATAAATAGCTGTCTGCTTCTCCTTCAGAAGAAGGTGGAACTCATCACAGTAATAACGGGTAGCAATCTTTCGCTCCCTGTTCTGCGATACCCTGTTCCAAACCGCATCCTGCACGATCAACATTCCAAGTTCCTTTAACTGATTTCCCAAGTCTCTGATGTCAAAGCACATGATACGGTTGCCGCTGTCCACATTTGTATGGTGGTTGAAGTAATTCTGGGAACCATGCACATACAGCACAAGGCTGTTTGCGATACGCTCTGCCTTTGGATTTTTGTGTGCTAACAGGGCATCATATAAATCCTCCAACAGCGGCATATTTTCCGGCACCGGATTTTCAAAATATTTATCGTAAATATGACGGATGCATTCGTCGATGATACCTTTCTCATCATTCTCCAGACCGTCCTTGCCACCTGCAATCAGATCACACAATGTAATGATAAAATCGGATTTCAGCTTTAACGCTTCCTTATCCCCCTTATGGGATAACTGTATATCCATAGGGTTCAGATAGTCTTTGGAATTGGTGGCAAGTTTTACCACCTGTCCATGTAGTGCTGCCACAAGAGCAAAATACTCTCCCTCCGGATCGCAGATGATAATATCGTCCTTTGTGATAAGAAAACAGCTTAAAATCTCACGCTTTGCACTAAAACTCTTACCACTTCCGGGAGTACCTAAGATAACTCCGTTTGGTGTACGGAGCCTTTTGCGGTCTGCCATGATCATGTTGTTGCTGAGTGCATTTAATCCGTAATAGATTGCCGGTGCAGGCATAAATAACTCCTGCGTGCAGAATGGTACTAAGATTGCGGTACTCTTTGTGGAAAGGGTACGCTCAATTCCGGTCTCATTGTAGCCAATCGGCGCAGATGCCATAAGGCCCTGCTCCTGTAAATACTGCAAACAGCGTAAATCACAGTTTGCCTGCTGAATGATACCGGACACCCTCTGCATTAAACTCTCCAGTTCCCGCTTGGTTCTGCCATAACAGGTAATAAGGAATGTCATGTTGATCATCTTCTGATTGCTTGTATTCAAATCATCCAGAAATTCCAGCGTATCCTTTTCATAGGTCACAATATCCGTTGGAAGAATATCCATATCGTAGCCGCTTCGGACTGCCTTTTTCTGTTCCTCAATCTTCATTTTCTGGATATTGGAAATGACCGCTTTTAACTTCTTGATTGCCTTTACCGGATCTTCCGTCTGCATGTGCATGGATATAGTAAGGTTTGCATCAATGTCAAGAAGCTGTTTGATCAGCTCGTCCGTAAACTTCGGTGCGATAATATCCAGATAGGACACGCAGCCATACATATTTCCCGACTTAAAGCGGTTCGGATAGCGGAAATCAAATCCCGGCGGTGCAATATAGTCCTTGACCGACTTGCCGGATTCTGCCAGATCCTTAAATGAAAAACGGAAAGGCTCCATGGTATCCTGATTAAAATATTCATGCAGGATACGCAGTCTTTCCTTTCCGTCCAGTCCCCTCGCAAGGGTTCCTATGTTGTTTAAGTTCCGTATGACATCTTTTTCAATGTTGTTAAGGCGGCTCTTGGCTTCCTTGTAGCCATTGCTCTCCACACCAAAAATCAGATATTTTGATTTGATGATGCCATTGTTTCCCTTTGCCGCCTGCTTCTTTAACATCTCCGTATATTCTTCACGAATGTCGTTAAAATCATCCTCCTGCCACGGAATGTCAAACTGTTCCGTAAGCATCTGCTCGTTGACCTGCCTGTTGAAAAGCACCAGTTCAAACCTCACAGACGGATCAAAATAATTGATGAGCTTGCTGTACTGTGCCAGTATGTCCGCCTGCTCGTCCACTTCCAGAAGCGAATAGTTTATATCAAAAAATTCCACCATCTTTGTATAATAACGGTGGCTGACCTGACAGATACCGTCACGGAACATCTTTTCAAAAGTAATCGTCTTTTGTGCGGTAGTCGGCTTTTCTTTCTCATTGCTCTTTCCCGATAAAATATGTTTCAACTGTATAAGACGCTTCTTCTCTGAAAAGGTAAGTCCACCACTTTTGCTGTTATTCCTGCTATTGCCCTTATAACTGCTTTTTCTGCGGCTTTCCGGTTCTGCCTTTTGCTTTTTCTTCAAGATAACGAACCTCCCTTCGTAATTTTTCTTTTTCTTCCAACTGCTTGTATAAATTTTCCGACCGGTATGGTCTTATGCCCGGTGTGAGTATCTTCTGCCGGAGCATAAAATACAAAATCTTCTCCGCCGGAAACCCGTTTTTCTCATACATTGCAAAAAAGAAGAATGGAAGCATTGCTCCCATCATAAGAAGTGATGCGGCTGATGTTCCGATCAGTCCCTTGGTTAAAAAATACAAGGGTATCCCGGCTACTGCCGCACCGCTGAAACAGATGATCTGTCTCTTTGTCAAGTTCAGTGCCACTTTTGTCTTGATACCGGACAAATCCTTTGGCACCTGCACGGATATTGCCATATCGTTCCTCCCTTAGTGCGCATTCCAGATAGATTTCGATAATGAACCAGTCTTAAAGAGTGAAAAGCATAAAATAACGGTATATGCTGCCACCGACCAGAGTGCCGTATGCAGGTTGTCGGATACTGCCACACCAGCCACAAGCACTGCATAGATAGCGACACACACCATCATAAAAAATCCCTGAAATGCAAGAGCACAAAGCCCCTTAAAATAATTCGTTCCTATCGTTCCCCATTCCCGGTTGGTTACGGTTGCACAGGGAACGGGTGCTACTGATACATAAAGATATATTTCAATCATTCGCCCATAAAGAATGACGGTGATAAGGACTGACATGATTTTCATACATAAACTGACGATCATGGTCTCCATTCCCAGTCCCAAAAGCTCTCCTATGCTCATTTCCGAAAACTGCTCATTGAACATCGTTTGCAGCGTACTTGAAACATCAATACTGGTTTCCCCGCTGATTGCTGCCGCTGCGGAATTGACGATGTGGCTTCCCACATCAAATACCGCCATTACAATGTCAAAAGTCTTGCTTAACAGCATGACTGCAATACACGCTTTCATAAAAAAGCGGATAAAAATTGCCGTATTGAAGTCATGCAGATTATTCTTGTCAATAACCATGGAAATAAGCTCGTAGACGAGTACAAAACTGATGATCATGCCCGCTATGGGAATCATCACGTTATCGGACAGGGTTTTTATCATGTCAAAAATACCGGAGTTCCAAGTGCTGGGAGTTTTGCTGACCTCCCCTGCAATCGTGCCTACCTTGTCATTGACATCGGTAAACATGGTTTCAAAGTTGGTCAGAACCCACCCCTGCAACAGTTCCTTTATGAATTCAGTAATCTTATCAATGATCCCACCCATGAATTATGAAAACAGAGTGGTAAGCTGTGGAATTACCGTCTGTGCCACAATGATGATGCCACCGCCACTCATAAGCTGTTTTATCCCCAATTAGGTGTAAAACTCTGCTCGATGGCGGGCGGCGGCGTACAAAAAATCTATATGGTGTTTTTAAGAGAACCGTCCCGGCGGGACAGGTCAGGCAGTGACCTGTTCCACCTCCGGGATGGGTTTGAGATTAA
>OHSL01000847.1_pt1 | contig 11142 bp, 10 predicted proteins | sample 1578741 | NCBI WGS metagenome assembly OHSL01 (sample SAMEA3879512, study PRJEB24766) | human gut metagenome | biome: human-associated habitat; feature: feces | place: USA | collected 1985/1987 | reverse complement strand
CGGCTGGGGCTGGAAGAACTACAAACAGGAAGTCAACACCGGCGAAGGCCCCAAGATGCAGGACTGGATGCGCGGCTATCTGACCTATGGTCTGCCGCTGATCGTTCTGTTCATCTTTGCCTTCGGCCTCTACGACAAATTCTTTGCGTAATGTACATTCGAAAGGGCGGGCTCTTCGCATCGGGGAGCCCGCTTTTTTCAAAAGAAGGGGACACCGACCATGCACATGTTGATCTGTGATGACGACGCGCGGTTTGCCGCACGGGTGGAGCAGCTGGTCCGGGCCTGTCTCGGCCAGCGGGAGATCCCGGCGGAGATCGTGGTCTGCACCAGCGGCGAAGAAGCACTGGCCGTGCCGGATCTGGAACTGTATCAGGTGGCGCTGCTGGATGTGGATCTGGATACCATGAACGGCATCTCGCTGGGGCGTCAGCTGCGGGAGCGCAGCCCGGAGATCTGCCTGATCTACATCTCGGCCTATCTGGAATTTGCCCCGGAGGGCTACACGGTCCAGGCGTTCCGGTACATCCTCAAACGGGATCTGGAACGGATGCTGCCCAGCTGCCTGGAGGCGCTCTTCCACGAAAAGATCGCCCGCAGCCGCAAGGTGCTGACCATCCGGCAGAACCGCACCAGCATCGAGCTGCCCTACGACAGCATCTACTGCCTGGAAAGTGACCTGCGCAAGGTCAATGTCTATGGCGATGTGCCGCATCAGCCGCTCTGCTCCTATTACGGCAAGCTGACCGATCTGCCGCAGGCGCTGTTCGAGAACGGCTTTCTGCGGGTGGGGCGGAGCGATGTGGTCAACATGTGCTACATCCGCCAGATCAGCGGGTACAAGGTCACGATGCGCAACGGGGTGGAACGGAGCGTCAGCCGGAACGGCTATGCGGCCATCCGGGAGACCTATCTGGAATGGAAGGGGCAGTTTGGCGATGAATGAGATATCCTGGTTCTTCATCGGGCACATGGTCTGTGTGTCGCAATGGGCCGCCTTCCTGCTGGTGGATCGCGCTTACCTCGGCAAAGGGCGGGTGAAGCATGTCGGGTTCTGGAGCGTTGTTCTGGTGGCCGGGATGCTGGCGTTCAGTCTGATCTTCCAGATCGGCTTTTTCACGCTGGAGACCGTCTGGTACAATGTGGGCTATGTGCTGCTGTCCACCCTGCTGTTCGGCGGGACGCTGCCCCAGAAGCTGACCGCCGCCCTCATCAACGGCACCATGTGCCTGCTCTCCGAAAATACGGTCCGCTATGTGGTCTCCTGGGTGACCGGAACGTCGCTTCAGGTGGTCTGGCAGCGGCCCGGATGTCTGGTGACCATGACGCTCACGAACCTCATCGTGGGCGTGGTGGTGGCCTATTTCTCGCACCAGTGGAAGGATGAGCGGGCGCTCGAATCCCCGCAGGCGCTGGTCATGTCCTTTTTTCCCGGCATCGTCGTGGTGCTGAACGTGGTCCTGATGATCTCGGTGAAGGACGAACCCGCCGACTCCCTCATGGTGCTGCTGACGCTGGGCCTGACGGTGGCGGTGCTCCTCCACATGTACATCGTCCAGATGTTCAATCAGCAGATGGCCCGGCAGCAGGAGCTTCATGTGCAGACGGCGCTGGAGCGGGAGCGGGCTGAAGCGCTGATGGACTCCTACACCACCCAGCGCCGCCTGACCCACGAGTTCACCAACCACATCGAGGCGCTGACGCTCTTGCTGCAACAGGGCGAATACGAGGAAGCCAAAGCGTACCTTGCCACGGTCACAAAGATCATCGCGGCCCATACCACCATCATGAACACGCACAATCCGCTGCTGGATGCGCTGCTGAGTAAAAAATACGAGGAGGCCACCTGCAAGGGGGTCATGCTCTACTTTGACCTGCCCGACCTGCGGGCGATCCCACTCGAAAAGACCGACCTTGTGATGGTCGTCTCCAACCTGCTCAACAACGCCATCGACGCTGCCGCCCAAGCCGACCCGCCGGAAGTCTATTTCCGGATGCGGAAAACGGAGGAGGAACTGCTGTTGTCCGTCCGCAACCGGGTCCGGGAGGATCTGGACCTGCCGGACGGTCAGCTCCCGCGCAGCACCAAAAAGGAGCCGGGCCACGGTATCGGCCTGTGGAATGTGACGGATGTGCTCCGCAAGTATCAGGGAGAGTACGCCATCAGCTGCCGGGATAAATGGTTTCGGTTCACCTGTTCGGTGCCGGTGCACAGAATATGACATCCTCCCCCGCAGAATATGACATTTTGCGTGAAAATTGGGTGAATATTTGCTATAATTTAGGCAGGAATAAGGCAGAGGGCCAAGAACGGCGCATTGCGGCCGGGGAGCGATCCGGAAGCGCGGAACGGGTTCATGCGGCACCGCAGAGCGTGTGGCGGTGCAGGCGGCCTTGTCTGGTAAAAGTCCTGACGAAGCTCTTGACGGTGATCGGGGGATTGCTGTTCATAGAGACTCTTCCAAATGCTGCTTCTTCCGGCATCGTTGTGTGGGAACGGGATGCCGGAGCAGAGAGGCAGCAGCGATGAGAGCTTCGGATGGGACTTTTTTGTTTGAGATCAGGCCGGAGCCCTTGTCAAAGAGGCTCCGGTCTTTTATCGCAAGTCAAGAAATTAGTGCAACATTCAAACAGCATATAATAAAAATAATCCTATTGCTTTTGGCAAATTGAGAGGTGTTATGATGTATATTGATTTTATCAAAAATAAATATCCTGACATTCCAGATATTGATCGGCAGGCGTACATAGACAGAGATAAGAAGGCCTTGATTAGTATTGTTCAAGAGAAAATCGCTCAAAACGCAGAGGAGATTGTAGAACGCTGGTATAAGTTAAGCGACATTGGATTTCTCCCTCAGGAAGAAAAATTTTTGGATCTTCTGAAAGAAGCAGAGCAACTATATAGTTTTGATTTTTATACGGGAACAATTGCAGTTGTTGGAATTGCTTGCGAAGAATACTGTAGATATTTAGTAGCAAAACATAAACTTGCAGATGTAAAAACTCAAGAAAAGCGAATAGACAAGTTGTATCAAGACGGAGTAATTACAAGCGACATAAAAGATGCACTACATACTGTTCGAAAATTGCGAAACGATTGCATGCACTACAATATTTCCTTTAAGCAGTTAGACGAAAACGAGTTAGAGCAACACGCCTTTGATATGATTGTCCAGTACAAAGATTGCTTACATCCGTTAGCAATTAAAGTGGATGATAGAAGCGAGGAAGATCTTATTGCGGATTTTGTTAAGGCAAAAAAATCGAATTTAAGAGAATATCTTTACAAACATAGAAATATTTTGCACCAAACAAAAGACATCAATCTGCAAATTAGCCCCAATGTGGAAAACATGATTTTTGTATCAGTTTACTATATTGGCGAAATAGACATTTCAGAGTACTTCCACGAGATGACATTGATTGATCTAAATAATCCTTATTCAGTTGTGGTTGATTTAACATTGCCACAGTGTGAAATGATAAAAAATCTAAAGTTAAAAGAAGGCAACCTGATTACAGCCACCCTAACTTCAGCAGTTTCGAGTATTGGTCAAACAGAAGAATGGTTGTTATTGAAAATAGATGATATTTCTCGAATGATATATAATTTGGAAGATATTTTTCCTTCGTGAGAAATTATTTGTTTGCCCATAACAAGGTTAGCCATCTACGCATTTAGGGGGCAAAAAGTCCACAGAAATCAAGGCTTTTCGGCGTTGGTAGGTGGGGTGGCAGAATGATTTATCAAATCCCTGTCGGAACGGGCTTTGAAATGCGTAGGAAAATGTTTCCGGCGCTGGTTTTCCTGCCGGTTCTGTGGTATGCTGGAATAAGACAAAAAACGACAGGAGTTGACACGATGGCTGAACAGGAAATGTTACTGGACACTGATACCATCAGGGCCGCCGTCGCCGGTGAGAAGTGGGCCAAAGAAAAGGTGATCGAACACTACACCCCTATGATCGACGAGCTGATTGTTGACGAAGATATGAGGCAGCACCTTATTTTGAAGCTGCTGGAAGAACTGCCACACTTCCCGATGGGGCAGGCATAAGAAAAAAGAGCGCCGGACGCAGAGGCCATGTAGCCCCCGCGCCCGGCGCTCTTCGTTTTATTAAACACACTGGTTTCGACTTCACTTAAAATATGATATAATTTTACCAGTTATTATTGATATTGCTAAGGGGGATAGGGAGTAGTCCCAATCCTCCGGCAAGGACAGCATTTGTGACAGCAGGCCCTTGGCTTTCAGGGACAGGGCTTTGTTCCGCAGGTGGTGGTTGGACATCACCGTATAGCCTTTGTTCTTCTCCACGCGGAATACTGCCATATCATCGTCAGCTCCTTTCACTGTGAATTTGACCGCAGCAAGGGCGGTCAGCTTGCCCGGCTGATAGGGACACTCTGCATACACGCAGTATTGATATTTCCAATCCGGGCGATAGAAGCGGCAACTGCCGCAATCCTCCGGCGCGTTCGCCCCGCCGCCGTCGTAGTGATCGAAACTGGGCTTTTCCTGCATCAGCCGTTCAAAGGCCCGGTCTTGGCCGGAAGTAAAGTACATGGCGTCGCCTCCTTTCTGAATTTGGGCATGAAAAAAGCCGCAGACTTTTTTCAAAATCTGCGGCAAAGCCTATGAGGAAAGGACACCGTTCTCACGATATCCTTTCCATTCTGAACATTCATTTTTTTGTGGTCCCACACTCCATATCAATGACTACTGAAACGGTGATATAGTCCTCCATACGCTTATTACGGAATTTATCGCCCTCGCCATCGAACACAACATGACGAGAAAACAACGTAAAACAGATGATTTCCACTAGATTTCTCTTTGTAGAGAAACTATCGCTTCCACATGGCTTGAGGGGTGCGTTTGTTACATCGTTTTGGTATAACAACTCACAACCTCGCAATGTTTCGTCCTCGGAAACAGATCCACTGGCTGGACCTTCTCGGTGCGGTAGCCTTGTGCTTCCAGCCACTTGGCGTCTCTTGCGGCGGTGGAGGGGTTGCAGCTGACGTAGACGACCCGGCGGGGGGACATGGCGACGGGTGGAGGCCCTCGGCGGCGAGCTGAGATGCGGCTTTGCCCGCGTCGGCGCAGAAGAAGCGGCTTCTGGCGGCGACGGCTTCACCCATGCGGGCCGCGTTGGCCTTGGCGCTGTCGATGGCTTCGGGGACGATCTCCACGCCGATGAGCGAGCGGCAGCGGTCCACCATCGAAAGGCCGATGGTACCCATGCCGCAGTAGAGGTCCAGCAGAAGGTCGTCCGGCTGGAGCTGAGCGTATTCGGCGGCGATGCCGTAAAGCCGCTCGGCGGCGAAGGTGTTGACCTGATAGAACGACAGGGGGCCAAGCCGCACCGGAACGCCGCAGAGGGTGTCCTCGATGACGCCGGGGCCGCAGAGGATGTGGGTCTCTGTGCCCAGAATGACGTTGGTGTTCCTGGGGTTGACGTTCACGAGGACGGTGGCAATGTCCGGGAACTGTGCGGTCAGCTGCTCGACGAGTTCGGCGCTGTGGGGGAGCTTTGCACGGGTGCAGACGATGCAGACCATGATCTGGCCGCTGTGCGCACCCCGGCGCAGGAAGATGTGCCGCACCAGACCCTTGCCGGAAGCCTCATCGTAGGGCTGGATGCCGTGTGCCCCGAAAAAGCTGCACAGTGCGTTGCCGATGTCGTTCAGGATGCCGGGCTGCAGCTTGCAGTCGGGGCAGGGGACGATGCGGTGGGTGCGACCGGCGTAGAAGCCGATGCAGGGTGTGCCGTTCTTGTCACGCCCGACCGGGAACTGGACCTTGTTGCGGTAGCGGTCCACTTCGGGGGAGGGGAGAGCGTCCAGCACCGGCACATCCAGCCCGCCGATGCGGCGGAATGCATCGACGACGTTTTCCTGTTTGGCCCGCAGCTCGGCGGCGTAATCCAAGTGCCGCAGGCTGCAGCCGCCGCAGGGGCCTGCCACGGCGCAGTCCACAGGGATGCGGTCCGGCGAGGGGGTGCGCAGGGTGTCCAGAATGCCGAAGGCATAGCGGCCGCAGTCCTTGACGATGCGGATGTCGGCTTCATCGCCGGGGGCAGTGCCGGGCACGAACACGGCCTCGCCGTCCGGCGAGTGTGCCACGCCGCTTCCGTCGTTGGAAAGCCGCTCGATGGTCAGGGTCAGCACCTGATTTTTCTGTAAGGGCATGGGGATTCTCCTTTTGTGGTGGGGTTATTCCGAGGCTTCGGGGGCGTCGGTCTGGGACGCCAGATACTTGCTGGGCGGCACGCCTTTGGCGCGCTTGAACACCCGCGAGAAATAGAACTGGTCAAAGAAGCCGACTGAGATGGCGACCTCGGCAATGGACAGGTTGCCCGCGCGCAACAGCTTGCAGGCTTCGTTGATGCGGTATTCGGTCAGATAGTCGATGGGGCTTTTGCCCACATTCAGCATGAACACCCGGTAGAGGTGGCTGCGGGAGACTCCCACGCTCTTGGCCACATCGTCGATGGAGATATCGTGCGAGTAGTTGAACTGGATGTATTTGATGGCGTTCAGCACATACTGGCTCGAAGACGAGGTGCTGTGGGGCTTCGACTCGCTGGTCTCCTTCATCAGGGAGGAGATGAAGAGATAGAGGTAGCCTACCATGGCGGCCTCATCCTGGGGCTGAAGCCCGCGGGAGGAGTAGATGTTGGTCAGGGCCGTCCGCATCCCTTCGGGGTCGCTGGTGTGGTGGACGGGTCGCTCGTCTGTAAAGGGCAGCTGTGCGGCCAGTTTGTGGGCACAGGCCCCATTGAAGCCCACCCAGCTGTACTCCCACGGCTGCTGCTCATCGGCTGTGTAGCGGATGAGCTGGCTGGGCCGGGCAAAAAAGAGGTCGCCGGGGACCACCTCAAACGTATGGCCGCCCACCTCAAAGGTTCCCTTGCCGGAAACGACCAGATGGATGAGGTAATGGTCCCGGATGCCGGGGCCCCAGGTCTGGCCCGGAGCACACCGCTCCAGGCCGCAGTTAAAGATGGACAATTCGATGTTGTTGGTGTAATTCTGCTTGAAGGACTGTTTGTAAACGTCTGCCATGTGGCTCTCCTCCCATCCGCTGCATTCGTAGTTCCAGTATATCATAATTGAACCTGCAAATTCAACAAAAGTACATCCGAATCTTTGACTTTCGTGCCAAAATTTGTTTTTTTGCAAAATCAAATTGCAAAATGGGGACGCTTCGATTACAATAGAGTTATCTTTTACAAACAGACTGCGGGTTTTCTTTGGGGGAGGAACAGCCATGGCGACCAGTATGCAGCTCAGACGGGAGATCCTGGCAGGTGGGCGCGACGCCGCACTTGCCGCACTGTATGGGGCAGACCCGGCGGTGTTGGCGCGGCAGCGGCAGCGCTACGCGGACGCGCTGGAACAGTTCGAACGATACTTCGGGCCGGGCCGGCAGGTGCACATCTACTCGGCACCGGGGCGGGCCGAGCTGGGCGGCAACCACACCGACCACCAGCACGGCTATGGTCTGGCGGCAGCTGTGATGCTGGACCTGATCGCTGTGGCGTCCCCCAGTGACGACGGCTTCATCCGGGTGAAATCCCGCGGGTTCAACAAGCTGGACGTCATCGACCTGAGCGAGGCAGAGCCGCAGGACGGCGAAAGCACCCATTCGGCCAGCCTCATCCGAGGCATCGCGGAGGGCTTCCGGGCCAGGGACAGGGCCGTGAATGGCTTTGACGCCTACACCGCCAGCGATGTGCTGCGGGGGTCGGGCCTGTCCAGCTCGGCGGCGTTCGAGATGGGGATGGCCGTCATCCTGAACGGCGAGTACGGCTGCGGCCTGCCGACGCCGGAACTGGCGAAGATCTGCCAGTATGCGGAGAACACCTACTTCGGCAAGCCGAGCGGCCTGCTGGACCAGCTGACCAGCGCGGTGGGCGGCGTCATCTTTGCGGACTTTGCCGACCCGGCCCAGCCGGACATCGAGAAGATCCACGCCGCCGGGCTGCTGCCGGAGGGGATGAGCCTCTGCGTTACCGACACGCGCGGCAGCCACAGCGAGCTGACCGGCGAGTTCGCCGCCATCCGGAACGAGATGGAAGCGGTGGCGTCGCAGTTGGGGGCTAAGGTTCTGGGGCAGGTGCAGGAGGCCAACTTCTGGGCGGCGCTGCCCCGCCTGCGCACTGTCTGCGGCGACCGTGCCGTGCTGCGGGCCGCCCACTACTTTGAGGAGAACGCCCGCGCGCTGGTCCAGCGGGATGCGCTGCGGGCTGGGGACTTCCCGGTCTTTCTGAAGGCCATTGCGGCCAGTGGTCATGCCTCCTACACCCTGTGCCAGAACGTCTACTGTTCCACGGATGTGCGGCATCAGGGGCTTTCGGTGGCACTGGCGCTGAGCCAGACGCTGCTGGAACACAGCGGCGGAGCCTGGCGGATGCAGGGCGGCGGCTTTGCAGGCACCATCCAGGCCTTTGTGCCGCAGCGGCTGGTGCAGACTTACCACGACGCCATGGAGGGCGTCTTCGGCAAGGGCAGCTGCTACATCCTCCGCCTGCGGGAGCAGGGAGCAGTCCGCGTCATCTGAAATGTGCAAAAAAAGAAAGTGCTCTGCTGTCCAGAACAGCGGAGCACTTTGCTTTTTGGAATAGAAAACGGACACGTTCAGCACGGGTGAACTGACGCCGAAGGCGGCTGAGAGAGCTCAGACCCCACGCTCCTGGCGCTTCTGGCGCATATCGTCGGTGTAGCTTTGCAGCGCCGACAGGGTGTCGTCGTGGAAGCCGAACCAGTTGACGAGGTTGTTGTAGGTGTTCTCTGCGAAGTTGTAGGCCGAGCGGAACACATGGAACAGCAGCATCGGCACGAACGAGAAGGACAGCGAGAGCACACCGCCGCTGAAGAAGAGATCGTCCAGACGGAGCCGGTCCGTGAAGTCATTCCACGCATCGGCCAGCTCACCGCCGCCAACAATCTGAAACTGCTCTGCTTCCGGGATGCGTCCGTAGGAAGCGGGCATCTGCAATTCTTTCATAGAAAAGCTCCTTTCTGTGTCAGAGTCGGGTGGTCAGGCAAAGGCTCAGGCCGCCGTCAGCGCAGCCGTGGAGGCTGCGGTGGGGTCGGTCGTGGTGGTACCGGTGGAAGAACCATCGTGGTAGTAGTTATCCTTCACGTCGGTGTAGATGTTCAGCGCATTGTTGATGAGCTGGACGGCATAAATGTAGGCCGCATAGCCTGCAAAACCGGTGAAGAGCACCGTGGCAGCCTTGCCAACGGTGGTCTGGTGGCTCCAGTAGTGCTTGATGGAACCGCCGACGGTCAGGCCGTCGTTGCGCATGTTGATGAGGCCGGTGACGGCACTGCTGAAGGCAGCCTGACCCATCAGGCGGATGAGGTTGGTGACGAGGTTGTATGTAAACTGTTGCGGCGAGATGACATCGGCACCGCCCTCGATGTAGATCATTTCATCCTCGGAGATGGGAGCATAGGCTGCCGGAAAATGCAGCGAAGTCGAACTGGTATATTCCATGGCGGGAAAACTCCTTTCGTACATCAGAACCGCCGGAAAGCGGATCATAAACTAAGTGGATTATAGCATATTCCACCAAAAACAACAAGAGAGCGAAGGTTTGAAAGCTGTGGGGGTTTTGTGAACGGTTTCAAAGCAAAACTCAAAAAACAAACGCAGGGAAGCGGAAAAACAAAAACGCGCATCCCAGGGCCCTGGTGAAAAAATGTTGTGTGAAATTTGTGCCAAAAAGGAACGGCGGGCCGAATGCAGTGCCACAATGCAGGGCACCGCACGGCTCGCCGTTCGGGATGGGGAAGCGATCAGAAGGAGAAAAACGCTTATTCTGCCGCCGGGGCCCGGTCATACAGGACCGTCAGATCGGCGATGTGCTCCGCCAGCAGGCTCGTCAGGGGCGTGGTCAGACGCCACTGCCAGTTGGAGCCCTGGGTGCTGGGGGTGTTGATGCGGGCTTCGGCACCGAGGTGGAGCCAGTCCGCCATCGGGATGATGGCCATGTCCGACACGCAGGAAAGGCAGGCCGCGATCATGGCTTCGGTCAGGTCTTTGGGGGTGCAGCGCAGATACCGGCAGGCGTAGTGGACATCCTCCGGGCTGGCAGTCGCCCGCCAGCCTTCGGTGGTCACATTGTCGTGGGTGCCGGTGTAGACGACGCTGTTCCGGGTGTAGGTGTAGGGCAGATAGTTGCCCGGCTCCCGGCTGTCGAATGCGAACTGCATGATCTTCATGCCGGGGTAGCCGCTGGCGGCCAGCATGGTCTTGACCTCCGGGGTCAGATAGCCCAGGTCCTCGGCAATGATGCCGCCCTGCCCCAGCGCCTCGTGCATGGCGTCGATGAAGGCGCGATCCGGGCCTTTGACCCATTTGCCGCCCGCTGCCGTGGTGTTCCCGGCGGGGATGGAGTAGTAGCTCTCAAAGCCGCGGAAGTGGTCGATGCGGACGACGTCATAAATGGAGGTGGCGTGCTTCATCCGGCGCTTCCACCAAGCAAAGTGCTCGGTCTCGTGGCGGGGCCAGTCGTAGAGCGGATTACCCCAGAGCTGGCCGTCGGCTGCAAAGGCATCCGGCGGACAGCCGGCCACCTGGGTCAGGTGGACCTGCCCATCGGTCTGGAAAAGCTCCGGCCGGGTCCAGAGGTCGCTGGAATCCGGGCTGACGTAGATGGGGATGTCGCCCACCAGCTGGATGCCCTTTTGGTTGGCGTAGGTCTTGAGGGCGCTCCACTGAGTGAAGAAGAAGAACTGCACGGCCTTGTGGTAATCTACCGCATCGGCCAGCCGCACACGGGCGGCGGCCAGAGCCGAAGGCTCACGGGTGCGCAGCGCATCGGGCCAGTCGGCCAGACCGGCCTGCCCCTGCTCGGCTTTCAGGGCCATGAACAGGGCGTAATCGTCCAGCCAGAAGTCCTGCGCGGCGCAGAAATCGGTGTAGGCTTTGTTGGGCTCGGCCAGAAGCCGGTCTGCGGCCCGTTTCAGGATCGCGGGCCGCTCGTTGTACAGCGCACCGTAATCCACGGTGCCGACCGGCACCGGAGCGGGGACCTCATCGGGGGTGAGCCAGCCGTCCTCGGCCAGCACCCGGTAGTCGATGAAGTAGGGGTTCCCGGCAAAGGCGGAAAAGCTCTGGTA
>OHSL01000833.1_pt1 | contig 11278 bp, 10 predicted proteins | sample 1578741 | NCBI WGS metagenome assembly OHSL01 (sample SAMEA3879512, study PRJEB24766) | human gut metagenome | biome: human-associated habitat; feature: feces | place: USA | collected 1985/1987 | reverse complement strand
GGAGAAGAAAAACTCTCCGGGGCCGCGTTTGTGTGTCAGCCAAGGGTGTTGCGCAGCTTGTTGACAAGCCGTTTCAGCTGAGACCGGTGAGAGAACAGTTCCCGATGGGAGAACCGCTGAAATTTGAGGGAGAATTTTGGTGGAGTTGACAGTTTTCACCCGCAAAAGACGGCGTGTGTGGAATTTGCCCTTGACCCCGGGGCGTTCCGTGTTACAATATTTCCGGTACAGCCTGTCTGTTTGGGCTGCGGAACACAAAAAAGGAGTATTGAACGGTAAATTTTATGGATACGAATGCGGAATCTCCCATGCAGAACAAGGTCATTGAATATGTCAAGCAGTATGCAATGATCACGCTGAGCATTTCCATCATGTCGGTGGGTGTGTACTTTTTCAAATTCCCCAACAACTTCGTTTTTGGCGGCGTGACTGGTATGGCGGCGCTGGCGGCCAAGCTTACCCCGCTGTCGGCTTCGGCCTTTTCCTCGGCGGCCAACATGATCCTGCTGGGGGTGGGCCTGGTCTTTCTGGGCAAAAAGTTTGCCATGACCACCGGCTATGCCACTGTGATCATGTCGCTGGAGCTGATGGTGCTGGAAAAGATCTGCCCCCTGCGCGGCCCCTTGAGCGACCAGCCCATGCTCGACCTGTTGTTTGCCATTGCCCTGCCGGCCATTGCGTCGGCTCTGCTGTTCAATGTGGGCGCTTCCTCCGGCGGCACGGATGTCATTGCCCTCATTGTGGAAAAGTATACCCACATCCACAACGTGGCGGTGGCGCTGTTCCTGACTGACCTGTTCATGGTCATTGCGGCCTGCTTTGTGTTCGACCTGTACACCGCCCTCTATTCCTTCGTGGGTCTGACCGTGAAATCGCTGGTCATTGATGCCGTGTTGGAAAAGATCAAGATGTGCAAGGCCATCCTCATCGTCTGCGACGACAGGAAGCCTATCTGTGATTTTGTCATGCGCAAGCTGGTGCGCGGCGCAACCTATACGCCCTGCTTCGGCGCTTATACCGACAAGCCCCACTACATCATCTACACCACCCTGACCCGCCGCGAGGCCGACCAGCTGCAGGATTTTATCCACAAACAGCACTTGAACGCCTTCATGTCCATGCTGAGCACCACTGAGGTGTTCGGCAAGGGCTTCAACCACGCATAAGGAGGAACGTATGGTACAGGTCGATCTCATCACCGGTTTTCTGGGTGCGGGCAAGACAACGTTCCTGCGCAGATATGTTGCGTATCTGACCGCACAGGGGCATCATGTCTGCATTCTGGAAAATGACTTTGGCGCTGTGAACGTGGATGCCATGCTGGTGCAGGATCTGCTGGGGGAACGCTGCGAGATTGAGACCATCAGCGGCGGGTGTGATTGTGATACCCACCAGCGCCGGATGCGCACCAAGCTCATCTCAATGGCCATGCGCGGGTTCGACCGGGTGGTGGTGGAGCCCAGCGGCATTTTTGATGTGGACGAGTTTTTTGATGTCCTGCGGGATGAGCCGCTGGATCGGTGGTATACACTGGGCAATGTGTTTGCCGTTGTGGATGCCCTGCTGCCCGAGACGCTTTCCCCGCAGGCAGAGTACATTCTGGCATCGGAAGCCGCCAGCGCCGGACGCATCCTGCTCTCCCGCAGTCAGCTGGCCACCCAGGCCCAGCGGGAAAGCGCCATCGACCACCTGAAACGTGCCCTTGCGGCCTGCAAGTGCAGCCGTACCCTGACGGAAGAAGATTTTCTGATCAAGGACTGGGCCGACCTGGAGGATGCGGATCTAGCGGCGCTGGATGCCTGTGGCTATCAGCATGCCGACTGCGAAAAGCTCTGCTTTGATGCGCACGATGCATTCGGTTCGGCGTATTTCCTCGAGCTGGGCCTGCCCCGGCAGCAGCTGGAAGCACGCATTCCCAGCCTGTTCACGGATGCCGCCTGCGGCCGGGTGCTGCGGGTCAAGGGCTTTGTGCAGGATGCCGCCGGTTGGGTGGAGCTGAATGCCACCGCCGACGGCCTGACCGCGGCCCCCATTCCGGCAGGGCAGGAGGTGCTCATCGTCATCGGCGAAGGGATGGACAAGGAACGGATCGAAGCTGTTTTGCGGAACTGAGGGAGCGTGCGGGAAACACAGAAAAACACCGCTTTGCGGTGCATCGGCCCGGTAGATCGCGGCACGTGGGTGTGCGCTTTCTGCCGGGCCCTTTTCTTTTCCACAGTTTTTCCGGCAAAATATAACAATCCTTGTCAGATATTGCTGTTGCGCCCCCGGAGGTTTTGGACTATAATTTTGACTTAGCTGTTAGACAAGGGGGATTTTTTACGAATTATCTGTTTCAATTTGCGCGTATCCTCGCGTTTTGCTTTCTGGGGGAAGTATGTCATGCCGTACTGCCGCTGCCGGTTCCGGCCAGTGTGTACGGGCTTGTGCTGCTGCTGCTGGCCCTGAACTTCCGGCTGATCCAGCTGGAGGATGTAAAAGAGGTGGGCGTGTTTCTCACTGGTATCTTCCCGCTGCTCTTTGTGCCCGCCGCCGCAGGCGTGATGGAGCTGTGGGCGGAGATGGGGGAGATGCTGCTGCCCATCATCATCGCCATCATCCCGGTCACGGTTCTGGTCATGGTGACCGCCGGAAAGACCACCCAGGCTCTGACCAGCCGCAAAAAGAACAAGGAGACTGCTGCCAATGATGGAATTGCTGAATGAGTTCCTTTCGGGCTCTGTTGCCTGGGGTGTGCTGCTGACACTGGCCGCCTTTGCACTGGGAGCCCTTGTGAACAGAGTGACCGGAAAGGCATTTTTTAACCCGCTGCTGCTGGGTGCGATCTTTGTGATCGTTTTCCTGTCGGTATGCGGCATCCCCTATGCCGACTACAAGGTCAGCGCCGCCCCGGTGAACTACCTGCTGCTGCCCGCCACCGTGGCGCTGGCCATCCCGCTGTACGAAAAGCTCGACCTGCTCAAGGCAAACGCCGCGGCCATCATTGCGGGCATCTCGGTGGGCACGCTGGTCAGCCTGGGCAGCGCGCTGGCACTGGCGCTGGCGCTGCACCTGACCCAGGAGCAGTACGCCACCCTGCTGCCCAAATCCGTGACCACCGCCATCAGTATGGATGTGGCTGCAGAGCTGGGCGGCATTGCAGCTCTGACCGGTGCCATCGTTATCCTGACGGGCATTGTGGGCAACCTGCTGGCCGAGACGGTCTGCAAGGCGTTTCACATCACCGACCCCATTGCCAAAGGCGTGGGCATTGGCACCTCGGCCCATGCCGTGGGCACCAGCAAGGCCCTGCAGATGGGCGAGGTGGAAGGTGCCATGAGCGGCCTGTCCATCGCCGTGGCCGGTGTGCTGACCGCAGTGCTCTGCCCGGTGTTCGTGAACCTTATCGATTGATCGCATAAAATCACCCCTCTCCATCCGTGCATCAGCACAGCGGAGAGGGGTGTTTTTATGGAAAACCCGGATAAATTCTGTTTTTTCTCACCAAAGGGGCAGGGCACTGACTTCATCCCGAAGCTCCAGTGCCTGGGTGTGGGTCAGCTTTTTGGCGCGCTCCATCCGCTCCACCACCACGAGAGCACGCTTGCGGGCCAGATCCCCGTTGGCGGCGTAGACCGAGGGCGCGTTGGGCAGGCCGGCCAGCACCACACACTCGGCGCGGGTCAGCTCCCGGGTGGGTTTGCCAAAGTAGCCCTGCGCAGCCTGCGCCACGCCGGACCACTGGTTGCCGAAGTAGCAGCTGCCTGCGTACATCTCAAAGATCTGCTGTTTGGAGTAGTAATCCTCGATATCCCAGGCGGCAAACATTTCCGCTGCCTTGCGGGCCATCTGCTTTTCCTGGGTGAACAGCTCGTTCTTGGCCAGCTGCTGGGTCAGGGTGCTGCCGCCCTCGGCCAGAGAGCGGGTGCGCAGGTCGGCCCAGAGTGCCCGGACAATGGCCGCCGGGTCGATGCCGTGGTGCTTTTCAAACCGGCTGTCCTCCACGGAAATGACCGCATCGATATAGGTCTGGGGCAGCTGGTCACAGCTGGCAAAGCCGGGCCGGGAGCTGATCTCATCGTAGAGGCCGGCAATGGGCTTTTGCGACGCTGTGGCGCGATAGAGCCGCCAGCCCTGCACGCCCAGTGTTCCGCCAATGACCACCAATACAAACAGCGCCGCCAGCAGCAGGCAGCTGAGCAGCCGCTTTACAAAACGTTTCAGCATCTTCATGTTCCCCTTCGGTTTTGATTCAACGTTATCCTACCTGATTTGACGGCAGAATGCAAGTTACATTTTTGTGAATACGGCTGCACAAGAAAAAGCGCCCTGCCGGGGCAAACCGGCAGAGCGCTTTTACAAGTTATGGAAAGGGGATGCAGAGGCGCTGCTTACAGAGCGAAGTAACGCTTTGCGTTGTCGAAGCAGATGCCCTTGATGATCTTCTCCAGAGCCTTCTCATCGTTGGGATACTCGCCATCCTCGACCCACTGGCCGATCAGGTTGCACAGGATGCGGCGGAAGTAGTCGTGGCGGGTGTAGCTCAGGAAGCTGCGGCTGTCGGTCAGCATACCAACAAAGTTGCCCAGCAGGCCCAGGTTTGCCAGGCTCTTCATCTGGTTCTCCATGCCGATCTTCTGGTCGTTGAACCACCAGCCGGAGCCGTGCTGGATCTTGCCGGGGATCTCATCATTCTGGAAGCAGCCCAGAATGGTGCCGATCTGCTCGTTGTCAGCGGGGTTCAGGCTGTAGATGATGGTCTTGGGGCACTCATCGGTGTCGTTCAGGGCGCTCAGCAGAGCAGCGATCTCGCCGCCGCACTTGGCAGTGTTGATCATGTCGAAACCGGTATCGGGTCCCAGCAGGGCGTTCATCTTACGGTTGACACCGCGCAGGCAGTTGTAGTGCAGCTGCATGGCGATGTTCAGGCGGTGGTACTGCTTGCCCAGGTGGATCAGGATGTAGGTCTGGTACTTCTCAGCCTCTTCAGCGGTCACAGCCTCACCGGCCATTGCCTTCTGGTAGATGGCGTTGACCTCTTCCTTGGTGGCCTCACGGTAGGGCACGTAGTCCAGGCCGTGGTCAGATGCGCGGCAGCCCATCTCGGCAAAGAACTCGATGCGCTGAGTCAGAGCGTCGGTGACGCAGTTGATGCACTCCAGCTTTTCCTTGCCAACGGCCTGAGCCAGCTTGCCCATGTACTCCACGAAGCCGGGCTTCTGGATGTTGAGGGCCTTGTCGGGGCGGAAGGAGGGAGCAACGGTGAACTTGATGGAAGGATCTTCCTTGATCTTCTTGTGCCATGCCAGATCATCGATGGGGTCGTCGGTGGTGCCGATGAAAGCAACATTGGACTGCTCGATCAGGCCGCGGACAGTCATGCTGTCGTCGTGCTGCAGCTTGTCGTTGCACAGGTTCCAGACTTCCTCAGCGGTGTCGCCGTTCAGCACACCCTGATAGCCGAAGTACTTGCGCAGCTCCAGGTGGCACCAGTGGTACATGGGGTTGCCAACGCACATGGGCAGAGCCTCGGCAAACTTCTGGAAACGCTCGCGGTCGGGCTTGGTGCCGGTGATGTACTCCTCGGGCACGCCGTTGGAACGCATCACGCGCCACTTGTAGTGGTCGCCTGCCAGAGAGCCGTCGGGCTGGCGGCCGCCCAGCCACACCTGAGCGATGTTCTCAAAGCGGCGGTTCTCGTAGATCTCCTTCGGGGAGATATGGCAGTGATAGTCGCAGATGGGCATATCAGCAGCGTAGGTGTGATACAGATGCTGAGCCACAGGAGACTGGAGCATGAATTCCTTGTCCATAAATGCTTTCATGGGTCGAAAACTCCTTTTCATTCTAATGTACTAATATATCACTATGGGGTACCTTTAACAGCGCCCGCGCAGGGCGTGTTAAGCCTATCTTTAGTATAGCGGAAAACGATAATGTATACAACTGAAAAACTGACAAATTTTCAGACTTTTCCTTGTAAAAAACGCTGGAATTTATAAAAATAGCCTGTTTTGGGCCAAAAATCTGGCAAAAAACACTTGACTTCTTTGTATACAACAGCATACAATAGAGACAGAGTGCGGGGCACAAAAGGGTGCCCCGGAGAGAAGCAAAGCAAGCTAAAAGGAGAACACGTGATATGGAAACTCTGAATTACAAGGTTCTGTCTGAGACCGGCTACAACGGCTATATCCTCAAGGATGCCCCTGTCAAGGTCATGCAGTTTGGCGAGGGTAACTTCCTGCGCGCATTCGTGGACTATTTCTATGATATCGCCAACGAAAAGGCTGGCTACAACGGCAAGGTCAAGCTGGTGCAGCCCATCGGCAACTTCCCCCAGATGGCTGACTGGATCAACGAGCAGGAGGGCCTGTACACCCTGTACCTGCGCGGCAGCGAGAAGGGCCAGAAGGTGGATGCAAAGCGCGTGATCTCCTGCGTGTCTGACTGTGTCTGCCCCTACATCGATGGCAAGTGGGAGGAAGTGCTGGCTCTGGCCCGCTCTGAGGATCTGGAAACGGTTGTATCCAACACCACCGAGGCCGGCATCGCTTACACCCAGGGCGACAGCGCGTTCGATCAGGTTCCTCCCAACAGCTTCCCCGCAAAGCTGACCCGTGTGCTGTATGAGCGCTACAAGGCGTTCCAGGGCGCTGCCGACAAGGGCCTGGTCATCCTGAGCTGCGAGCTGATCGACAACAACGGCAAAGAGCTGAAGAAGTGCTGCAACAACTACGCCAAGGACTGGAATCTGGAAGCAGAGTTCATCGACTGGATGAACGAGGCCAATACCTTCTGCTCCACTCTGGTGGACCGCATCGTTCCGGGCCGCATCCGCGACCCCAAGGAGCTGGCTGCCATGGAAGAGGCCAACGGCTACCATGATCAGGTGCTGGATGTCGGCGAAGTCTTCGGCGTGTGGGTCATCGAGGGCCCTGCAGGTCTGGAGGACAAGCTGCCGTTCAAGAAGGCCGGTGTCAACGTCATGGTCGTGCCTGATGTTACCCCCTACAAGAAGCGCAAGGTCCGCATCCTGAATGGTGCACACACCGGCTTCGTTCTGGGCGCATATCTGGCTGGTTTCGACATCGTCCGTGACTGCATGCACAACGATACCGTCCGCGGCTTTATGAACAAGATGCTGCATGAGGAGATCATCCCCACCCTGCCTCTGGACAAGAAGGATCTGGAAGAGTTCGCTTCCGCCGTTGAGGACCGCTTCAACAACCCCTTCGTCAACCACGAGCTGATGAGCATCTCCCTGAACTCCACCTCCAAGTGGAAGGCCCGCAACATGCCTTCCTTCCTGGCTTACATCGAGGAGCAGAAGCAGCTGCCCAAGTGCCTGACCATGTCTCTGGCCGCTTACATTGCCTTCTACTCCAATGATATCCAGGAGCGCACTGCCGACGGCCTGATCTGCAAGCGCCCCGCAGGCAACACCTACAAGATCCAGGATGACGCATGGGCACTGGACTTCTACTATGCACACAAGGACGACACCGACGCTCAGCTGGTGCATGCCGTTCTGACCAACACCCAGATGTGGGATCAGGATCTGACCAAGATCGAGGGCCTGGAGGCCGCTGTTCTGGCTGATCTGGAGCTGATCCGCACCCAGGGTGCCGAAGCTGCCTACAAGAGCTGCCTGTAAGCTGGAATATCACCTGCACAACAAGGGGCTGCTGCTTTGGGCAGCGGCCTCCTTGTGCTTTGTAAATGTCATTAAGGAGAATAACTATGCCGCAGGCGATTCATATCAGCCCCATTGACAACGTGGTGGTTGCACTGCACCCCATTGCCAAGGGCACTCTGGTGGAGGTGGACGGCCTTGCCGTGACCGCGCTGGAGGATATCCCTCAGGGCCACAAGATGGCAGTAAAGCCCATCAAGAACGGTGAAAATGTCATCAAGTACGGTTTCCCCATCGGCCACGCGACCGCCGATGCCGAGCCGGGCACCTGGATGCACACCCACAATGTCCACACCAACCTGTCCGGTGAGGTGGAGTACAGCTATCACCCCGCCCCCGACCTGGCCCCCCTGCCCAAGGTGGAGCCTGAGACCTTTATGGGCTTCCGCCGCAAGGATGGCCGTGCCGCCATCCGCAACGAGATCTGGATCATTCCCACGGTCGGCTGTGTCAACGACATCGCCAAGAAGATGGTGAACGACAACCAGGATCTGGTCACCGGCTCCATTGAGGGCCTGTACACCTTTACCCATCCGTTTGGCTGCAGCCAGACCGGCCACGACCATGCCCAGACCCGCAAGCTGCTGGCCGCGCTGGTCCGCCACCCCAATGCCGCCGCTGTTCTGGTGCTGCATCTGGGCTGCGAAAACCTGCAGCACGACCAGTTCGTGGAAGAGCTGGGCGAGTATGACCACGACCGGGTCAAGTTCCTGACCTGCCAGGATGTGGACGACGAGTTCACCGCCGCCCGTGAGATTCTGAAGGAGCTGGCTGCTTACGCCGGTCAGTTCAAGCGTGAGCCTATCCCTGTGAGCGAGCTGGTGGTCGGCATGAAGTGCGGCGGCTCGGACGGTCTGTCCGGCATCACCGCCAACCCCACCATCGGCCGCTTCTCCGATATGATGGGCCAGCGCGGCGGCTCCACTGTCCTGACCGAGGTGCCCGAGATGTTCGGTGCCGAGGGCTTCCTGATGGACCGCTGCATCAACAAGGAGGTATTCGTCAAGGCCGAGCACATGATCAACGGCTTCAAGGAATACTTCATCAGCCACAACGAGGTGGTTTACGACAACCCCTCTCCGGGCAACAAGCAGGGCGGCATCACCACCCTGGAGGACAAGAGCTGCGGCTGTGTTCAGAAGGGCGGCACCGCCCCCATCATGGATGTCATCGGCTACGGTGACCCCGTGGTGACCAAGGGCCTGAACATGCTCTACGGCCCCGGCAACGATCTGGTGTCCGCAACGGCCATGACCGCCGCAGGCGCTCACCTGATCCTCTTCTCCACCGGCCGCGGCACCCCGTTCTCTGCCCCGGCTCCCACCCTGAAGATCTCTACCAACACCCCGCTGGCCGAGAAGAAGTCCGGCTGGATCGACTTCAACACCGGTGTCATCGCGGATGGTGAAAAGACCATCGACGAGGCCGCCCGCGACCTGCTGGATCTGGTCATCCGCGTTGCAGGCGGTGAGCAGACCAAGGCCGAGAAGCACGGCTTCCGCGAGATCTCCATCTTCAAGGATGGCGTTGTTCTTTAATTGAAAAATGGCTGCTGTGCGTGCTTTTTGCGCGTACGGCGGCCTTTTTGTATCAAATGATATGGAGGTACAACTTATGAACCAGATCACAACCCAGTACGTCACCGAGGGCGGCGCATGCTTTGAGCAGTATGTCATCACCGATCCCGTGGCAAAAACTGCCCTGACCATCACCCCCGAGCGCGGCGGCATGGTCACCGGCTTTACCCTGGACGGCGACGAGTACATCTGGACCCGCCGCCCCAATTTCAGCGAGTGCAACCGCCCCCGCTTCGGCATCCCTGTGCTGTTCCCCAACTGCGGCAAGCCCGACAACGGCGTGCACATCTTCAACGGCCAGGCCTACCCCATGGAGATCCACGGCATGGCTGACCTGTGCCCCTGGGAAGTGGAGAGCGTCGGCCCCGACGGCGTGACCCTGATCCTGGAGTCCAGCCCCCTGACCAAGTTCCTCTACCCCTTCGATTTCACTGTCCTGATGAACTACAACCTGCAGGGCAACACCGCTTCCCTGAGCATGACTGTGATCAATGAGGGCGATGTTCCGATGCCCTTCAGCTTTGGTTATCATCCCTACTTTGTGGCCTCTGCTCTGGAGAATGTGGACTTTGACATCAAGTGCGCCACCTGCTCCGAGGATGCCAAGGGCGAGCAGCCTGCCGCACCCGAGAAGATCACCCTGACCCGCAAGGAAGGCGCTGACAACTCCATCCGCCTGATGACCGGCGTGGAGTTCCCCATGACCTTTACGGATAAGGGCAACGGCCACAAGGTCACCGTGGATGCTGACGAGAGCTTTACCAACGGTGTGCTGTGGCAGCAGGATGCCGAAAAATTCGTCTGCATGGAGCCCTGGAACGGCTGGGCCAACAGCGTGAACGAAGAGGGCAAGCACGAGGTGCTGGAGCCCGATGAGGCCATGACCAGCGAGTGGACCATCACCATTGAGAAGGTCTAAGACCCCGCTGCAAAACCTTTGATACGCAAAAAACTCCCCTGCATTCCGGTAAAATGGAGTGCAGGGGAGTTTTTATGTTACAGGCTCAGGCCTGCGTTTTTTTACTGCTCCGGAGCGGTGAAGCTGATGGGGGTAGCACCTGCAGCAGCATCAACGCTCAGCAGGGAGATGGGAGCAACCTCGTAGCTCAGGGTGTCGAAGCTCTGGGTGTCGCCGCTCTCGGTGGTGAACTCCAGGACATACTCAGCGCTCTTGTCAGCGTCCTCGGGCAGGGTCAGCACAACGCTGTCGCCGTCAGCCAGGCCGTCAGCAGCCAGGTTCTCGCCCTTGTCCTCAGAGCCGGCAACGTACAGGTACAGATCGGTGACGTTCTCGCCGGTGGTGTTGTAGACAGTGTACTCGGCGGACTCGACCTCGGCCTCGCTGGAAGCTGCCTCAGAGCTTGCTGCCTCAGAGCTTGCAGCCTCAGAGGAAGCGGCAACGGAAGAAGCAACGGAAGAAGCGGTGGTGGAAGAAGCAGAACCGCCGCAAGCGGTCATACCAACAGCCAGTGCCAGAGCAGCGGCAACAACAGCAACATTCTTGAGTTTCATTGTGTAATCTCTCCTTGTTCGTGACGAAAATCTTTTCTCGTGGGCAGCTCTCGTGAAAAGTTACCCACAAGCAACTATTATACAAGGATGTGTCGAAGAATACAATAACAAATCCTTTACAAAAGTGTGAAAAGTATGACAAAGACCCTCTCCGTCCTGCTGATGCCCGCCAGCACCTCCAAAAGGGAGGGGCGGCATTGCGAAGCAATGACGGAGAGGGTCTTTTCTATTTCGAGGTGCTTTACTTACTTGGGCTGCTTGCCGATGTAAGCCAGGATGCCGCCATCAGCGTACAGGATCTGGCCATTGACAAAGTCGGAAGCATGGGAGGCCAGGAACACGCAGGGGCCCACCATGTCCTCGGGGGTGCCCCAGCGGCCTGCGGGGGTCTTGGCGCAGATGAAGGTATCGAAGGGATGGCGGCTGCCATCGGGCTGAATCTCGCGCAGGGGAGCGGTTTGAGCGGTGGCAATGTAGCCAGGGCCCATGCCGTTGCACTGGATGTTGTACTCGC
>OHSL01000822.1_pt1 | contig 11440 bp, 6 predicted proteins | sample 1578741 | NCBI WGS metagenome assembly OHSL01 (sample SAMEA3879512, study PRJEB24766) | human gut metagenome | biome: human-associated habitat; feature: feces | place: USA | collected 1985/1987 | reverse complement strand
ACGGCCCCCTACGTTACGAGCCATGCCCCCAATTCATAAATGTGTCGCAAAGGGCACTCCACATTTGTTGGCAGTTCTCTGCAATGAACCACGCTATTCATAAGATTGTCAGCAAAAACGCTGCAAATCCTATGATCAATTTTCTGTTTTCATTCGTCGTTTCGCCTCATACATTTTGGCATCGGCCGCCCGGACCACATCGTCCATGGAATGGGGCATATTATGGGTCAGTACGGAATATCCCATGGCTACAGTAATGGGATGCTCGGAACCGTCAGGAAGCTTCAGAGTTCCCAGAGACGCTTCGAAATCTCTTTGCAGCTTGAGAAATTCTTTTTCGGAATCGGATACGGTCGACAGGAATACGAACTCATCTCCGCCGATCCGGTAACATTTTCCTAAGGAACCGAGATGTGCCGACAGAGTATCCGCTACCCGGCGGATCATTTCATCACCGCTTTGGTGACCGTAGGTGTCGTTCACATATTTGAGGCTATTCACATCGTACAGTGCCAGCAACACATGAAAATTATGGGATGCGTCCAGTCTTTTCAATTCTTCCATATAGGAAGTACGGTTCAGCAGGTCAGTCAGGCCATCGCGATAAGCCAGGCGGCTGAGCAGCTGCATGCGAACACCTTCCTGATAGTTGGTCATGAGGCGCAGGGTAACCTGGACTGCTTCCATGATCAGGAACAGAAGCACACCGATCCGTGTGAAGAAGCTGGTCTCGGGAGCACTGCCGAACCATAGCAGCAGGATATCCAGTAGAACGCCAAAGCACAGACACAGAATTCCAAGGTTATGATATAGATTGTGCTTCAGATGCTGTCTTTGATTCTGATAAAACCCCTTGCCGATGGCATAGATAACAAGTGCGATCAGAATGCCAAAAGTAATATGGGTCAGACGAAGACTTTCATGGAAGTCCTTGAGACCGGTCAGATTCAGGCAGAAACGTATACTGAAATCCATGACACTGATCAGGCATACTGTCTGTACCATCACAGGGGAGTACTCTGTATACATTTTGCCAAGGTACAGAAACAGTGGAATGGTGATCAGCATCATAAAAAGTTCCGCAATTGTATGATAAATATGGCTGTTACGCAGGATCAGTTGCAGCATACGGTTATCTGCCAACATAAAGATACCGGTATTCAGAGCAAATAATCCCAGATAAAGCATCTCACTGCCGATGATGTGCTTCTTGTGTAATGGCAGATAAAACAGGATAAATGCCAGACCAAGATGGGCGATCAGGAAGCTGATGCCGAATCCGGGTGCCTTGTCGCGGATGCGGCTTATCAGGATATCTTCACTACGTCCCAGATACATATCATTGATTTTGCCACTGCCGTCTCCGTAAGGATTATCGATCACCAGGGTGAGCGTGCGCCCGGAATCTTCCCGGTAGATGGGCAGAGAGACATAAGAGGCTCCCGGCGTCTTGCCGAAGAAAACTCCCTCCGGTCGTATGGCCTCATAGATCTGCCGGTCGTCTATCAGGATCGTGACATTGGAACTTTTATAAAAAAAGAAAAGTGCCATGTCGTGAGTCAGCGCAGGAAGCTTCTTGGTCACTGTGCAGGTGCCGCTGATATGGGAAAAATCAACGGGGCTTCCATCGGAGGTGGTCCAGCCTTCTGAAAAGTCAATATAATCCGATATTGCCGGCTCACGGTTCTGCCTGGGCAGACTGTAGTACAGTACCGTAAAAATCACAGAACACATGATCAGGAAAAACAGTCCACGTATAATGGAATATGAAGTTTTGTGATTGTTCGTGTTAGTATTCATATGAATTATATTATAGTAATTAGGTACCATAAAAGTCAATGCCTGTGTTGGTCAGATCAATGACTAAAGATAAAAAAAGTTGCAATGGGTGAAAAAGTATGCTATTGTGATTTTGTTGCCGCTTTAGTGCGGTAAAGATTTACTCTGGAGAGTCCTTCCACGGAAAGCAATTATCATATTTCCGTATAGAAGGCGCCGAAGGTGTACGGCAGTAAAGCTGCCAATCTCTCAGGCAAAAGGACAGAGCATCTATATGCTTATTCCCATTCTCTTCGGAAGAAATCAATCTACGATAGGACGTCACAAGAGGTGACGGAAGGAGAGGGAATATGTTAGACATGATTAGTAACTTTCTGACCACAGTGGATGATTTCGTCTGGGGCATCCCCCTGATCGTCCTCATTCTGGCGACCGGTCTTTTTCTTACAGCCAGACTTCATTTTTTGCAGATCACGAAGCTTCCCCATGCAATCAAACACTTAATTGCCAATGAAAAGTCGGGCGAAGACGGCGAAGTATCCAGTTTCGCGGCACTGTGTACGGCATTGTCCGCTACCATCGGAACCGGTAATATCGTTGGCGTGGCAACGGCTATTGTAGCAGGCGGCCCCGGAGCTTTGTTCTGGATGTGGATCGCTGCGCTGGTAGGTACGGCTACGAAGTATTCCGAGTGTCTGCTGGCGGTGAAGTATCGTGTGGTAGCAGAGGACGGACACATCATCGGTGGACCCTTCTACTATATCGAGAACGGTATGGGCAAGAGCTGGAAATGGCTGGCGAAGATCTTCGCTTTTATGGGTGTATGCGTAGGATTGTTCGGTATCGGAACCTTTACCCAGATCAACGGTATCACCAGTGCGGTACATAATTTCTTCGATGCAAATAATGCACATACCGTACAGCTCTTCGGCATGGACTATTCCTGGAGCGTGGTGATCTCCGGAATCCTTTTGACCATCTGCGTGGCACTGGTTGTTATCGGTGGATTAAAACGTATCTCCACCGTGGCACAGGTCATCGTTCCTTTTATGGCAGTGACTTATGTAGTAGCCTGTCTGTTAGTATTGATCTTTAATGTAACGGCCATTCCGGCAGCTATCGTAACCATTGTACAGAGTGCGTTTGGTATGCGTGCCGTAGCCGGCGGTGCTTTGGGAGCGGTTATCATGGCAATGCAGAAGGGTATTGCGAGAGGTATTTTCTCCAACGAAGCAGGTATCGGTAGTGCACCGATCGCAGCGGCTGCAGCGCAGAACGACTCTCCTGCCAAACAGGGTCTGATCTCAATGATGGGTACCATCATTGATACTCTGATCATTTGTACCATGACCGGTCTTACGATCGTAATTACCGATTCCTGGAACGTAGGTCTGGACGGCGTGGATGTTACCACCAGAGCTTTCCAGCAGGGGCTGCCTTTTAACAGCTTTATTGCATCCTTTATCCTGATGGTATGCCTGGTATTCTTTGCATTTACCACGATCCTCGGTTGGGATTACTACAGCGAGAGATGCCTGGAATACCTGATCGGTCAGAAGCCGAAGGCAATCAAAGTATACCGTTGGATCTACATTGCCTGCGTATTCATCGGACCCTACATGACTGTTAAGGCAGTATGGACCATCGCAGATATCTTCAACGGTCTGATGGCGATCCCGAACCTGATCGCACTGCTGGCATTAAACGGTGTTGTGGTGGCTGAGACCAAGAAATACCTTGACAATGCTAAGAAAAAGTTTTAAAAAAGTTCTGTAGCCCTATCAAGCGGGGAAAATCCATATTTTTTCCGGAAGTGTAGAAGTGAGGAACTATATGAAAGATCTTACAAAGGGCAGACCGTCAGTTTTGATACTGACGTTTGCCCTTCCTATTTTTTTGGCCAATTTATTGCAACTTACTTACAGCCTGGCAGATACCCGCATCGTAGGTACTTTTCTGGGAGATAATGCCCTGGCGGCAGTGGGGGCCACGACGACGCTGAGCAATCTGATCGTACAGTTCCTGATGGGAATGTGCAATGGCTTTGCTATTATTTCGGCACAGTGCTTCGGAGCGAAGGATATGGACAGATTGCGCAGATCCTTGGGCAATTCTCTGGTGCTTGGCCTATTGGCAGCTGTGGTACTGACGATAGGAGGGCTTGTATTTTTGCAGCCGATCCTCAGATTCCTGAATGTGCCGGAAAATCTGCTGAACACAGCAACACAGTATGTATCCGTGATCATAGCGGGACTTGTTGTTACATTACTATATGATGTATTAGCGGCGACCCTAAGAGCAATCGGAGATACCGTGACCCCGCTGATCGTGCTGGCGGTGTCGGTGGTGCTGAATATCGGAGGAGATCTGCTTCTGATCGTGGTGCTGCATATGGGAGTGCTGGGTGCTGCAGTTGCTACTGTGCTGTCGCAGCTGATCGCTGTGGTGGTGTGTGCGGTCTATCTGTGGAAAAAGTATGAAATTCTGCGGATACGTGTGGATGATCTGAAGCTGCAGGATGCCGGAATGCTCCGCAATATGTTAAGCTCCGGTCTTTCCATGGGATTCATGAGCTCGCTGGTCAATATCGGTACATTGACATTGCAGACATCTATCAATAAGCTGGGACAGAATATTATCATTGCCCATACGGCAGCCCGCAAGATCTCCGAGATCTTCATGATCATGTTCAGCGTCTTCGGTCAGACAATGGCGACCTATTGCGGACAAAATCTGGGAGCCGGTAAAATCGACCGGATCCGCAGAGGAATCCTGTTGGCAACCGGTTATACCTGCATCTGGTGTACGCTTAACATTGTGACCGCTTATACCATCGGTGACTGGCTGGTATGGCTGGTCACCGGCAGCAAAAATCCGGAAGTGATCTACAATGCCACATTATATCTGAAGGTAGATACACTGTTCTATTATGTGACAGCGGTAATCTGTATTGTGAGAAACTCCATGCAGGGACTGGGAGAACGGATCGTACCGCTGATCTCCAGCTCGCTGGAAATGATAGGGAAAATTGTGATCGCGGCGACGCTGGTTCCCATGTTCGGATACCCGGGTGTCATCGCAGCGGAGCCTATTGTGTGGTTTATTATGATCATTCCGCTATTGATAAAGATACTGCGTATGCCGGTCTGGAAGCAGAAAACTTAACTGTTTCGTAAACAAAAGAGATATTTTTACTTAACGTTAAGGAAAAATGACCAAATTTAACAATAAAATACTTGTAATTTTGTCGAATTGTATTACTATATGGAAAATGTTACAATGAATTTACCGAGAAAATACTTAAACGTTTTCGAGACGGACCGAATGTGATAAAGTCTTTTACAGAAAGGCAGATGTGGTAAGTATGAAGAAGACAGAGAATAAGAAAACGAAAGTAAAAGGGAACAAAAAGCCATTTTTCACAATTTCGAAAAAGATACTGGCGTTGAGTCTTCTGCCGATGATCATTGTATGTGCACTGGTGGCTACGGTTGGGGCAAAAGCATTAGAGACCGGAATTGAGAAACAGATTGAGCAGTCTCTGCAGATCGTTGGTGTCAGTGTGGATGAAACCTACACGAATCTGTATGAAGGCGATTACACCAGAGATAAGGGAGGCAAGGTGCGCAAGGGCGGCACATCCATTTCCGGGGAGACACAGTTGATCGATGGATTGCAGGAGAAGACAGGCTTCCAGGTGTCTTTTCTGTATGGAAATATGCGTCTGATCACGACATTGACCAAGCCGGAAGGAGGACGTATTAACGGTACGGCGCTGGAAGACGATGTCTATGCACAGATTCAGACTGGGGAGGCTTTGTTCCTGACGGACTGCAACATTTCCGAAGTAGATTATTATGTATATTATCAGCCATTGATCAATTCTGATGGCTCTGTGATCGGTGCCATCGAAGTGGCGACGCCGATGCAGAATGTCAAGGATACAATCTCGATGCAGGTGAAGGATATTATTCTGATCGCTGTGGCATGTGTTCTTGTGGCGGCAACGCTGGTAAGCGTATTATCCCGTAGCATGGTGAAGACCATGAAGAAGACGAAGCATTTCCTGGGCAGGATCGTGAACGGAGAACTGGATGCAGAGCCGGATGAAAAGCAGTGCCGTAAAAAGGATGAACTTGGGGATGTATATCGTATTTCTGTAAAACTGCAAAAAACTCTCCGTTCGATCGTAACAGAGATCAAGGATTCCGCGGACAATCTGACAACATCCTCCAACAAACTGATCAAGATGGCGCAGGATACACAGGAATCCGTGAATGACGTATATCAGGCGGTAGGGGAAATTTCCGAGGGTGCCAGAAATCAGGCTAACGAGACCACGGATGCCAATGAGAATGTGGTACGCATCGGCGAACAAATCGAGTATATCTCCGACAAAGTGAATTCTCTGACGGATTATGCCGGCAGGATGGCAGAAGCGGAGAAAGCATCCGAAGAGATCATGAGGGAACTGAACAGCTCCAACGAGAGTACCAAGGAATCTGTCCTGCGGGTAGCGGAACAGATTAAGGATATGAACGGAGCAATTCAGAATATCACCAAGGCAGTATCCATGATTCAGGATATTGCGGACGAGACAGATCTGCTGTCACTGAATGCCAGTATTGAAGCAGCCAGAGCCGGAGAAGCGGGAAGAGGCTTTGCAGTGGTAGCAGAGCAGATCAGTAAGCTGGCTGACCAGTCTAAGCGCTCCGCAACCGAGATCGAGCAGATCATCCAAAATATCATGGAGTCTTCCGGCAGAATGGTGGAGATCATGGGTGAAGTGGAAGCCAACATGAATCACCAGCAGAGCAAGTTAGAGGAGACCGGTGTGAAGACTGCGGCAGTAGCGGATGGTGTGGAGAATTCCCTGCAGCATATTGACGGTATCCGGGAGAAGATGGATGTCTTAGGACAGTCCGGAAGTGCGATCCGTGATGTAGTGGAAGGATTGTCGGCAATCTCCGAACAGAATGCAGCATCCGCAGACAGTACCATGCAGGCGGCTCATGGCATGAGTGATACCATGACAGAACTGATGAATTCTTCTGAGAACCTGTTGGCATTAGCGGATAAGCTGGAAAAGGTACTGGATGTTTTCAAGGTATAAAGAGGGGGCCGGAAGTTGTCCGGCAGGGAGATAACATATAAATGACAGAAAATGCAGTCCGTTTTTCATAGAAAACCGGACTGCATTTTCGTGTGGTTTATTGACGGAGATACCATCATGAATTACAATATAAGGGATGTAAGGAATGAATATATCAGACGGGAGAGAAGGAGAATGCAAATGAAAGAGATGGAACGAAATAACCGGGTGGCCATGATAGCACATGGTGTGATCAATGCATGTATGCTTTTCATTAGCGTGATCGGATTCGTTGAGCACACAGTATCGGCTCCGGTATTGGCAGTGCTAATGCTTCTTGGAATCATACCGGTTTTGGCAGAATTTATTTGTTGGAAGAGGGATCATGCGACCAAAACTATAAAACATCTGTCACTGATCGGATTTGCGTTGCTTTATACGGTGCTGCTTTTTACGGCACAGTGCAACATGGTGTATGCATTTGTAATTCCCATGATGTTTGCAGTCATGCCTTATCATGATGTCAAGGCATTTGCACTTATTAATGTGGGGACGGTGGTAGAGAATGTCCTGGTGGTGCTCCTGGGAGCCACACAGGGTGGGTTCGGCTATCTGGGGCAGGATGCAGGATTTATACAGATTTCGGTAATGATTCTGCTGTGCATTACATCCATCTATGCTACCATATCCAACCAGAAGAACACCAATGAAAATATAGAGAGCATTGCAACTGCGCAGAACCGCACAGAAGCAACCTTACGAGAAGTCATGGAAATGAGCAGCCGGATGGAGACTTCAGTAGCTGATATCACAGCGGAATTGAATAAACTGGAAACTGCTTTTGACAGTACCAAAACAGCCATGGAGGAGGTGTCTGCAGGTTCCGGGGAGTCTGCAGCGGCGATTCAGCAGCAGACGTCCCAGACGGAGGCTATTCAGGAAAAAGTAAATACCGTAGGTGAAGTGGCAGAGACAATCGGAAATGACATGGAACATACGATAGAAATACTGGATGCCGGAAAAGAAGAGATGACAGGTCTGAAGGAGCAGGCAGAGGCTTCTGCAAGGAACAGTGAGCTGGCAGCACAGAAGCTGGAAAAGCTGGATCATTATATGCAGGAGATGCATTCCATCGTGGAAATCATCAGCAAAATAGCTAATCAGACCAGTCTTCTGGCGCTGAATGCCAGCATAGAAGCAGCCAGAGCCGGTGAAGCCGGCCGCGGTTTCTCCGTAGTGGCGACGGAGATTTCGGGAATGGCCACCCAGACAAAGGATGCTACCGGTAACATCGCGGAGTTGATCCAAAATGTATCCGGAGCGATTGGAGAAGTGGTGACGGTCATCCGTCAGATGATAGACGGTATCGGCAGCCAAAGGGAAGGAACGATGCGTGCGGCGGACAGTTTCACGGCAATTGAAGATAGCAGCTATACGATCGTGGATAATCTGGGTGAGATGCTTCAGACAGTAGAAGCTCTGAAAACAGCCAACCAGGAGATCGTGGATTCCATTCAGACAATCTCAGCGACTACGGAAGAAGTGTCTGCCCATGCCAGTGAGACACTGGAAGCGGAAGAGAGAAACAGAGAGATTCTGCAGAAAATTACTGAAAATATGAATTCTATGGTAAAAAAATAAGTAACGGTTCTTGTGACAGAACGAACAGGATAGAAACAGGAGTGACAGAATATGCATGACAACGGGGTGACTTTACAGAAAAAGGTGTTACAGAATCTGGATATATCGTATTCGTATGAACTGGCAAAACGAATGGAACAATACCGGTCACATCCGACACTGGGGTATCGCCCGGCAGGTTCTAAGGCAGAATTTGAGACCGGGGAGATGCTGAAGACAGAAATGGAAAAAATCGGACTGTCTGAGGTTACAAAGGATGCTGTGACGGTAGACGGCTGGGAATTTCATAAGGCGGCATTAAGCTACACGAATGCAGCCGGGGAGACCGTGTCAGCAGAGCTGGGAGCCTATCAGACAACCTTTGTCACCGATGGCCCGAAGGAATTTTCCATGATGTATCTGGGAAAAGGAACGGAGACGGACTATCAGGGAAAAGATGTCAGGGATAAACTGGTATTGGTGGAGATTAACCAGAGGGATGAGTGGTGGATCAATTATCCGGTATACCAGGCACATCTGAAAGGAGCTGCAGCCCTGATCGCAGTGCAGAGCGGCGGCTACGGCGAAATCGACGATGAAGCTCTGAATGCACAGGATATCGCCGGACCGGAGGATGCTCCCGCTTTTTCCATTTCCAGAAAGGATGCGGCCGGCCTGCTGGAGCTGCTGCGTGATCAGGAGGAAATAACGGTCACCTTTGATGCGGAATCCAGGGTGACCAGGAACTGCACGACTTATAATATTGTGGGAAGAATCCCCGGGAAACATCCTGACCGCATGGTGCTTTTGTCTGCACACTATGATTCCTATTTCGATGGATTCCAGGACGATAATGCGGCAGTCGCCATGATGCTCGGCATTGCCCGTTCACTGGTAAAGGGCGGCTATAAGCCTGCCCACACTCTCGTTTTCTGCGCAATGGCTGCCGAGGAATGGGGAATCATTGATTCCAAATACGACTGGTCTACAGGAGCCTACAATCAGGTATTCCGCGTACATCCTGACTGGCAGGGTAAAGTGATCGCAGACCTGAACTTTGAACTTCCTGCACACGCACACAATAGACAGGATGCCATCCGCTGTACCTATGAATATGCAGATTTCATCAGACAGTTTACAGACAGCCTGACTGTCCCGAAGGAAGCATATCCTGACGGGATCACGGTTCTCTCTCCCATCGAGACATGGTCTGATGATTTCTCCATGGCAATCGCAGGTATCCCATCCACAGTCAATGATTTCAGCGCCGGGCCCTTCATGCAGAATTATTATCATTCCCAATATGATAATCAGGATGTTTACCAGGAAGCTGTCTATCAGTTTCATCATGAATGCTATCTGAAACTGATCATGGCCATTGACAGACTTGTCCTGCCACCGATGAATTTCAGCAATACCATGAACGCGGTCGCAGAAAGTATCCACGAAAATGCACTCTCATTTGCTGATCCTGAGCAGAATGTCCTGCTCAGAAACCTGCAGACAATTACCGCTTCTGCCGAAAATATTTATGACAAAATCTGCCAGATTAATGCGAAATATGCCACACTTTCAGACTCCGACGCCCGCATTGCTTTCCGCCACAAATGGGAATATGCCGGACTGGAGCTGCTGAAAACTTTCCGCAAGGCACAAGACTATCTGGTACGTCTCAACTGGCAAGATGAAGTAATTTTCCCACAGGAAGCTGCCTCCAAAAATATCCGACAGCTGGAAAAAGCCAGCCGGGCTTTATCCGAGGGAAATATTACAGATGCATTGAAGGCTCTCTATCGAGTAGACAATAATATGTACGCATTTCTCTTCGATGAAGAAGTTTACTATCACTTCACCGAATACATTCTTCACCAGCCAAAAGACCGCCTGATGTGGGGTGCCGGACGTATCATGCATCACGAAAATCTCTACGGGATTGTGCAGAAACTGAAGCAGCGCATGGAAGAAGAAACACCGGAACTCGACAGTGAGATCCGTCGTCTGGAAGCTGCCCTGCGCAGACAGAAGGCTTATTATAAGGACGATATCCGCTACTTAAACACCTCCGTTAATAAGCTGTCTGCGATGTTGGATAACATCTATAATAATCTACTGTCTTTTTAAAAAACATTACCACTCCCGGGAACAGCAATGTTCCCGGCAATAAATAAGGAGATTACTACATACCATGGAAAGTGATAATTTGTACAGAGTACAGGAAGAAGATTTACCACGATTACAGAAACTGTTAACGGTCTGTTTCGCACAGGATCCGCTGTATCATACCCTGATTCCTGATGATGACACCAGAGAAAGACTTCTGCCGGAGCTCTTTTCCTGCGATCTGACGGAGTTCTTTCAGACATGCGAAATTTATTCTGACAGCAGCGAACTGAACAGTATCCTGGTTGTTTCTGACGAAAGCGAACCTTACAATTTTCTGCACTACTGTCTCACAGAGGCCAGAGCTGCACTTACCACTGACGGATGGCTGATCAAAGAAGATCCAAGCCTGAAAACCTTCTGGAATTTCATTCAGGGCAAAGACTACCTGAACTCAAGCTGGACTGATCAGCTTCACCAGACAGAGCGTCTCCATGTGATCTACCTCGCAGTAGACCCCGGACACCAGCATCATGGACTGGCAGAACTTCTGATGGATGAGGTGATAAATTATGCCCAGAAACACAAGATGCTGATTTCTCTGGAAACCCATAATCCCAATAACGTTCCTATTTATGAACACTTCGGATTTAAAACATACGGGATAGTGGAAAAACCTCACTTTGGTCTGAAACAATATTGCATGATCCGAGAGGCTACTGTATAATCTGTCCCTGCACTGCTCTCGCAATTATTAACATAAAGACTCCGTAATTGATAAATTAACCTATTTTTCACTTACATTTTTGTCTATTTCTACGTCTAGTAATATTTATACTTTTATATTAA
>OHSL01000819.1_pt1 | contig 11503 bp, 10 predicted proteins | sample 1578741 | NCBI WGS metagenome assembly OHSL01 (sample SAMEA3879512, study PRJEB24766) | human gut metagenome | biome: human-associated habitat; feature: feces | place: USA | collected 1985/1987 | reverse complement strand
AACCTGTGACCCCTTGCTTGTAAGGCAAGTGCTCTCCCAGCTGAGCTATGCTCCCAAAAACGCCGTTTTCAAACGCTTTTTTCCTTGGCGCTCTCAGCGACGAGTTATATAATACTATATTTCCAAATAAAAGTCAACACTTTTCCCCATCTTTTTTTGATTTTTCTTCCACGATTCGAAGAAGCTCTTCCTTGGAAATCCGGTACTTCCGATTGCAGAATTGGCAGCCCGCCTCAGCAAACCCCCGCTCGTCGGCAAGAGACAAAATTTCGTCATTTGGTAAGGAGGTGACCGCTCGTACCACCCGCTCCTTACTGCAATCACAAACGTAGGCCACCTTCCGCTCCTCCAGGATTTCCCACTCAAAGCCCTCCAGCGCCTTGCCCACCATTTCCTCGATAGAAAGCCCCTTGGCCAGCATGGTGGTTACCGGCTCCAGCAGGCTGATATTCTTCTCCAGCCTTGCGACCGCCTCTTCCCCGGCCGCCGGCAGCAGTTGTATTAAAAGACCGCCGGAGAGCAATGCCTCCCCCTCGCTTTTATCGCAAAGCACTCCCAGGGCGCAGACCGTGGGAATCTGTTCGCTGGCGGCGTAATAGCTTGTAATGTCCTCCGCAATCTCCCCGCTGGCCAAAGGAATCTGTCCCATATAGGGCTCTCCGGCACCGTAATCGCGCATCACATAAAGGATGCCGTTTTTTCCAACCACTCCGGCTACATTCAGCTTTCCGTTGGGATAGTTTTCCGCCTGGGCATGAGGATTTACCGCATAGCCTTTACAGCATCCGCTGCTGTAGGCTACCGCCACCATGGAGCCGATTGGACCATCTCCGCTGACTTTTAAGGTCAGGCTGGCCCCCTCCTGCTTCAGCTGGGCGCCCATCATCGAGGAAGCTGTTAAAAGCCTCCCCAAAGCCGCGGTGGCTGCCGGGGTCAACTGGTGTATTTTCTGCGCCGTATAGACGATATTGGTAGAATCTACAGCCGACGCCATAATTGCGCCGTCCTTGGTGATGCAGCGAATCAAACGGTCCATAATTGCCTCCTCAAAGGATTGGATTGACTAAAAATCTAGTAAGCAGGATTATCAAGTTATTCTAAAACGGGCCGGCAAGGGCCCGCCGCCGAAAAGCTCCTATTTCCGCATGGGCTTCCGCGCCGCATAAACCAAGCGCTGAGAGGCTTCCCGCGGCGGCTCAAAGCTTTGCTCATGGAATACCTCCACCGCCTCTAAGCCCGCCTTTTTCAGCATTTCCTCCAGCTCCTCCCGGGCGTAAGCCCGTTCGCTGAAGGATTCCTGGCTGCGGTAATAAGCATTTCCATCCCGATGGAAAAAATCCAGGCTGATGGTTATCCTGTTTTGGCTTGGAGAAAAGGTATTCTGCCAAACGCAGTAAACATTTCGCGTATCATAAACAAAGGTATTGTTCCCCAATACCTCCCGATGCTTATAGATCGTATTGGCGTCAAAGATAAAATATCCGCCTGGATTTAAAAACAGTGATACCCGGTCAAAGGTTCTTTGCACATCCTGCGGGCTTGTCAAATGGTTAATGCTGTCCAGGGTGCAAACCACCGTGTCTACAGTGCCGTACAGGTCGATTCTCTGCATTTTTTGACATAGAAATAAAATATGCAGTCCTTCTTCTGAGGCCTTCTGCATGGCCGCTGAGAGCATTTCCGGCGATCCATCGACACCATAAATATCCCATCCCCGCCTGCACAGCTCCACCGTCAGGCTTCCAGTTCCGCAAGCCAGATCCAAGGATAAGCCGGGAGCATGTCCCAGCCTATGGCACAGAGCCTCTAAATAGTCCGCCTGCTTCCCGTAATCCACATTTCGGGTCAGCTCATCATAATACCCGGCAAAATAGGCGTAGCTGCTCATTTTTCCTGCTGGTCCTCTTCGCTCAGGCGCCGAAACACCATCTCATAGCCGTCGCATCCATAATTCAAGGCCCGGTTCACCCGGCTGATGGTGGCTGTGCTGGCGCCGGTTTTCGTCACGATATCACTATAGACCTTGTGCTCGCTCAGCATGTGAGCCACTACCAAGCGCTGAGACATGGCCTTGATCTCCGGAACAGTGCAAAGGTCTTCAAAAAAATCATAGCATTCATCTACTGTTTTCAGCTGAAGGATAGAGCGGAACAAAAAATCCACGCCCTCTTCTCTCAATTTGGAATTCATCAAAAGGCCTCCTTCTGCGGTTTAGTACAATAAAATTTTATCACAGAAAAGCGGAAAAGTAAAGATCACAATCCAAACCGCCAGCAAACTAGCGATCAGTTTCCCCTGGGGTCAGAATCCGCCGCCTAAAAAGGGGCTGAAAACTCTATCCCTGTATTCGTTCCGCTGCCGGCAAACCAATTGTGCCCTTCTGTTTAGGGCTTCCGTGCTTTTTAACTTTCGCCTATTTCGTCTCATCACGCTTTTCTGAAAGAAAATAATTCTATTTCTTTTGCTTACGATCGAACTTCTACCGATTCATTTGCCAAGATTTTTTATTTATCTCAAGTTCAGCAGAGGGAATATCTCTTTCTGAAAACCATCAAAAGGAGCCTGTGAAATTTCTTCCACAGGCTCCTTTTGATGGTTTTCAGCCGCTGGCGCAGCATAAGCTGTTCCTTAAGCAGCCGGCGGCGTGCGTCCTTTTCTGTGCTTTCCGTCACATATAAAATAAATATAAAGGCAAGGAGAAAAACGAAGCCGCCAGCGGCGCTTACACGTCGTTTTTGATTAAATCGTCGTAGGTTTCCCTTTTTACAATCACTCTGGAGCTTCCAGCCTTGACCATTACGATAGGAGGCTTGGGAATCCGGTTATAATTGGACGACATGGAATAGTTATAAGCCCCAGTGGAAAATACCGCCAGAGTATCTCCGGGCGCCGCCTCCTGGATCATAGCGTCCTCCTGGATTAAATCACCGCTTTCACAGCATTTCCCAGCGATGGTGACCTTTTCCACCGCCGGCTGGCCCGCCTTATCGGCGATTACAGCCAGATAGCTGGACTTATACAGGGCATAACGGGGATTGTCCGTCATACCGCCGTCGATAGACACATAGGTGCGGATCTTGGGAATCACCTTGACGCTCCCCACCGTATACAGCGTGATGCCGGATTCTCCCACAATGGATCTTCCAGGCTCCAGGCAGATAAAAGGCACCGGCATATCGTATTCCTTTGCCTTTGCCTTGACCGCCTTCGCGACCGTGCTCATATAAGCGTTATAAGGCTGCGGATGATCACAGTCGGTATATTTGATTCCAAAGCCGCCGCCCAGATTCATACACTCCACCGTAACGCCTGTGACATCCTTGATCTGCTTGCGGAAGCCCATCATCACCTCGGCCGCCAGGACAAAAGGATCGATATCGAAAATCTGAGAGCCGATATGGCAGTGGATTTCTTTCAAATTCAGGTTCTTAGAGGCGATGGCCGCTTTCGCCGCTTCCAAAGCCTCTCCGGTCTCCAGGGCAAAGCCAAACTTAGAGTCGATCTGTCCGGTGCGGATAAAGCTGTGGGTATGGGCGTCGATTCCGGGCTTGATCCGCATGGAAACCTGAGCGGTCACGCCCTTTTCCGCCGCCAGCTGGTCCAGCCTTTTCATCTCGTCCAGATTATCCATAACGATCACGCCGACGCCGTTGTCCAAGGCCATGTTCAATTCATCCTGAGTTTTATTATTCCCGTGGAAATGAATCTTTTCCGGATCGAATCCGGCCTTTAGGGCTGTGTATAACTCTCCGCCGGAGACCACATCCAGACCCAGGCCCTCCTCGGCCACGATCCGGCAAAGCTCCTTACAGTTCAGCGCTTTACTGGCGTAAAACGCCATACCATGGCCGTCATAGTTTTCCTGAAAGGATTTTTGATAAAGGCGGCAGGCCTGACGGATGGTCATTTCATCCATCACATAAAGGGGCGTGCCGTATTCCTTGGCCAGCCCTACCGTGTCGCACCCGCCTATGGTCAAGTGACCTTTTTCATTTACATCAAAGCAATCTGCTACAAACATGATTCCAACCCCTTAACGATAAAATTCAGCCAAGCTCCTCCGGTTCTTCCGCCACAGAGGATAAAATTTCCCGCAGCTCCCCTTCGCCGGTGACCGATGAAAAGGGGATCAGCCGCAGGCCCTCATAATCGGAAAACGCTTCTTCCAGCGCGGCGAGCCTTTGCCTGCGTTCCGTTTGGTTCAGCTTATCGCTTTTGGTCAGCGCCACCAAAAAAGGAAAACCGCCGTCACATAAAAACTCAATCATATGCAGGTCGTCCTTTGTGGGAGGATGGCGCATATCCACCAATTGAACCACTAAGGCGAGATTCCTTTCCTGCTGGAAGTATCCTTCCACCAGCTCCGCCCAGCGTTTTTTCTCCGCCAAGGATACCTTGGCGTAACCATAGCCGGGCAGATCCACCAGCCTGGCTTGATCCAGGCGGTAAAAATTAATGGTGGCCGTCTTTCCCGGCGTCGCGCTGACCCGGGCTAAATTTTTCCGGTTGAGCAGTTTATTAATCAGGGAGGACTTTCCCACGTTGGATTTACCGGAAAATACGATTTCCGGCAAATCGCCTGCGGGAAGCTGGCCGGACCTTCCGGCCGCCAGCTCAAAAACCCCGTTATCAAATCTCATACAATGCTCCTTATCCAGCGTAACAGCTTTTCAGCCTTTCGCCCGCCATGCCGCGTATTGCTGCTTCGGCGGCTCTCTTTCCAACGGACTGACGGACCTTACCGCCGCACGGAAGCTCCGAGCCCTGCTGTTACTTCCGCGTTTTTGCAGGCCTTGAAAATTTTTCAGGAAAGAAACGCGGATTTTCTCGCAGTCTTTTTCACCGGAGGCACCACCGCCGCTTCTTTAGTTTGTTCTCCGGCGGGAAGGGCTTCCTCCTCCTTTTGGGGAACCAACGCCCACTCCAAAACGGTGTCCAAGGTTTCCACCGGGACAAACTGGATATTGGACTTAACCGTCTCGTCTACTTCTTTCAAGTCCGGCTGGTTTTCCGCCGGGATAATTACGGTTTTGATGCCGTGTCGGTAAGCCGCCATGGTTTTTTCCTTCAGGCCGCCGATGGGAAGCACCCGCCCCCGCAAGGTGATCTCTCCGGTCATCGCCACCTCGTGGCGCACCGGCCTCTCGCTGAGAGCAGACACCACAGCCGTCGCCATGGCGATGCCGGCGCTTGGGCCATCCTTCGGCACCGCCCCTTCCGGAACATGGATATGGATATCCTTGGTTTTATAAAAATCAGGGCTGATATCTAGTCCCTTTGCCCGGGTTCGCACACAGCTGATGGCTGTTCTGGCGGATTCCTTCATCACGTCGCCTAAATTTCCGGTAAGCTCAATCTTTCCGCTGCCGTCCATGACCGCTACCTCGATGGGCATGGTCTCTCCGCCTACCGCGGTCCAGGCCAGGCCGTTCACCAGGCCGATTTCATCCTTCTTGTATCCTTGCTCGTCCTTGAAACGCTTTGGACCCAGCATCGGCTCAAGCTGCTTGACCCCGACCGTCACCCTCTTCGCCTCGCCGGCTACCAGCTTTTTAGCGGCTTTCCGGTACAGGGAAGCGATTACCCGCTCCAAATTACGGACGCCCGCCTCCCTGGTATAGCCGCTGATCAGCTCATGGAGGGCGTCGTCGGTGATTTTTACCGTTTTACTGGTCAGGCCGTGCTTTTTCATCTGCTTGGGAACCAAATGCCGTTTGGCGATCTGGAATTTTTCCTCATGAGTATAGCTGGGCAGCTCAATGATGTCCATACGGTCCAGCAGAGGCCCCGGGATCATGCTGGCGTCGTTGGCCGTGGTGATAAACAGTACGTCGCTCAGGTCAAAGGGAAGATCGATATAATGATCCTGGAAGGTATTGTTCTGCTCCGCATCCAGTACCTCCAGCAGCGCGGAGGTAGGATCACCCTTGTAATCCGCGCCCAGCTTATCAATTTCATCCAGCAAAATCAAGGGATTTCGGGTGCCCGCCTGGTTAATGGCGGAAATGATTCTGCCGGGCATGGCGCCTATGTAGGTTCTCCTGTGTCCCCGGATGTCCGACTCATCCCGGACGCCGCCTAAGGCGATCCGGACATAGTTACAGCCGATAGCCTTGGCCACGGATTTGGCGATAGAGGTTTTACCCACACCGGGAGGCCCCACCAGGCAGATGATCTGGCCTTTCACATCCGGCGCCAGTTTTTTCACCGCCAGCAGCTCCAGCATCCGCTCCTTAACCTTGTCCATCCCATAGTGGTCGGCATCCAAAATTTTTCTGGCCCGGTTAATATCAATATTCAGCTTGGATTCCACATTCCAGGGCAGCTCCATACAGATATCCAGGTAATTGCGGACCACGTTGGCCTCATGGGAACCAAAGGGCATTTTGTACAGGCGGTCGCATTCCTTTAACAGCTTTTCTCGCACGCCGTCGGGCAAATCCAGGCCCAGAATTTTCTCCTTGAATTCCTCGGCCTCACTTTGAGGGGAATCCGCCTCGCCCAGTTCCTCGGTGATAGCCTTGATCTGCTCCCGCATAAAATATTCCCGCTGGTTTTGGTCGATCTGCTCCTTCACCTTGGCGCTCAGTTCGGTTTCCAGCTTCAGAATATCCACTTCACGAGTCAGAATCTTCAGCAGCTTTTGCAGCCGCTTTACCGGATGAAGCTCGCACAGGATATCGATTTTATCCTGATACTCCATCATAATGTTGGCGGTGATGTAATCCGCCAGATAGCCAGGATCGTCGGTGGTCTGCACCTCCAGCACGATGTCCGGCGCCATTTTGGGAGCCATTTCCATGTACTCCCCGAAGGCTTCCTTCACTGCCCGTATCAGAGCCACGGTTTTCGCCGTATCCCGCGCCGCGGCTTCCTCACAGGAGACCACGTCGCACATCATGTAAGGATGGTCCTGAAGCACATCCGTAATTTTCGCCCGGTAATTGCCCTCCACCAAAATGCGGATGCCGTCTCCTGGCTGCTTTAAAATCTGCTTGATTGTGCCCACCACGCCCATTGGCGCCAGGTTGTCCACACCGGGATCCTCATCCTTGATGTCAAGCTGGGGGGCTAAATAGATGCTCTGGTTATTCTGCATGGCGGCGTTGAGGGCAAGAATGGATTTCTTTCGCCCAACGTCGAAATGGAGCATCATTTTCGGAAAAAGCACCAGACCCCGCAAGGATAAGACCGGGAGGATCATAGGCGCTGTTTCTTTTTTCGTCATAGTAACTCCTCTCTCCAATTGAGAATTTTAAAAAACGCAAAGGGCTGCAAACGTCTGGAGCCAGACCCTAAGCCTGCCCGACGACGCTGTCGCAGCCCAAATGATAACCTTTGATTATGACGCGGAATATTTTCTCCTGTTCGGAGCCTTCTTGGTTTCACTGATGGTAATCGCAACAGGCTTACGATCCGGATTGTGGACCAGCTTGGCTTCCCTGCCGTTTTTCACTGTCTCGCCATCCACTATCACCTTTTCCACGGAATAATCCGAGGGAACCTTATACATCAGGTCGGTCAGGGTTTCTTCCATGATAGAACGCAGGCCTCTGGCTCCGGTGCGCCGGTCGATCGCCTTTTGGGCCACCGCCTCCAAAGCAGATTTCTCAAAATCCAGTTCCACCTTATCCAAAGCGAACAGCTTTTTATACTGCTTTAAAATGGAGTTCTTCGGCTCGGTCAAAATACGAACCAGGGCCTCCTGATCCAAACCGTCCAAAGCGGTGATGACCGGAAGTCTTCCCACCAGTTCCGGGATCAAACCGTATTTCACCAAATCGTGAGGAACCACCTCGCCCATCCATTTGGTGGTATCCAGTTCCTTTTTCGAACGGACCTGGGCTCCAAAGCCTAACGACGAAGAACCGGTACGCTTTTCCACAACCTTTTCCAGGCCGTCGAAGGCGCCGCCGCAGATGAAAAGAATATTAGAGGTATCGATTTGAATGAATTCCTGCTGGGGATGCTTCCGTCCTCCCTGAGGCGGCACATTGGATACCGTTCCCTCCAGGATCTTCAGCAGAGCCTGCTGGACCCCCTCGCCGGAAACATCCCTGGTAATCGAGGGGTTTTCCGATTTTCTGGCGATCTTATCGATTTCATCCACATAGATGATGCCGCGCTCGGCGAGCTCCACGTCGTAATCCGCCGCCTGAAGCAAGCGGAGCAGAATGTTTTCCACATCTTCGCCCACATAGCCTGCCTCGGTGAGCGTAGTAGCGTCTGCGATAGCAAAGGGCACGTCTAAAATTTTCGCTAAGGTTTGGGCTAACAGGGTTTTACCGACGCCGGTAGGACCCAGCAAAAGCACGTTGCTTTTATTGATTTCCACGTCATCGCTGCCGAAATAGATCCGCTTATAGTGATTATACACCGCCACGGAAAGAGCGATTTTCGCCTTCTCCTGGCCGATCACATACTCGTCTAATTTGGCCTTGATTTCCTCCGGCTTCAGCAGCACGGTTTCGTCGTTGTTGTGATAATTGGCGGAACGCTCCTGAAAATCCGCTTCATCCTCTAAGATCGACATGCAAAGCTCAATGCACTCGTCGCAGATATAAACGCCGGGACCGGCGATCAGCCTGCGGGCCTGCTCCTGGGGCTTGCCGCAGAAGGAACAGCAGATCTGCCTGTCTTTGCTTTCGTCGCTGATTGACATTACATCACCAATCCTATCGTTTATAGATCACTTTATCCACCAGGCCGTAATCCGCGGCTTCCTGAGCGGACATAAAATTATCCCGCTCGGTATCCCGCTCAATCACTTCCAGGGGCTGGCCGGTTCTTTCCGCCAGGATCTCATTAAGCTTTTTCTTTGTCCGGGCGATATGGTTGGCATGGATCAGAATATCCGTCGCCTGGCCCTGGGCGCCGCCGCTGGGCTGATGGATCATAATATCGCTGTTGGGCAGAGCCATGCGCTTGCCCTTGGCGCCGGCGGCCAGCAGAAAGGCTCCCATGCTGGCGGCCATTCCCATGCAAATGGTGGAAACGTCGCACTTGATATACTGCATGGTATCATAGATGGACATACCCGCCGTGACGGAACCGCCAGGGCTGTTAATATAAAGGCTGATGTCCTTGGTAGGATCCTGCCCCTCTAAATACAACAGCTGAGCCACCACCAGGCTGGCGCTGGTATCATTGACCTCCTCAGTCAGCATGACAATCCTGTCGTTGAGAAGCCTGGAAAAAATATCATAACTGCGCTCGCCCCTGCTGGTCTGCTCCACAACATAGGGAACAAGGCTCATATTCGGCATAGGAAACTGATTCATCACAGCACACCTCCAACTATTCTGTCTGTAAATATGAGCAAAAACACCGCTGATTATTCAGCGTCCTTAATATTCGCGTTGTCGCGCACCAAATTAATCGCCTTTTCCACGCAGATATCCTTTTCCAGCTCCGCGGCGGGAATCAGCTCCTTAATCTTGTCAGCTTCCATCTTATACTGCTCGGCGATCTTCTGATACTCCTGATTCAGATCCTCCTCGCCAGCCTTCAGCTCCTCCAGGGCGGCGATCTTTTCCAGAGCCAGACGCAGCTTCACCTGGCGTTCCGCCTGAGGACGGAAGCCCTCCTTCATCTGGTCCACGTTCATACCGGTATATTTCATATAAGTATCCAGGTTCAGGCCCTGGGACTGGAGACGATAGCCGAATTCGCGGATGCTGTCGGCAATCTTGTTTTCATACATGGCCTCCGGAATTTCGCCCTGCACCAGCTCTACCAGCTTGTCGATGAGCTGATTTTCCAGATCGTCGGCTGCTTCCTTCTCCTTGCTTTCAGCCAGCTTCTTCTTCAAGTCCTCTTTATAATCAGCCAAGGTGTCAAACTCGCTGACATCCTTTACGAACTCATCGTCTACCTCAGGCAGCTCCTTCATTTTAATTTCATGCAGCTTGCACTTGAAGGTAGTTGCCTTGCCCTTCAGCTCCTCCGCCTGGTAATCCTCCGGGAAGGTGACGTTTACTTCGAACTCGTCGCCGGTATTATGGCCCACGATCTGCTCCTCAAAGCCGGGGATAAACTGTCCGCTGCCCAGGGTCAGGCTGTAATTTTCGCCCTTGCCGCCCTCGAAAGGCTCGCCATCCAGGAAGCCCTCGAAGTCGATTACGGCGATATCATCGTTCTGAGCCGCCCGGTCCTCCACGGTTACCATTCTGGAATTGCGTTCCTGCACCTTCTTGATCTCGGCGTCGATATCCTCGTCAGTCACCTCGGCGGACTTCTTTACGGCCTCGATGCCCTTATAATTCTCAATGGTCACTTCCGGCTTTGTGGTCAAAGCGGCGGTAAAGGTAAAGCCCTGAGGCCCGACCTCTTTCACGTCGAAATCGATCTTGTCCTGAATGACCTCCAGCCCGGCTTCCTTGACCGCCTCGTCCAGGGCGTCGGGATAAAGGGCGTTGACGGCGTCCTCATAAAAGACTTCCTTGCCGAAATACTTTTCCACAAAAGCGCGGGGGGCCTTGCCCTTACGGAAGCCCGGAATGGAAATCTTCTTGCTCTGCTTTTTAAAAGCGGCGGCTAAGCCCTTTTCAAAGGTTTCCGCATCTACTACGACCTCTAATTCAACACGATTGGTATCAATTTTGTTTTGTGATTTAAGACTCATTTTAGTCATCCTCCTGCAAAATTGCAAAATATCTAAATAATTATAGCACAGTTAATCTATTTATGCCACCTATTTCTGAAATAATTTTCAGCGGATCAGCACCGGACGAAAGCCGGTGTAATCGCAGGCGATCAACCGCAGCTGAATGCCCTGGAACTCCCCGGTCTCGGCGTATTTGGCGCCGCTGCCGTGAATGTGCCCGTAATAGCACCTTTGAATCCCGTATTTTTTCAATACCTCTAAAATTTCCGTACAGACCTGGCCGTGATAAACCGGAGGATAGTGGAGGAACACCACCGGCTCCAGCCCGGTTTTCAGCCCCGCCTCGATGGATGCGGTCAGCCTTCCCACCTCCCGGTTCAGCACCTTTTTATCCTGGTCGGATTCCGCGTCGTAAAACCATCCTCTGGTGCCGCAGACGCACCGGTCCCCTACTGGGGCGGCGGAATTAAAAATCAGCTCCAGCGAGGAAAAGCCCTTTTCCTCAAACCAGTTGTGAAGCTTCCGGGCGGTGGACCACCACAGGTCATGGTTGCCCTTGAGGAACAGCTTCTTCCCCGGCAGGCCGTGAAGAAAGGCGAAATCCTCCTCGGTTTCTTCCAGCTTCAGCGCCCAGGAAATGTCCCCGCCGATGACCACCGTATCCTCCTCCGACACCATGGCCCGCCAATTCTTTTCCAGCCTGGCAACGTAATCCTTCCAGCCGGGGAACACATCCATAGGCTTATCGCATCCCAGGGACAAGTGAAGGTCGGAAATTCCAAACAGCGCCATGCTTACTGAATCCCCAGGGTGCCCAGCACCGCCATCTCCATACCGGCGATATTGCATACCTGCGCGAATCTAAGCGGCTTTTGCTGCAGATCCGCGATAGGCTGG
>OHSL01000814.1_pt1 | contig 11612 bp, 7 predicted proteins | sample 1578741 | NCBI WGS metagenome assembly OHSL01 (sample SAMEA3879512, study PRJEB24766) | human gut metagenome | biome: human-associated habitat; feature: feces | place: USA | collected 1985/1987 | reverse complement strand
AGCTGTTTTACTTCGATATCAAATTCCGGAGAAGCGCCTGTGGTGGTATCGGAGCCTATGTAGGAAGCCTCCACGATATCATCGTCTGTGGAGTAGGCACTCTTTTTCCGGAACAGTCCATCCGTCTCCAGTCCGCCGATCTGTGCGATGGTGTTGTGCAGTTCGCGGGCGTTTTCCTTCAGATCCACGGCATAATGCTGTGTGTCTTTATTGGTGGTGGGAAGATACCAGGGAGTGTCCTTGTTCAGCTTTACGATAGAGTTGTATACACTGCGAAGCTCACTCTTTTTATGGGTGTCATATTTTGTAATCTGTCTTGATGCATAGGTGGTCAGGTAGTTATTATAGACAGTGTTCATGATAGCACTCATAGGCATCTCCTTTCTTCCCTGCGGATGAATTGGGACGGGGAAATCCAATACCCCACTTTTATGCGATCATTATAGCATAATAAATAAGAAGAAACAAGAAAAATAGTGGGATTTTTGGGAAAACAGTTGACGAAGACCGCAGATTATGTTATAGTATCCAAGCGAGATGAGATTTAGGTCTTTTTTTTATGCTTAAATTTAGAGATCAGAAAACACGTGGAGGTAGAAAAATGCGTACAAAAATTACTTTAGCATGTACCGAGTGCAAGCAGCGTAACTACAATACTACCAAGGATAAGAAGACTCATCCTGATAGAATGGAAACCAAGAAGTATTGTAGATTCTGTAAGACACATACATTGCACAAAGAAACCAAATAATCAGCCGTTCTAGTATGGGAGGTCGAAATGGGAGATTCCGCAGAAAAACAGAAGCGCCCCAGTTTCTTCAAAGGCGCAAAAGCTGAATTTAAGAAAATTTCATGGCCGGACAGACAATCAACATTGAAGCAATCCGTAGCGGTTGTTGCAATATCAGTTGTAGTGGGTGTGATTATTGCGGTTCTGGATTATTTTATCCAGTACGGCGTAAACTTCTTAACATCATTATAGAGCGAGGGTGATTGTATGGCAGAGGCAAAATGGTATGTAGTCCATACCTATTCAGGATATGAGAACAAGGTCAAAGCCAATATTGAGAAGACCATAGAGAACAACAAGAGTCTGGCAGAACAGATCCTTGAAGTAAGAGTTCCCATGCAGGATGTCGTAGAACTGAAAGACGGCGCCCGCAAGACGGTCTCCAAGAAAATGTTCCCCGGTTATGTGCTTCTCAACATGGAGATGAACGATGATACCTGGTATGTCGTTCGTAATACCCGTGGTGTGACCGGTTTCGTAGGTCCCGGAAGTAAACCTGTACCTCTTACAGAAGCTGAGATGAAGCCTTTGGGCATTAAGACCGAGAATGTATCCATCGACTTTGGTGAAGGCGACAGCATTGCTGTTGTGGCCGGAGTATGGAAGGATACCGTCGGTGTGGTGCAGAAACTGGACTATGGCAAACAGACAGCTACGATCAATGTAGAAATGTTTGGAAGAGAGACCCCTGTGGAAATCAGCTTTGCAGAGGTCAGAAAGCTTTAATAAGCTTACAAGGATATTTTTTCTCACGGGCAATTCCGGAGATAAAATATAAAACTCTCAGAAACCGCAAGGTGAAGAGAGTGGCAGCATGAAAGGAACGAGAAGTCGTTCCAGTGGGAGCAGGAGGCAAGCAACAAGGCAGCCTGCGCCGAATTACCACATTATAGGAGGTGCCACAATGGCAAAGAAAGTAGAAGGATATATCAAGTTACAGATCCCTGCCGGAAAAGCAACACCGGCTCCCCCTGTTGGTCCTGCACTTGGACAGCACGGGGTTAACATCGTTGAATTTACCAAGCAGTTCAACGCAAGAACAGCAGACAAGGGAGATCTTATCATCCCCGTAGTTATTACTGTATATGCAGACAGAAGCTTTAGTTTCGTTACAAAGACTCCCCCTGCAGCAGTACTGTTAAAGAAAGCCTGCAACATCAAGTCCGGTTCCGGCGTTCCCAACAAGACCAAGGTAGCTACCATTTCCAAGGCTAAGCTTCAGGAGATCGCTGAGATGAAGATGCCGGATCTGAATGCAGCAAGCCTGGAAGCAGCTATGAGCATGATCGCTGGTACTGCACGCAGCATGGGTATTGTTGTTGAGGAGTAACTTATAAATATTTGGGAGGCAATCGACAATGAGATTGCCGCTGGAACCTAGGAGGTAAAATAATGAAACATGGTAAGAAATATACCGAAGCTGCCAAGCTGGTAGATCGTGCTACATTCTATGAGCCCAACGATGCTATCGCTCTGGTTAAGAAAACTGCAACTGCTAAATTCGATGAGACCATCGAAGTTCACATCAGAACCGGTTGTGACGGACGTCACGCTGAGCAGCAGATCCGTGGCGCAGTTGTACTGCCTAACGGAACTGGTAAGACTGTAAAAGTTCTGGTATTCGCAAAGGGCGATAAGATCAATGAGGCTGAGGCTGCAGGCGCTGACTATGTTGGTGGCGAGGAGCTGATCCCGAAGATCCAGAACGAAGGATGGCTGGACTTCGACGTTGTAGTAGCAACCCCTGATATGATGGGCGTTGTAGGTCGTCTGGGTAAGGTTCTCGGACCTAAGGGCTTAATGCCTAACCCTAAGGCTGGTACCGTAACCATGGATGTAACCAAGGCAGTTAACGATATCAAAGCCGGTAAGATTGAATACAGACTTGATAAGACCAACATCGTGCATGTTCCCGTTGGTAAGGCTTCTTTCACTGAGGAAGCTCTGCAGGAGAACTTCAACGCACTTATGGACGCTATCGTAAAAGCTAAGCCCAGCGCATTAAAGGGTCAGTATCTGAGAAGCATCACTCTGACCAGCACTATGGGACCTGGCGTTAAGGTTAGCGTAGCAAAGTTCTAATCTGATCTCTAATCTAATTAGATAACGAATGCTAAAGAGCCGCTTCACTGCTTACAGTGAGGCGGTTTTTGCAAAAAAAACATTTTGCAAAAAATACTAAATAATCCTTGACAAGCACAGTCTCCTATGCTATTCTATCTGAGGTTGTAAAACCATGCCGAAGACAGCAGGTGCAAGGGAGACCGAGCGTAAGTCCTGCCGAGGAGATAAGTATGATGATATCATCTCTCTGTGTCTTCACAGAGAGTTTTTTTTACTTTATAGGATTTTATCCTATAAAGCAAAACGCTCCGCGAGGATCGCACTGCGGCGAAGTGGAATATATCGCTAAAGCGATTCGCCGCAGGCGTAGAATCCTGCGAGCAGGATTCTATTTATATTCTTCTTATCGGCACAAAATCTATAAGGAGGTAAAGAAATGGCAAAAGTTGAATTAAAACAGCCTGTAGTAGAAGAGATTTCTGCTGGTATCAAAGATGCCCAGTCTGTAGTTCTGGTAGACTACCGTGGACTTACTGTTGAGCAGGATACCCAGTTACGTAAGAGCTTACGTGAGGCAGGAGTTAGCTACAAGGTTTACAAGAACACCATGATGAACTTCGCGTTCAAGGGTACACAGTTCGAAGGTCTGTCCGAGTATCTGGAAGGACCCAGCGCAATGGCTTACTCTACCGAGGATGCAACCGCTCCTGCAAGAGTACTGGCTCAGTTCGCTAAGACTGCTGATAAGCTTGAGATCAAGGCCGGTGTGGTAGAAGGTACTGTTTATGATGCTAAGGGTATGGCTGCAATCGCTAACATCCCTTCCAGAGACGTACTCATCTCCAAACTGCTTGGCAGCTTACAGAGTCCTATCACCAATTTTGCACGTGTTATGAATCAGCTGGCTGAAAAAGGCGGCGCAGCAGCTTGCGAAGCAGCACCCGCAGAAGCACCCGCAGCTGAATAATAATTGCAGCTAATTGACAATCAATCAAAATATTTCAAATGGAGGAAATTAAAATGGCTAAATTAACAGCACAGGAATTAATCGATGCTATCAAAGAGTTATCTGTATTAGAGTTAAATGATCTCGTAAAGGCTTGCGAGGAGGAGTTCGGCGTATCTGCAGCAGCTGGCGTTGTTGTAGCAGCAGCTGGCCCTGCTGAAGCAGCAGAAGAGAAGACTGAGTTCGACGTAGAGCTGACCGAGGTTGGCGCTGAGAAGGTTAAGGTTATCAAGGTTGTTCGTGAAGTAACCGGTCTGGGCCTGAAGGAAGCTAAGGACGTAGTTGACGGAGCTCCTAAGGTTGTTAAGGAGCAGGCTTCTAAGGAAGAGGCTGAGGAAATCAAGAAGAAGCTTGAAGAAGTTGGAGCTAAGGTTACTCTTAAGTAATTTACTTGATTGTTCTAATGAATATAATAGAAAAGACAGTGGGCTTTCAAAGCTCCTGTCTTTTCTTTTTTCTAAAGTATTAAAATACATTTCTTTATTATATTCTGCCAGATATGGCAGCTATATTATTATCTATATCTTATTCTGAATATTCATGATTTTTTTAGAAAATCCCTTGACATATATATAATATTGATGTACTATGGACAATGCACTATTGTGGTAACTTGTGCTCATTCTCTGCACATTTACCGATAATGTAATATATTAATGTGAAGAAAACTAAGGGGTGAAACGTCAATGGAGAAAAACAGATTACGCCCAATAACGTCGGGCAAGGCAATGCGTATGAGTTTCTCAAGACAGAAAGAGGTTCTTGAGATGCCTAACCTTATTGAGGTGCAGAAGGATTCTTACCAGTGGTTTTTGAATGAAGGCTTGAAAGAGGTCTTTGATGACATATCTCCAATTGCAGACTATAACGGAAGATTGAGTCTGGAATTTGTAGATTTTGCGTTATGTGAAGACGAAGTTAAGTATTCAATTGAAGAGTGTAAAGAAAGAGATGCTACATATGCAGCTCCTCTTAAGGTTACAGTAAGACTTCATAACAAAGAGACAGAAAGCATCAGCGAGCATGAGATTTTCATGGGAGACCTGCCTTTAATGACTAAGACAGGTACATTTGTAATTAATGGTGCTGAACGAGTTATTGTCAGCCAGTTGGTACGTTCACCTGGTATTTATTATGATATACAGAAGGATAAATATGGTAAGATTTTCTTATACAGCTGTCAGGTAATTCCTAACAGAGGTGCCTGGTTAGAGTACGAAACAGATGCTAACGATGTATTCTATGTTAAGGTTGACCGTAATAAGAAGGTGCCTATTACAGTTCTTATCAGAGCTTTAGGATTTGGTACTAATGCCGAGATTCTTGATATATTTGGTGAGGAGCCTAAGCTTCTTGCAACTATGGAGAAGGATACTTCTACTAATTATCAGGAAGGTATTCTTGAACTTTATAAGAAGTTAAGACCAGGTGAACCATTATCTGTTGAAAGTGCAGAAGCACTTATTTCAGGTATGTTCTTTGACCCTAGAAGATATGACCTGGCTCATGTTGGAAGATATAAGTTTAATAAGAAGCTTTCTTTCAAGAGCAGACTTACAGGACAGGTTCTTGCTGAGGATGTTGTTGATGAGAATGGAACTGTTATTGCAACAGCAGGTGAGAAGCTTACAAGAGAGTCAGCACAGGCTATTCAGGATGCAGCTGTTCCTTCAGTATTTATTACTGTAGAAGTTAAGGCTGCTGATGGTACAGTATCTGACAGAGTTGTTAAGATTCTTTCTAACCGTGCGGTTGATATTACTAAATGGGTTGATATCAGTGAAGAAGAAGCTAAGGAACTTGGTGTAACAGAGTATGTATACTATCCTGTTCTTGCCCAGATTCTTGCTGAGAATGAATCTTTAGAAGATATTAAGGAAGCTATTACTAAGAATATTGCTGACCTTATTCCTAAGCATATTACAGTAGAAGATATTCTTGCTTCTATCAATTATAATATGCACCTTGAATATGGCGTTGGTACTAAGGATGATATCGATCACCTTGGAAACAGACGTATCAGAGCTGTAGGAGAACTTCTTCAGAACCAGTTCAGAATTGGTATCTCAAGAATGGAAAGAGTTGTTCGTGAGAGAATGTCTACACAGGATCTTAGCGGAATATCTCCACAGTCACTTATTAATATTAAGCCTGTAACAGCTGCTATTAAGGAATTCTTCGGAAGTTCACAGTTGTCACAGTTCATGGATCAGAATAATCCTCTTAGTGAGATTACTCATAAGAGACGTCTTTCAGCACTTGGTCCTGGTGGTCTTTCAAGAGATCGTGCAGGTTTCGAGGTTCGAGATGTACACTATACTCATTATGGTAGAATGTGTCCTATCGAGACTCCTGAAGGACCTAACATTGGTCTTATTAACTCTCTTGCATCTTATGCAAGAATTAATGAATATGGATTCGTTGAAGCTCCTTATCGTATTGTAGATAAGTCTGATCCTAAGAATCCAAGAGTTACTGATGAAGTTCGTTACTTCACAGCTGATGAGGAAGATGATTTCCATGTAGCTCAGGCTAATGCTGAGATTGATGAGAATGGTTATTTCGTAAGAAATACTGTATCTGGACGTTACAGAGAAGAGACTTCTCAGTTTGATAAGAGCCAGATTGATCTTATGGACGTATCTCCTAAGATGGTATTCTCAGTTGCTACATCAATGATTCCATTCCTTCAGAACGATGACTGTACCCGTGCCCTCATGGGATCTAACATGCAGCGTCAGGCCGTACCTCTTCTTATGACAGAAGCTCCTGTTATCGGAACTGGTATTGAGAATAAGACTGCAGTTGACTCAGGCGTGTGTGTAGTTGCAGAAGCCGATGGTGTTGTTCTTTCTTCTGAATCTAACAAGATTGTTATCAGAGAGAAAGATGGTAAGGCACGCGAATATAAGCTTACTAAGTTCTCAAGAAGTAACCAGAGTAACTGCTATAACCAGAGACCTATTGTATTCAAGGGAGATGAGGTTAAGGCAGGAGATGTTATTGCTGATGGTCCATCTACATCTAATGGTGAGATTGCCCTTGGTAAGAACCCACTTATTGGTTTCATGACTTGGGAAGGTTATAACTACGAGGATGCTGTACTTCTTAGTGAGCGTCTCGTTAGAGATGATGTTTATACATCTATTCATATTGAAGAATATGAGACAGAAGCAAGAGATACTAAGTTAGGACCTGAAGAGATTACAAGAGATCTTCCATCAACAGGTTCTGAGGCAGTTAAGGATCTTGATGAGAATGGTATCATCCGTGTTGGTGCTGAAGTAAGAGCTGGTGATATCCTTGTTGGTAAGGTTACTCCTAAGGGAGAGACAGAGCTTACTGCTGAAGAGAGACTTCTTAGAGCTATCTTTGGTGAGAAGGCAAGAGAAGTAAGAGATACTTCACTTAAGGTTCCTCATGGTGCATACGGTATCGTTGTTGCTGTTAAGACATTTACAAGACAGAACGGAGATGAACTCTCACCAGGAGTTAACAAGTCTGTTCGTATATATATTGCACAGAAGAGAAAGATCGGCGTTGGTGATAAGATGGCTGGTCGTCATGGTAACAAGGGTGTCGTTTCAAGAGTACTTCCTGTTGAAGATATGCCATTCCTTCCTAATGGCCGTCCTCTTGATATCGTACTTAACCCACTGGGCGTTCCTTCACGAATGAACATTGGACAGGTCCTCGAGATTCATTTAAGTCTTGCTGCCAAGGTACTTGGATTCAATATTGCAACTCCAGTATTCGATGGTGCAGACGAGAACGATATTATGGATACTCTTGATATGGCAAATGCATATGCTAACCATCCATTCGATGACGAAGAGCTTGCAGCCCAGAAGGCTGAGGCTGAGAAGAATGGTGAAGAATATCCAGAGGATATGGTTACATTTACAGCAGAATATAAGGATGTTCTTAATAAAGAGGTATTTGATTACCTTTCAGAACATAGAGATCACAGAGCTGAGTGGAAGGGTGTTCCAATCGGTCGTGATGGTAAGGTAAGACTTAGAGATGGTAGAACAGGTGAGTATTTCGACAGTCCTGTAACTATCGGATTCATGCATTACTTAAAGCTTCATCACCTTGTTGATGATAAGATTCATGCTCGTTCAACTGGTCCATACTCACTCGTAACACAGCAGCCACTTGGTGGTAAGGCTCAGTTCGGTGGACAGAGATTCGGAGAGATGGAAGTTTGGGCACTTGAGGCTTATGGTGCTGCTTATACTCTTCAGGAAATCCTTACTGTTAAGTCTGATGATGTTGTAGGACGAGTTAAGACTTACGAAGCTATTATTAAGGGTGAGAATATTCCTGAACCAGGAGTTCCAGAATCATTCAAGGTTCTTCTTAAGGAACTTCAGTCACTCGCACTTGATGTAAGAGTTCTTGATCAGGACAACAATGAAGTAAGACTTCTTGAGAGTTCTGAGTATGAAGTTACTGATTTCAAGAAGGTTCTTGATGAAGGTAACGGATATAGAAGAAACAGCAGAGAGGAAGAGGCAGAGTACAAGGCTGGCGGTATGTCAACAGTTACTCTCAATGAAGATGGAACAGAAGATGCTGTAGATTCAGATGATGACGCTGATTTTGATATGGCCGATGATTTTGATGATGATTACGGCGATGGCAATTCAGATGAATATTAATTAGAAGGGAGCACTATAATGGCAGAAGAAATTAAATCAAATAAGTCAATGAAATTTGATAAGATTCAGATCAAGCTTGCTTCTCCTGAGAATATTTTGGAGTGGTCTCATGGTGAGGTTACCAAACCTGAAACAATTAACTATAGAACACTTAAGCCAGAAAAGGATGGACTTTTCTGCGAAAGAATATTTGGTCCTAGCAAGGACTGGGAGTGCCACTGCGGTAAGTACAAGAAGATCAAAGACAAGGGTATTGTCTGCGACAAATGTGGTGTTGAGGTTACTAAGGCCAGCGTAAGAAGAGACCGTATGGGTCATATTCACCTTGCTGCACCTGTATCACATATCTGGTACTTCAAGGGTATTCCTAGCCGTATGGATCTCATTCTTGATATTGGTCCTAAGAACCTTGAAAAGGTATTATATTTTGCTTCATATATCGTAATTGATCCAGGTGAAACAGATATTCCTTTCAAGAAGATTCTTTCAGAGACTGAATACAGAGAACTCTGTGAGCAGTACGGAAGCAAGGCCTTCCGTGTTGGTATGGGAGCTGAGGCAATCCTCGAGCTCCTCCAGATGGTTAACCTTGAAGAAGAAGAAGTAAGACTTAAGGAAGAGCTTGCTAACACTACTTCTCAGAAGGCTGCCAGACTTATAAAGAGAATTGAAGTTGTTGAAGCATTTAAAAATGCAGGAACTAAGCCTGAGTGGATGATTCTTACAGAAATCCCTGTAATTCCACCAGATTTAAGACCTATGGTTCAGCTTGATGGTGGACGTTTTGCAACTTCAGATCTTAATGATCTTTACAGAAGAATTATTAACAGAAATAACAGACTTGCAAGACTTCTTGAGCTTGGCGCTCCTGAAATCATTGTCCGTAACGAGAAGAGAATGCTTCAGGAAGCTGTTGATGCTCTTATTGATAATGGACGTAGAAATGGCCGTCCTGTAACAGGCCCTGGTAACAGAGCTCTTAAGTCTTTATCAGATTTATTAAAGGGTAAGCAGGGACGTTTCAGACAGAACCTTCTTGGTAAGCGAGTTGACTACTCAGGACGTTCAGTTATCGTAGTAGGACCAGAACTTAAGATTTACCAGTGTGGTCTTCCTAAAGAGATGGCTATTGAGTTATTCAAGCCATTCGTTATGAGAGAGCTTGTAAGACGTAATCTTGCAGATAATATTAAGAAAGCTAAGAAGAGCGTAGAACATCTTGAGCCAGAAGTATGGGATGTACTTGAAGATGTTATCAAAGAGCATCCAGTTATGCTTAACCGTGCTCCTACACTTCACAGACTTGGTATTCAGGCTTTCGAGCCAATCCTTGTAGAAGGTAAGGCTATTAAGCTTCATCCACTTGTTTGTACAGCGTTCAATGCCGATTTCGATGGTGACCAGATGGCTGTCCATCTCCCACTTTCTGTTGAGGCTCAGGCTGAGTGTAGATTTATGCTTCTTTCACCTAACAACCTTCTTAAGCCATCTGATGGTGGTCCTGTTGCCGTTCCTTCACAGGATATGGTACTTGGTATTTACTACCTTACACAGGAAAGACCAGGTGCAAAGGGAGAGGGCAAGATTTTCAAGAGTATCAATGAAGCAGTTCTTGCTTACGAGAATGGTATAATTACATTACATGCCAAGATTATGGTTCATGTAACTAAGAATATTAACGGAGAAGAGCTTTCAGGTAATATTGAGTCTACACTTGGAAGACTTATATTTAATGAGATTCTTCCTCAGGATTTAGGATATGTTGACAGAAGCAAGGAAGAGAATTTATTACTTCCAGAAGTTGATTTCCATGTAGGAAAGAAACAGCTTAAGGATATCTTACAGCATGTTATCAATACTCATGGTACTACAACAACTGCAGAAGTTCTTGATGATATCAAGGCTATGGGTTATAAGTACTCTACCAGAGCTGCCATGACTGTTTCTATTTCTGAGATGACAGTGCCACCAGTTAAGAAGCAGCTTCTTGCTGAGGCAGAAAAGAAAGTTGAACAGATTACTGTTAAATATAACAGAGGTCAGGCTACTGACGAGGAAAGACATAAGAATGTTATCCGCGTATGGCAGGAAACTGATGATAAGATTAAGGACGCCCTTCTTCAGGGTCTTGATAAATATAACAACATCTTCATGATGGCTGACTCCGGCGCCCGTGGCTCCATGAAGCAGATCCGTCAGCTGACCGGTATGCGCGGCCTGATGGCCAACACCGCCGGTAAGACGATCGAGATCCCGGTCAAGGCAAACTTCCGCGAAGGTCTGTCCGTCCTTGAATACTTCACCTCCTCCCGAGGCGCCCGTAAGGGCCTTGCCGATACGGCTCTTCGTACGGCAGACTCCGGTTACCTGACCCGCCGAATGGTCGACGTCTGCCAGGATGTTATCATCCGCTCCGACGACTGCGGCGCGACCCGCGGCATTACGATCAGCGAGATCAGCGAGAACGGCCAGGTCATCGAGAAGTTCTCCGAGCGTGTCAAGGGCCGCTTCCCGGTGCGGGACATCCTGAAGCCCGGCACCGACGAGGTGCTGATCTCCAAGGATCACATGATGACCCCCGAGGATGCCGACCTCATGGAGAAGTTCGACATCCACTCCGTCGAGATCCGCACGGTGCTTACGTGCAAGGCCCACAGCGGCGTTTGCGCGAAGTGCTACGGCATGAACCTTGCCACGAGCAAGCCCGTCGGCCCCGGCGAGGCGGTCGGTATCATCGCGGCCCAGTCCATCGGCGAGCCCGGTACGCAGCTGACGATGCGAACCTTCCACACCGGCGGCGTTGCGGGCGGCGATATTACCCAGGGTCTTCCGCGAGTCGAGGAACTGTTTGAGGCGCGCCGTCCCAAGAAGATGGCGACCCTCGCCGAGATCGGCGGTAAGGTCCGCTTCGAAGAGGCGACCAAGGGCAGCCTGCTCAACATCATCGTCACCGCGGACGACGGCGACAACCGCATCTACTCCGTGCCGCACACGGGCCTGCGCGTGAACGACGGCGACGTCATCGCCAAGGGCACGCAGCTGCAGGACGGCGCGCTGTCCCCGCACGATATCCTGCGTATCCGCGGCA
>OHSL01000806.1_pt1 | contig 11777 bp, 8 predicted proteins | sample 1578741 | NCBI WGS metagenome assembly OHSL01 (sample SAMEA3879512, study PRJEB24766) | human gut metagenome | biome: human-associated habitat; feature: feces | place: USA | collected 1985/1987 | reverse complement strand
TTTCACGGGCTGTATACGAAAAAGCCGAATCCGTTAGGAACCTGTACTACTGGCGACGACCAGGTGGAACTGATGAAAAAGCGATGCGAAAAGTACCGAAAGCAGCCGCCAAGGGCGGACAAACGGTAATTTGGATAGGATTAAGTGTTATAAGGAGTCTTACTATGGAGTATCATTATAAAACCAAGGGAACCTGTTCCCGCAGAATCGATGTGGAATTGGAGGACGGCCGGATCAAGACGGTCAAATTTCACGGCGGCTGCAACGGAAATTTACAGGGAATTACAGCTCTGATTCAGGGAGCGCCCGCCCTGGAGATCATCCGGAAGTGTAAAGGCATCCAGTGCGGAATGCGCGGAACCTCGTGCCCGGATCAGCTTGCCCATGCGTTGGAGGAGGCTTTGGCCGCTGAGAAATTATAGGAAGCGCTTGGAACAGATTAAAATACTATTTAAGCGGATAACGGGATAGACGGGGTAAGGCGCGTCTGCGCCGGTCTCCTGCCTCCGTTTGTAAATCTAGTCAGCAGGGAGGAATTGAAACTATGCCCGCGGCGATCTCCCATTATTTATTGGCTCGTAGGGTGCTGGATGACCCGGCCTTTGACAAAAGCAGGAGCTTTTCTCAAAATGCCTTTTTATGGGGCGCTCAAGGTCCCGACTTCTTTTTTACTCACCGGTTTTTCCCTTGGCAGAAGGGAGAAAGCCTGAAGGAGATTGGGGAGCGTCTTCACCAGACGCCGCCCTCGAGCATTTTTGATTTTGCCCAGGAATATGAGAACGGGGAAAGAGGAAACGACGTCTCCCTTTCCTACGTTTTAGGCTTTTTATGCCATTACGCCCTTGACAGCGCGGCGCATCCCTTTGTGAATTACAGTGCTGAAATGCTCCACGAGCTGGTAAAGCCATCTACTGTGGAGACCTGCCATCACGAAGTGGAGTCTAATCTAGATGTGGTTTTGCTGCGGTATGAGAGGGCGGAGCTGCCGACAGATTTCAGCTTAAAGAGAGCGGTACCAAGGGATGAGGGAGTCAAGCAGGAGATGGCCTCGTTTTATCAGTCTCTGCTGAGAAGGCTGTACGGAACGCAGGTATCTCAGGAGGCTGTCGCGCAGGCTGTGGAGGACTGCCGCACCGCCTTTGGGTGGATGACGGACAGAACCACATTAAAGAAGAAAATCCTGCTCCGGGTGGAGAAAGGAAAGCTGCCGACCCTTTCCTGCCATGTTCGGAGCATGACGGAGGAAACGGATTTTGATTATTCCAATGTGCTCCACCGGGAATGGCAATGGCCTATGGAAACCGGTGAGCTGCGGACGGAAAGCTATTTGGATTTATATGAACAGGCCGTTGAGCTCGCCAAGGCGCTGATCGCCGGATTTTTATCCGGGGCGTCTATGGGAGCGTTGACAGAGAACCGGCCGTTTTAACAGAAGAGGAGAACTAATATGGAACGAATCGCGAGTTTTTGCGTAGACCACACGAAATTAGAGCCTGGTATTTATATTTCCCGTATTGACGGAGATATTGCCACCTATGATATTCGCATGAGAAAGCCCAACACGCCGCCGTTTTTATCCAATCCGGTGCTGCACAGCTTCGAGCACCTGTTTGCCACCATTGCCCGCAACAGTGAATACGGCGGCAGGGTGATCTACTTCGGTCCGATGGGCTGCAGAACCGGCTGCTATTTTTTGGTAAGGAATATGGAGCCCCAGCAGGCTTTGGATTTGATCAAATCTGTGTTAAAGCAGATTGGAGAGTATTCCGGCCCTCTGCCCGGGAATACGGCGCCGGAATGTGGAAATTATTTAGAACATGATTTGGAAGGCGCGAAAAAAGAGGCGTCGGAATTTTACGACTTGGTTCGTCATTGGACTGTCGAAAAGATGCGTTATGAAAAATAAAAACTAAAAAATATCTCTAAAATTAAATAATAATTCTGGCTAGAATCTGTCATTATGGCTGATTTCTGTTTCTCAGGATTGCAATTCTGTAACAATTAGCTATAATAAATAACATACTGTTACAAAGTTGTAATTTTTTAATTGCCAAATTTGTCAGCTAGTTTTGTTCAGAGAGGGTGTCATTTTGATGCTGATTCAGCCGGAAAAAGCAGCGCTTGTAAAAGCGCGGCTGAGAAAAGCGGTTCATCTTTGTGAAAAGCTATGGACCCGTTTTGTGTCGGCGGGTGCGAAAGGCTTGAAGAACGCGGAAAAATGGGCGTTAAGAATTTTAAAACGAGCCGAAGGCTGGTTGGGAAAGCTTCCGGCGCAGGCTGTGAAGGAAAAGATAAAAGCTGCGTTTACCCAGGAGTGCCGTTCCCGGCAGGCGGTGAATCTTGTCATGCCGGTGGCCTGCGTCTTAGTGCTGGCTTCCGTGCTCAGTTTAGTTCCTTTAGCCCCCCGCGCGGCGGCAGCCGATCATGAGCCCGCGGCAGAAACGGCAAATCTAACCATAACGCCTCGATACGCCGCGGCGGAGATCGCGGAAACAGAAGCGCTGGATATGCACGGAGAACTGGTAGAGGCTTGCGGAATTTACGTGGACAATAAGCTTTACAGCGTGATCGACTGTCAGGCCCAGCTGCAGTTTTTCCTGGATGCTTTGTTGAACCAGGAAAAGCTGGAGGATCCTGATGCGGAGGCCTCCTATGCCCAGGAAATTGAAGTGGTGTCAGGCCTGTATCCTTCTGGAAGCGTCAAAAGCTATGATGAAATCAAGGAAATTCTTTTGTCGGTGCTGCAAATTCAAGTGACCAAAACCGAGACCTATCAGGAAGAAATCCCGTTTGATACTGTCACTGTCAGCAACGATATGGAGTATACGGTGTTCAGCAATGTGGTCAACGAGGGTGCGGACGGTGTTCAGGAATGTGTGGATCAAGTTACTTATCTCAATGGGAAAGAGGTTTCCCGCAGTGCGGTGAAAAGAACCGTAGTGCAGGAGCCGGTCAGCAAAACGATTGAGACGGGTACCCGTACGCTTCCGGACAGTTATCCTGAGGGCTATCAGTCTGGACAGGGAAGCGGCGTCGCCACCGGCAGCTTTTTGTGGCCTCTGCCGTACACCTACCATATTACCAGTCCTTTTGAGATGCGGTGGGGAACCATGCATAAGGGAATCGATATTGCTGAAGGCGGCGTTCATGGCGCCACGGTCAGGGCATCGGATGGCGGCGTGGTGACCATTGCCGGCGACTTAAACGACGGCTACGGAAATTATGTGGTGATCGACCATGGCAATGGGTATAAAACCCTTTACGCTCACGGCAGCGCCATTTATGTTACTCAAGGCCAGTATGTTTCTAAGGGACAGCCGATTCTGGCGGTTGGAAATTCAGGAAATTCATACGGCTCCCACCTCCATTTTGAGATCATTGAAAACGGAACGGAAGTCAATCCATTGAATTTTGATTTTGAGTAAAACAGAATCTGAATTTTACTGGTAACCGAATATGGACAGAAAGATCTAAATGATTGTTTTTGTTGTCCCGAATTTAAAAGCTTAACGGCAGTGCGAAAAGCCTCTTAAACCTAATTGGCAGCGGTTTAAGAGGCTTTTTTATTTGTTTCAAAAAGTTTTCCATCGATTTAAGCATGCTTCCCAGCTATCAGTCCATTTGTCTCTTGTCATGGGAAACGGGAAAAGGCGCCTCGGAGGAATCCTCCGAAGCGCCCTGGGGTTTGCGCGGTATTCGGAAATTGTTAGCAACCGCAGCCGCAGCCATCATTGCATCCGCAACCGTTGTTGCCGTAACCGCTGTTGCCGCAGCCGCAGCAGCACAGAATGAGGATTAAGATGATGATCCAAGAGCAGCCGCCAAATCCGTTGTTACACATAATGAAGTCCTCCTTGAATTTTGTTTGTGTTTTGTTGGCTTACAGTACAGTATACGGATGGAGCCTCATTCTGGTGACGAATTTTTTTACCCAAAAATTTGACATGGGATTTTTCCCCGGCGCTGTATAATAAATCCAATCGCTGGTAATAGTTATTTTATAGGAGGCGGGCTATGTATCGGTTTAACGGATTTACGCAAAAGGCCAACCATGCCATGAATTTGGCGATTCAATGCGCGGAGGAGATGGGGCATACCTATGTGGGCAGCGAGCATATTCTGCTGGGGCTTTTGAAAGAGGGCAGCGGAGTAGCCGCCGCGGTGCTCCGCGCAGTAGAGGTGGATGCCTCTCAGCTGGAGCTGCTGATGACCCAAAAAATCGGGCTGGGGATCAGGGGTGCGCTGGGCACCGAGGATTTTACCCCACGAACCAAGCGGATTTTGCAGATCGCCGTGATGCAGGCGGCCAGAATGGGCTTCACCTATGTGGGAACAGAGCATTTGCTTTTGGCGATCCTGGGAGAAAGCGACAGCTACGCGGTCCGTTTTTTGGCGGAGATGGGGGTCAGGTCTTCTGAGATCGTGGAAAAAATGAACGAACTGATGGGTGCGGAAACAGACTCGTCGGCCTCGGTTCCAAAGCAAGGGAAGGAATCAAAAATAAAATCTGCCACTAAAACCCTGGACCAATTTGGCCGCGATCTCACAGAACAAGCCAGAAAGGGAGAAATTGACCCTGTTATTGGCCGCCAGATGGAAATTGAGCGGGTGGTTCAGATCCTTTCCAGAAGGACCAAAAATAATCCTTGCCTGATCGGCGAGCCTGGCGTGGGAAAAACCGCCGTTGCGGAAGGCCTGGCCCTCCAGATTGTCTCCGGAAACGTGCCGGAGCTCTTGAAGGATAAAAGGCTGGTGTCCCTGGACCTGACAGGAATGATTGCCGGCACCAAGTACCGGGGTGATTTTGAAGACCGGATCAAAAACGCCATTGAGGAAGTGAAAAAGGCGGGCAATGTCATTTTGTTTATCGATGAGCTTCACACCATCATTGGCGCAGGCGCGGCAGAGGGGTCGGCGGATGCGGCGAATATTTTAAAGCCGGCCTTGGCCCGGGGCGACTTCCAGGTGATCGGCGCCACCACTATTGATGAATATCGGAAGCATATCGAAAAAGATGCCGCCCTGGAGCGCCGTTTCCAGCCGGTTCAGGTTGATGAGCCGACCGTAGAGGATACGATTTCCATCCTGCGTGGCTTAAAAGAGCGCTACGAAGTTTACCACGGCGTAAAAATCACCGACGGTGCCCTCGTTGCAGCCGCAACCCTTTCGAACCGTTACATCAGCGACCGTTTCCTGCCGGATAAAGCAATCGACCTGGTCGACGAGGCATGCGCTCTGATCAAGACAGAACTGGATTCCATGCCGGCCGAGCTGGATGAGCAGCGCCGTAAGATTCTGCAGATGCAGATCGAGGAAGCCGCACTGAAAAAAGAGACCGACAATCTGAGCCGCGAGCGTTTGGAAACACTGCAGAAAGAGCTGGCTGAGTTAAAGGATACCTTCAATTCTGCAAAGGCACAGTGGGAAAATGAAAAGAGTTCCGTTGAGAAACTGTCCAAACTGCGTGAGCAGATCGAGGACATGAACCGCCAGATCCAGAAAGCAAAGAATGATTACGATCTGAACCGCGCCGCTGAACTGCAGTACGGTGAACTCCCGAAATTACAGCAGATGCTGGAAGCAGAAGAGAAAAAAGTTAAAAATGAAGATCTCTCCCTGGTACACGAGAGTGTAACGGATGAAGAGATTGCCAGAATTGTCTCCCGCTGGACCGGAATCCCGGTTGCAAAACTGACCGAAGGCGAGAGAACTAAGATCCTCGGCCTGGAAGATGAACTTCACACGAGAGTTATCGGCCAGAATGAAGCAGTCACCAAGGTTTCGGATGCGATTATCCGTTCCAAAGCCGGAATCAAGGATCCGACAAAACCGATCGGTTCGTTCCTGTTCCTTGGACCTACCGGTGTCGGTAAAACAGAGCTTGCGAAAACGTTGGCAGAAAAGCTGTTTGATGATGAGAACAACATGGTTCGAATCGATATGAGTGAATACATGGAGAAATACTCCGTATCCCGTCTGATCGGAGCGCCGCCAGGATATGTCGGATACGATGAGGGCGGCCAGCTGACTGAGGCAGTGCGCAGAAAACCATATTCTGTTGTTCTGTTCGATGAGATCGAGAAAGCGCATCCGGACGTCTTCAACGTTCTGCTGCAGGTACTCGATGACGGCCGTATCACCGACTCCCAGGGCCGTACCGTAGACTTTAAAAATACGATCCTGATCATGACCTCCAATATCGGATCCCAGTATCTGCTGGACGGCATTCAGGACGACGGCAGCATCTCCGAAGAGGCGAGAAACCTGGTCATGCAGGATCTGCGTGCACACTTCCGTCCGGAGTTCCTGAACCGTCTGGATGAAACAATTATGTTCAAACCATTGACAAAAGACAACATTGGTCATATCGTAGATCTGTTGCTGAAAGGACTGAACAAACGTCTGGCAGACCAGGAGCTTACCGTCGAACTGAGCCCGGCTGCAAAACAGTTTGTCATTGAGGGCGGCTACGACCCTGTTTACGGCGCCCGTCCATTGAAACGTTTCGTACAGAAAGAGGTAGAAACCAGCACCGCAAAACTGATCCTTGGCGGTCAGGTCAGCGAGGGCGATACGATCCTTCTGGATGTGGAAAACGGCGGCCTGAAGGCAATGATCAAACCAGGTGTGGAGGTAGTAGACGAATGATGCCGAAAGATCCCGTAATGCTGCTGAGCTATGTCAATACGCAGTTAAGAGATTTTTACCCGTCGCTCGCAGAATTCTGCGCGGCCATGCAGACAGAGGAATCCGATCTGCGGGAAAAACTGGCGCTCATCGACTATGAGTACGATGAGAAAACGAACCAGTTTGTATAAGAATAACCAGGCCCTGAAAAAAATGGCGGAAAAAGGCGTTCCGTATGTGGAAAAAACACATACGGGGCGCCTTTTTTACGCAAAGCGTGTTTCTTATAACTGACAGGAAAAATCATATCTATAATAGAAGAAATGTGGTAAAATGGAGGAAAAGAAAATCCGCTGAAAATGGGGAAACAGCGGATCTGGAGAAGGAGGAAACAAATATGTATTTTGGTGTACAGATGTATGGGGTATCCAAAGAATGGAAACAGGATCCCGAAGGATTTTTAAAGAAAATCTATGAGGCAGGCTACCGCCAGATCGAGCCGTGTCTCGGATTCCGTGTTGATGCCAGGGACTACGGTTTCTGGATCCCGGAGGATCTGGAGCAGGCAATGCCGCTGCTTGCAAAATACCACATTGAGGTTCATGCGGTCCACATTTTCCTGGATGAATACCACTATGAAAGAGAACTTGCCATTCTTACAGAACTGGCGCAGAAATACCACATTTCCTGGTTTGTCGTAAAGAGCCCGGCACGCCTGACAAAAGATGTTCTGGACGAAACCGCTGCGAGATACCGCGAACTGGCAGAAGAACTGGAAAAAGCCGGAGCAGGTCTTCTGATCCACAACGAAAAAGAAGATATCTGTATCCGCGTGAATGGAAAAACAGCGTACGAATATCTCCTGGAAGCCTGCGGTGAAAAAGTCGGAGCAGAAGTAGATGCCGGCTGGATGTACTGCGGCGGCGTCGACCCGGAAGAGTTCCTCTGGGCGCATGCGGACCGAGTCAAAGCCGTTCATTATAAAGATATGAAAATCACCGGCCAGGAAGCGCCGCTTGGAAAAGGCATGGTTGATCTGAAAGCCTGCTTCCAGTTCGCCCGCGCAAACGGTGCACTGCAGATTGTGGATATGGATGCGGCAACACTGGAGGATACCTGCCGCGCCGGAAAAATGCTCTCCGGATGGACAGGGGACAGAGACAACACCGACAGCATTCTCTGCACGATGGATGTGGAGACCGGAGAAGAAACCGTGCTGCATGAGTTTCCGGGAATCATCGAGGCACCGAACTGGCTGAACGATGGAAACACCCTGCTTTATAATGCGGATGGAAAAATCTACCGCTATGAGATCGACAAAGACCATGTGGAGCAGGTTGATACCGGTTTCTGCGTGCAGTGCAACAATGACCACGTTCCGTCACCGGACAACCAGCTGCTGGCGGTAAGCTGCATGCCGCCGGAACTCACAGATGGAACGTATGAATCCCACATCTACGTGCTCCCGATGACAGGCGGTGAACCAAAAGACCTCACCGGACCGGGTCTCAGCTATCTGCACGGCTGGTCGCCGGACGGAAAAGAGCTTGCGTACTGTGCCTTCCGCAAAAAGCCGGAGGAGGAGACCATGCGCATTGAGATCTGTACGATTCCATCAGACGGCGGCGAGGAAACCTGCCTGACGGACGGTCCGGAGTATTCACCGGACGGAAAGCACATCTGGTTCAACAGCACCAGAAGCGGTCTGATGCAGGTATGGCGGATGAACCGTGACGGCAGCGGTCTCACCCAGATGACCGATTTCGATGCCAACAACTGGTTCGGCCACGTTTCGCCGGATGGAAAACACGTCATTTACCTGACCTTCGCTAAAGGTGAGCTGGAACCGAATGAGCATCTGCCGAACATGTATGTATCGCTTGGAATGATGGATTATGACGGACAGAATAAGAAAAAACTGCTGGATCTTTTCGGCGGCCAGGGCAGTATCAACGTCAACTCCTGGGCACCGGACAGCCGTAGAATTGCGTATGTGAAATATGTGCTTCATCACAAATAAAGGAATATCTTAAGAAAATCTGACGGGCCGTAAAAATTCATGGAAGTATTGTGAAAAAACGTTGAAAGTATTTTAGCGGAAATGCACAAGAATTCTTACGAATTTTTACGGCCCGTTGACTCTTTTTCTGACACACGTATAATGAAAGTAACAAGAGAAACTGCGGCCCCTGGCGGCTGCAAAACAATCAAAAGGAAAGGAGGATTTGTGTTATGAAGAAAACGAAAAAAATGCTTTCGTTTGTACTGTCCATGCTTCTGATCGTGACGATGTTCCCAACCATGGCATTCGCAAAAGAGGAAGCCAAAACGTGGAAGTTCGGAGAGCTTTCGCTGAAAGCAGGCGACGTTCTCGGCAAAGATACGGAGATTAAAAATGATGCAGAGAACAGAGAAATCCGAATACTTTCAGAAAAAACAAATCCGGATGAAAAGAAAGATCAGAAAGATGACAAAGAAAGAATAAAAACAGAAAAAGAGGCTGTGATCGCAGCGGCGGCTTCCTGGAATCTGAAGGATCTTACGGAAAAGGCCAAAAAGGCTCCGGCAGATTATCTGCTTAAAAAGGCAGACAGCTGGAACGGAAGCTGGATTGTAACAAAGATCGCAGAAACGGAAACAAAAGATGCCATTGAAATCCAGATAAGAACCTATGAGTACGCAGCTGTAACAGAAATCCAGGGCATACCGAAAGAAATCCCGGGAACCACCGCACTGACGGGCAAAGCAGTTCCAGAAAATGCAGATCAGAAACAGATCACATGGGAAATCACGGATGCCGGAATGACAGGTGCTGTTTTAGACGGCACAAACCTGAAAGTAACGAATGCCGGAACCGTAAAACTTCTGGCGACAATCAAAGACGGAAAGAAAACCGGCGTTGACTTCACACAGGAATTCACTGTGATTGTAAAAGCCGCAGATTACACCAAAGTAACAGAAGCGCTGGCGCTGATACCGGAGGACATGGGCCGGTATACAGAAGAAAGCGCGGCAGCTGTTCAGAAAGCAAAAGATGCGGTAAAAGAGAACCTGCCATCAGCTGAACAGGAAACCGTAAATGGTTATGCGGCAGCCATTCAGACAGCAGTAAACGCACTGACGCTTCTTGGCGCAGATTACACAGAAGTTGATGCAGTACTTGCCAAAGTTCCGGGAGATCTTTCTATCTATACGGAAGAGAGCGTGGAAGCACTGAATGCAGTCATTGCATCCATCGACCGCACCAAAACGATAGAAGAGCAGCAGGCAGTTGATGCTTATGCGGAAGCACTGGAGAATGCAATTGCAGCACTGGTACGCAAACCGGTTCCGGCAGATTATCAGGGAGTGGAAGAACTCCTGGGAAAGATTCCGAAAGACTTATCCATTTATACCGAAAAGAGTGTAAAAGCACTGAATGCGGCAAAAGAAGCCATTGTATGGGATCTGGATGACAGCAGGCAGGAGGAAGTCGATCAGTTTGCAGAGAACCTGAAAGCAGCTCTTGACGGACTGACCCTGAAACCGGCGGACTACAGCGCCGTAGACGCGGCTCTTGCCAAAGTTTCGAATGATCTGAGTATTTATACGGAAGAAAGCATTCAGCCGCTTCAGACAGCGATCAACAGCGTAGAAAGTGGAAAAACCATTCTGGATCAGGCAGAAGTAGACGGCTGGGCAGCAGCAATTGAAAATGCACTGGCAGGACTGCAGGTTCGGAAAGCAGATTATTCCAAAGTAGAGGAAGCCATCAAAAAGATTCCGGCGGACCTCAGTCTGTATACCGATGCGTCTGTAAAAGCACTGGAAGATGCAAAGAACAGCGTCGTAACCGAGCGGCCGGTCACAGAGCAGGAGAGCGTAGACGGTTACGCAAAAAAGATCGAGGCAGCGATTGCCGGCCTTACGTATAAAGATGCGGACTACAGCAAAGTAGATGCCGCAGTGAAGAAGATTCCAAACGATCTGAAGAAATACACGGACGAGAGCGTAAAAGCAGTCAATGATGCAAAAGCAGCGATTGTACGCGGAAAGAATATCACGGAGCAGAAGACGGTGGATGGTTATGCGGCAGCGCTGGAAAAAGCGATTGCCGGCCTGAAACAGAAACCGATGACTGCGCAGAATCTTCCGAAGATTACCAAAGGAGTCAATCAGTCAGGTATGCAGGGCAAGGAGCTTTCCTTCACCGCAGATTTTGAAGCAAAGGATCTCAAAAAGGTTCTCATCGACCAGAAAGAAATTGATGCGAAGAATTATGTGACGGCTGGAAAAGAGAATACGCAGGTTACGCTGAAGGCAGAGTATACAAAGAGTCTGGCAGAAGGCAAGCATACGATTTCGATCGTTTCAAGCAAGGGCCAGGCGGATACCGTATTCTATCTGAAGAAAGCAACAAAAAGTCCGGACACGGGAGACCGCACACAGGTGATGCTGTGGGTGATCCTGCTCGGCGTTTCTGCAGCAGCAGTGGTCGGAGCAGTTGTTTATCGTAAACGTGAGAAATAAGAGTTGAAAGGGAAAGGGTGCCGGAAGGCGCCTTTTCTTTTGGACGGTTTCGGATAGATTGTAAATAGTCAGATAAAATACAAAATATGCAGAATTAACTATATTTTTCTAAAAATAAGAAAATTCGAAAAAAGGTGTTGACTTTTGCTTTTGGCGGTGTTATTATAACTAAGCTGTCAGCGAGAGCTACAGTGAATGAGTTCTTTTGAAACAGAAAAACCTAGTTCGGAGCCGGGTGGCTGCCGCGGGTTACAAAAACTGCTTCAAAAAAACTTGAAAAAAGTTCTTGACAAAAGCAAATGAGTTTGATAAAATAAACGAGTTGCTGATCGAGAGAACAGCAAAGAAGTTCGAAAGAGCTTCAAAAAAATAAATTAAAAAAGTTCTTGACAAACGAAAAGTTCTGTGATAAAATAAACGAGCTGATCCGAGTCGGAACAGCAAAGATCCTTGATAATTAAACAGTGAAACACATCCTCGAAAGTTCTGAATAAGTAATTCAAAACGATCGAAAGATCCTTTAAAACAGTAAAAGGGATAAATTAGCTAGTATGTTGATTTTGAACTTGGAACAAACATTTTATCAGAGAGTTTGATCCTGGCTCAGGATGAACGCTGGCGGCGTGCTTAACACATGCAAG
>OHSL01000805.1_pt1 | contig 11777 bp, 10 predicted proteins | sample 1578741 | NCBI WGS metagenome assembly OHSL01 (sample SAMEA3879512, study PRJEB24766) | human gut metagenome | biome: human-associated habitat; feature: feces | place: USA | collected 1985/1987 | reverse complement strand
AAAGGATTCATACGGCAAGATCTATGATGTTATCGAAGTTCATGAGCATAATGTTATGGTGCTTGAGCCGGGTAAACCATACTGGGAGCGTATCTGCATGGGACGTTTTGATTTCGACTCATATTTCAGAAGAGCAGATGAGCCTATGACAGATGATATGCCTCGTCCAATGGGCATCGATGAAGAAGATTTCGATGAGGACGAAGAGGAAGAAGAATAAGATTTATTGCGGTTGGCTTTTGTCAGCCGCATTTTTATTGCACAAAAACGCCACGGAGATATTCTCTCCGTGGCGTTTTTCTTTGGGCGGAATAGCCCCTTTTATGCTGTTTCTTCTGCGAAGTTTCCTGTGTAGAGCTGATAATACTTGCCCTTTTTGGCAATAAGCTCGTCATGTGTGCCACGCTCGATTATCCTGCCCTGCTCAAGTACCATTATGCAGTCTGAGTTTCTGACAGTTGAAAGTCTGTGGGCGATAACGAAGCTTGTTCTTCCCTTCATCAGATTGTCCATTGCTTTCTGGATCATTTCTTCTGTACGGGTATCAACTGAACTTGTCGCCTCATCCAAAATCAGGATCTTCGGATCTGCAAGGATTGCCCTTGCGATTGTGAGGAGCTGTTTCTGTCCCTGGGATACATTACTTGCTTCTTCATTCAGTTCCATATTGTATCCACCCGGAAGTGTCTGGATGAAACGATGCACATGTGCCGCCTTCGCTGCCTGAATCACTTCTTCCTCTGTCGCATTCAGTTTTCCGTAACGGATATTGTCACTGATCGTACCATGGAACAGCCAGGTATCCTGCAGAACCATTCCGAACATTTCACGGAGTTCACTTCTATTGAAGTCCCGGACATCGTGTCCGTCAATCTTGATCGAACCTCCATTCACATCATAGAAACGCATCAGAAGTTTGATCAACGTTGTCTTTCCAGCTCCAGTTGGTCCTACGATCGCAACTTTCTGACCTTCTTTGACATCGACGGAGAAGTCATTGATGATCGTTTGATCTTTGTTATATCCGAAGTTTACATGTTCAAATGTTACATTTCCAGCAAGTGTATCAACAGGTACCGCGTCTTTTTCAACTTCGATCTCTTCCTCTTCTTCCAGGAATTCAAAGACACGTTCTGCAGATGCTGCGGTTGTCTGCATCATGTTACCTACCTGTGCTAACTGTGTGATCGGCTGGCTGAAGTTTCTTACATACTGTAAGAATGACTGGATCTGACCTACCTCGATCGTCTTCTTGATTGCTAAATATCCACCTAATATTGTTACTGCTACATAACCTAAATTCCCAACAAACTGCATCAGCGGCATCATTGCTCCTGAGAAGAATTGTGATCTCCATGCAGAATTGTAAAGTTTTCCATTTACTTCTTTAAATTCTTCGATCACGCTTTCTTCTTTGTTAAATGCTTTGACAATGTTATGTCCACTATAGATTTCTTCTACCTGGCCATTTAACTCTCCAAGGTGTTTCTGCTGTGCCTTGAAATATGGCTGAGATTTTGACATGATCAATCCGATCAATCCCATAGATAATGGAAGTGTCAATAAAACTGCGATCGTCATCGGAATACTGATACGGATCATCATAATAAATACACCGACGATCTGTGTCGCTGATGTGATGATCTGTGTCATACTCTGGTTTAAGCTCTGCCCTAATGTATCAACATCATTTGTAACTCTTGACAATACTTCACCATAGGTTCTGCTTTCAAAATATTTCATTGGCATACGATGAATCTTCTCTGAAATATCTTTTCTCATCTGGTAACTGACATTGTTTGATACATGTGTCATGATCAGTCCCTGAATAAATGAGAAAATCGCACTTGCTACATATAAGCTTAACAACATCAATAAAATATGTTTAACTTTATCAAAATCAATTCCACTTCCACCAGATACTTTGCGAACCAGTCCTTTGAAGATCTCAGTTGTTGCATCTCCTAAGATCGTTGGTCCAACAATGTTAAACACGGTACTTGCAATGGCAAAAATGATTACCATAACGATCGGAACATAGAAACGTCTCATATATTTGATCAGTTTGACCATTGTTTCTTTTAAATCTTTGGCTTTCTCGCCTGGTGCCATTCCTCTGCCTGGGCCACCCATCGGACCTCTTCTTCGATTATTACTCATGGTCAGACACCTCCCTTGCTTTCTTAAGATCATCTTCTGATAATTGCGATTTGGCAATCTGCTGATAAACCGGACAAGTATTTAATAACTCTTCATGAGTTCCTTTTCCTACGATATTTCCTTCATCTAAGACGATGATCTGGTCTGCATGAAGGATCGTACTGATCCTCTGTGCTACGATCAATGTTGTACTTCCATTTGTTTCTTTCTGAAGTTCAGAACGAAGTTTCACATCTGTCTTATAATCAAGTGCTGAGAAACTGTCATCAAAAATATAGATTTCAGGATCTTTTGCAATAGCTCTTGCAATTGATAATCTCTGTTTCTGTCCACCAGATACGTTGGAACCGCCCTGTGCGATCGGTGAATCATACTTTTCCTCTTTCTCCTCAATGAAATCTGTTGCCTGTGCGATTCTTGCTGCACGTTTCACTTCATCGATCGTTGCATCTTCTTTTCCATATTTTAAGTTGGATTCGATCGTTCCTGAGAACAATACTCCTTTCTGTGGTACGTATCCGATCTTTTCACATAAATCATGCTGTTTTACATCACGGATATCCACCCCATCAACCAAAATACTTCCACGGCTGACATCAAAGAATCTAGGAATCAGGTTGATCAATGTTGATTTACCACTACCTGTACTTCCAATAAATGCGGTTGTTTTACCAGCTGGTGCTGTAAAACTGATATTATGAAGCACTGCTTCATCTGCATCAGGATAGCAGAAATATACATTTTTAAATTCAACTTCACCTTTTTTCTCTGGTAAAAATTCTTTTGGTTCTTCTGGATCTTTGATCATGACTTCCATATCTAAGATCTCATTGACACGTTCTGCTGCAACCTGTGCACGAGGCATCATAATAGATACCATGGAGATAAATAAGAATGCCATAATGATCTGCATTGCATACTGGATAAATGCCATCAGATCTCCAACCTGCATCTTTCCTGCATCAATATTGGATGCTCCAGCATATACGATCAGAACAGTTAAACCATTCATGATCAGCATCATTGTTGGCATCATAAATGTCATAGCTCTGTTTACAAATAAATTTGTCTTCATCAGATCCATATTGGCTTTGTCAAAACGTTCTTCTTCATGTTTTTCTGTACTGAATGCACGGATTACGGAAAGTCCAGTAAGAATTTCCCTTGTTACTAAGTTTAATCGGTCGATCAGTTTCTGTAAGATCTTAAATTTTGGCATCGCTACCTTAAATAATACAAAGATCACTAACATGATCGCGATCACACCGATAGCGATCGTCCATGTCATCTTCGCATTGGTTGTTAATACTTTGAAAATACCTCCGATCCCCATTAATGGTGCGTATACGACGATACGGAATACCATCGTCATAAACATCTGAATCTGCTGGATATCATTCGTACTTCTTGTGATCAATGAGGCTGTTGAGAATTTATCAAACTCAGAGTTTGTAAACGACATAACTTTCTCAAATACTTTCTCTCTCAGAATACGACTTAGTTTCGCAGCTAAACGTGCTGACAATAAAGTAACACTCACTGCTGCTGCCATGATCAAGAACGCAAGCCCGATCATCTTTGCTCCTGTCACTAACAGATAATGTGTCTGCATCTGGTCAATATCAAGTCCGATCGCTTTGTATTCTGAAGTCACAAAAGAAATCGCTGCCTGACTGATGATCGTATCTGGCATGTCTTTTGTATCCATGTTCTTCATCTGCGCCATCATTTTTTTCTGGCTCTTGCTTAAAGAAGCTGCTGCCTGAGGATTGGCCTGAATCTGTTTTGCCATCTGTGCTGACAACTTAAGCATTGCCTTTGACATACTCGTATCAAGATGTTCTCTGTCTTTTTTGGAGATATATCTTCTGACATATAAACGTCCGTCTTTATAATCTTTATATTTTGAATCTTTTACCTGATCTTTTGTATAAAGTTTATAAGCATCTTCCATATCATCTGCATCATCTTGTTTCATAAGAGATTTCAATGCCAGAAATGTTTCTTCTCTCATTACATCAGGAACTGCGTCTTCAATACCCTTCTGCTGAATACCAACATTGACGATATTGGAAGTAAATGTTGGTAATGTCAGGTCACAACTCGCCTGTAGGATCAGCAATAACACGATCGCAATGATAGGCACATATGCTTTTTTCAAATATCGAAATAATTTAAGCATCTGATTTTTCCTTTCTTTCTTTTTTTAGTATCTCTGTCTGTTCATCCAGACAATCACAAAATTTATTTAATAGTCTCTTGAGTTCTTCCTGCTCCTCTTTTGTAAAATACTCTTGAAGTTTTTCTTGTATCATGACAAATTTTTTATGACCGTCTTCACAGATACTTCTTCCCTTCTCAGTAAAATAAATTCTGCTTTTTCTTGAATCTTTTTCGTCTTGTTTTTTCTCTATATACCCATTCTTTTCCATTCGTCCAATCATTACGTTTAGCGTAGACGGCTTGACCTGCATCTTCTCGGCTAACTCTTTTTGTGTACAGCCTTCGCATTTTTTTAAATGAATGATCAGAGGCATCTGTCTCGGATGTATATTTTCTTCTTTCAATAGCTCAAATCCATAAATCGCACTCTTATGATTCACTTTACCGATCAAACTGTAAATTCCTTCACACTTCTTCATGTATGCTCCTTTCTTTACTTTGAGTATTTTAATTAGATAACTAATCATTAGACGACTAATTGAAATTCTAACATCATGTATACAAAATGTCAATAATTTCTGTATTTTTATCTCATATGGGATTTTAGTAAAATTTTCTAAAATAAAAGAACCCTTCAGCTATCACATAAGCCAAAAGGTTCTTCCTTGTTTCATTTACATATTCGACTATTTCTTTTAACGAATTAAGCGTTTTTTCCGCAGCATTTTTTGTATTTTTTACCGCTTCCGCATGGGCATGGATCGTTTCTTCCGATTTTTTTGCCTTTTACAACTGTTGTTGAATTTCTGGATTCTTTGTATAACTCTTTTCTTCTTTCTTCTGTAAGAATGTCATCCCATTCTTTTAAGTTGTAAAGCCATTCTGCACGACATCCAACCATGTTGTAATATAATTTCTCGAAGTCGATGTCTAAGCTTACCTGTGTATTTTCATCCATCTCTTCGATTGGGTTTGCTTCTTTTAAGCTGTCGTTGATCCCATCTAAGAATCCTACAAACATCTGTAATTCTGTCTCGTATTTGTCTGCTAATTCTTTCACTGTTCCAGATACAACTGTATCTTTGTCAGCTAATAATTGTTCGTAGATTCCTTTTTCAATGTTGAAGTAATTTAACCAGAACTGCTGTCCTTCTGCTGTTCTATCGTCAAATTTATATGCGTAATCACGCCATTCCTGTAATAAAGCCATATTCATTCCATCCTTTTCTTTTAAAAATGTTATTTTCCTTTGATACTATAACAAATCTCTGGCTCTTTTTCAACAATCGACAGCAATTTTACATAAAAATCCCCCATTCCACGGCTTCGCAGAGTGGGGGAATACTTAAGGGGAGGATAAGTATTTCTCTATCCAGTTCTTTTATTAACTGGATATTCTTATTATGTCCTCTCTTTTGCTTTTTATTCACTTTCTTTTATAAAATATTTTACTCTTTCAAAACACAATAATCTATGCTAGGATACCTCATAGGTATATATATATTTACGAAAGGATGTTATGATGAAAAAACAAAAGCGTATGAAGCAGATCACAGCGATCCTGCTGATCGTGATATTGCTTGCCATCATCGGATCTACTATCTATTTTGCAGTGAGCGGAAGCCAGTTATTCTGGATGTCACTGTTTTTGATGTTTTTCTTTCCGATCTTTTTATGGGCAATGTCATTTTTGTATAAATGGAGTAAAAATAAGAACGAGCACTGATGTTTCATTTTCAGTGCTCATTTTTATTTTACTTTCTGATTCTTTCCAAATATTCTTTGATATTTTTCTCATATCCATTTTCCGTTGGTTCATAAAACGTTGTTCCAAGAAGCTCATCTGGAAGATACTGTTGTTTTACATAATGATCTGGATAATCATGCGCATATTTATATCCGATTCCATGTCCTAGTTTCGCTGCGCCTTTGTAATGAGCATCTCTTAAATGATTAGGAACTGCTCCGATCTTATGATTTCTGACAGATTCTAATGCCTGATCAACTGCCATATATGCTGCATTGCTCTTTGGTGCACTGGCTACATAAGTGACTGCCTGTGCCAGTATGATCCTTGCTTCTGGCATTCCGATCCGTTCCACTGCCTGTGATGCTGCAACTGCTACCTGTAATGCCTGCGGATCAGCATTTCCAACATCTTCGGATGCACAGATCATGATTCTTCTTGCAATAAATGTAACACTTTCTCCGGCATCGATCATTCTTGCCAGATAATAAATAGCTGCATCTGGATCTGATCCTCGCATACTTTTGATAAATGCAGAAATCACATCATAGTGATTATCCCCGTCTTTGTCGTATTTTGTCACTCTTCTTTGGATACATTCCTGTGCTACATCGATATCGATATGAATCTTTCCATCTTCAGCAGGTTCTGTTGTTAATATTCCAAGTTCGATCGCATTTAAAGCACTTCTTGCATCTCCTTCTGCCATATCTGAGAGAAAATCCAGTGCATCATCGGTAATCGTTGCTCCATAGATCCCCATTCCTTTTTCGTCATCTGTAATAGCTCTTACGATCAATTTCTTAATATCTTCTTTATCTAATGAATGTAGTTCAAATACATTGGATCTTGAGATCAACGCCTGATTTACTTCAAAATACGGATTCTCTGTCGTTGCTCCGATCAAAATGATCGTTCCATCTTCTACAAATGGCAGCAGGTAATCTTGTTGTGCTTTATTGAATCTGTGGATCTCATCGATAAACAAGATCGTCTTCTTCTGATACATTCCAAGAGATTCTTTCGCATCTGCCACCGCTTCCTGCATATCTTTCTTCCCAGATGTTGTTGCATTCATCTGTACAAAATTTGCTTTGGTCGTATTGGCAATGACTTTTGCTAAGGTTGTCTTTCCTGTTCCTGGTGGACCATAGAAAATGATCGAGCTGATCTTATCCGCTTTGATCGCTCTATATAGTAATTTATCTTTTCCAATAATATGTTCCTGACCCACCACTTCATCGAGGGTTGCAGGTCTCATTCTCCCTGCTAATGGCGACTCTTTATCTTTATTTAATTCTCTTGCATATTCAAATAAATCCATAGTTTTCCTCCAGATTTTATCTTAGCACAGGGTATTGAGAAAATCTATGAATTATTCATACATTTTTTATAAATAAGACATGAATTTATCATATTCCTTTGCTATAATGAAAGAAGTTAATAACAAAGCACGGGTTAGGAGTTATCATGAAAAATACAGCAATTGAAAAACTTTCTTATACCGAAGTTACGAAAAATATCAGTCAAGCTGAATATAACCAGACACAGGAAGAATATATCCTGTCCAAATCTCCTGATAAATATATGATCAGTCTTCCGGTCAAGGTATTAATGTTTGAAGGAGCAAAGGACAGTTCCCCATTTACATATTATTTCTATATGGAGAATGATGAAGATCTCTATCTGATGCAGAGAAAGCGGAACGGATCAGTCGTTGATAAGACAAAAATTCCTCTGACAAAGAAACAGGGACAGAAGATTTTGGATGGCGATTATCAGTTTTTATTAGACAGTGATGAACCGTTACTTAATTCTCTTTATTTCCAGTTTACGGTAAATCAGTTGCATCCTTTGTATCGAAAAGAATGTACGAGAAAGATCTTTCATCAGAATCGTTTCTTAGATGAGATCGTGGATATTCATATCGTGAGAACACCTTTTGAAGAAGATCAGGATTTCTTCGCTACGCATGAGACGATACTTAAGGGTGGTAATAATAATGGATTACGACGAAATACCAGACAGTATCTGAATATGTCGAAGCCTATGAGTGAATTGTTGAATTATCAGAATTCTCTAATGTAAATATGGTGGAATGACGGAAATTATTGGTGGAATATTATAAAAAGAGATCATGTGTCTGCAGACGTGTTCGTACGGTTGCAGACACATGATCTCTTTTTATAATATTCAAATAATTTACGTGATTCAAACCATTACAGAGTGTGTATGTTAAACTGTACTGGATTTCAACTTTAGATGATTGTTATCGGAATTTTCTTTTTAACATCACAGATATTAATAATCCCCCATATCCATTACATTATCATATTGATCAATTTCTATTTCTAATAGTTTTGCTATCTTCTTTCCGGCTGTAGAACTATTCTTTAATTCTTTGATCAAAGATCTTGCTTCTTTTATATATCCATAAACGATACAACTACTTGACAACATATAAAGGAATTCTTCGGAGCAGATGCGATTTTCTTCTTTGTATGCAAAAAGCTTGTCTATATCTTCTTTCATTCCCGTACTTTCGATGTTGTACAAACGCTCCTGTATACTGCGTGGAAATTCGTATAAATGTTGCTGTTTTGTGTTTTTGAAATTTTCTTTGTCAGACAGCATTCCTATACTCCATGGAGACATTTCTTGTTCCATTGCATATTCATCACGATTTCTTGCCTTTAATATCGGCAATTCCAATTCTATCATGAGATCACTGATCATATTCCACATTTCTGCATAAATGTCTGGAGTCCATGTTTTATTCACTCTGGTTTTTATATTTTCTATAATCACACCCAGCGTATCTCCACTCATGACCGAACTTATCGTATTAAATAATATTTCTGATGTTTCCTGTTCTGGCATACGAAATTGCTCTTGCAACATCATATACAGAATATTGATTGATTCTGCTCTATTTGCAATATTATCTGTTAGTTCGTTAATCTCCCATTCTGGAAATTCATTCAATGGAAGATCTTTTGCATAAATCTCTCTCTTTTCTATGATCTTGTGGACATCCATTCCATGCATCGCAACATATGCTGTTCCATCTGGTTCTTGGTATGTATTTAATAGATCATTCATTCTTCCTCGCCAGTAAACATATCGAAAGAATTCCCTTTTTCCTTGTTTCGGATCATACGTTTTTTTGTATATTTTGTATAATTCTTCTAATTCGATCACACAGTATAGCTGCATCAATCTTCCTACTCTGTCATCAAATGTTTCTATCTTTGTATAGATTTCGTCTTCTGTTTTCTGATTCAAAACATCTACATACTCTTTCAGATCGGAGGCAAGATACACTTCTGCTATATCATCTTTAATTTCATATTCCCCAAATCCTAAAACAAATGCTTTGGCACAAATATCAGCTTCATCTTGTGATATATTTATTATGCTATCATTTAAGTGATTCATCCATTGTTTCAAACTATCATATTCATCTTGGTTCATAACATATAATATATATTCTGGATGTTCTCTTAATGTATCCGAAATACTGCTGATCCTTTCCATATGTGATCTTGATCTGTTTTTTGGAATCCTTAAATATTTACAATAATCACTGGATTGATCTTCGCTTAGATTTTCCAGTAATTCTTTTTGTGTTTTTGATGAAACACAAAACTTGACCTTACCGTTTTTCTTTATATGATCTTCCCACTCTTTTGATCTATCATCTAAATTACACTTTGTTTCTTCCAAATACATATCCTGCCATGCATTTTTCAACATATCTTCCAGATCATCTTCTGGCATCTTACTTATTTCGTCAAAAAAACCTTTTAATATATCTATCTTATCCTGTTCGTTGAATACTTTAACCTTATCTTTTTGTTTATGCTTTGGAAATACCATCTGACGGAACTGGCTTTCCACAAATTCTCTGTCAAAAGGATAAACTTCTTCATTCATTTCCCAGTTCCAGACCCCTCCGCTGTCTTCCATGAAGTTATCCCCTTTATATTTGACCAGTTTAGGATATCGTTCTTTATAATCCAGCTCATATTTTTCTATATTGATCTTGTGACGCCATTCATCTCCAAAATCATAGATGTAGCGGATCCATTTGTAATTTTTAAAGAAGAAATCAATATTCGTATCGAAATCATTATAATGATTTCCCCACAGATCAAATCCTCCTTCATCATCTATCACAATATCATCCGATGGTATATGGAATCCATGAAGATGAACGTCGTCCCAATCAAATAATATCTGTATGATCTTGTGTAATTCAAAAAAAGTAATCTGATCTGGTATGATGACTCTTCTCCATACCGGTGGATGTGTATCTTCTATTACAATTTTGCATGTGTAACCTGGCATTTCATAATTTCCCTTTGATTCTATCTATGAAGATATTTCTCTTTCGTTGCAAGTCCACCCCTGATGTGACGTTCAGATTTATTGATGTCTAGTACCTTTCTTGCTTGTCTGGCAAGTGTTTTGTTGATCATTTCTAACCGTTCTGTCACATCTTTATGTACTGTGCTTTTGCTGACGCCGAACTGCTTGGCTGTCTGGCGTACTGTAGCATTATGTTCAATGATGTAGATTGCACTTTCAATGACTCTTTCTTCCATGTATTTCTTCAATGGAAAAGCCCCCTGTAAATGTTGTTTTTACAGTGTATGCTTGGGGCAGGGTTGCTATGTCCTTAAAATCTAGAAATATACCAATTGTTCTTTTGGCGGTTCTGATTTTTCGATTCTGATCGCTGTTAAGATTGGCATTGTCTTATCATATGCTTCATTGTATTCTGAATGGATCTGTGCTGTTAATGTTACCCATTCGTTATTGAGAATTCTCTTTAATGTCTTGGATTTCGTCTGGTTTAATCTGCACAGATATCCAATAAATGTCATATCATCTTCACAACATGTCATTGCTTTACGTCCAGGAATGATCATTCCCGGTGGCATCTTTGGACTGCGCTGGACCTGAACACGCATTTCCACAGTCTTTCCTTCGTAAACCTCTGGACGTTCCATCGCATCGATATACCAGATTCCATAATCTTCATCTTCAACTTTGATCACATCTGCATTCACATCATATGGCAGCAGTTCATCCTGTGCCATCTCTTTTCCATCGGCACGTTCGAAACCTACCTGTGCTCTTGGATTGACTGCTTTGATGCTTCTTCGAAAACTTCCCATATTCGTATTGTCATCACAGCGGTTAAAAATGACAAGATCTGCCATCTTAAACATTTCCATAAACATAGATTTCATATTTTTCAAATACAAATCTGCTGTAGATGCATCAACTGTTACGATCACCTGATATAACTCAAGATCTGTCTCATCTACTACATCCATCAGATCGTCAATAGAGTACATTCCATTGTATTCGATCATGACACGATCTGGATAATAATTTCTCTGACATCCTCTGACAAATTCTTTTGTGAAATCTTCCATATTTTCAATATTCACCACGAATGAATTTGTCTTCTCTAGCATTTCTTTATCGTATTCGACTTCTCCTTCTTCAAACGTAAGGATCATTGTTTTCTCGCCGTCATTAAAATAATCCTGGTTTAATGTTTCTTTGATCAGTGTTGATTTTCCACTTTCTAAAAATCCCCATATCAGGTATGCCGGTAATTCGTACATTCTTTTTCCGTTACTGAAAACTTATAAAAAGTTATAAACCTTTATGTTTCATTCCTACTTCAACG
>OHSL01000793.1_pt1 | contig 11946 bp, 10 predicted proteins | sample 1578741 | NCBI WGS metagenome assembly OHSL01 (sample SAMEA3879512, study PRJEB24766) | human gut metagenome | biome: human-associated habitat; feature: feces | place: USA | collected 1985/1987 | reverse complement strand
TAGTCGATCGTCAATATCAAAGAAATGATATTGAACAAACTAAAGGAACTTTTAGAGTTCGTGGTGATGTTATTGAAATTGTTCCAGGACATAGTGAAAGTTATTTGATTCGTATTGAATTATTTGGAGATACAGTAGAACGTATTTGTGAAGTAGATCCCCTTACAGGACATATTTTAGGTTCTTATAATACGTATACTATTTATCCTGCTTATGGATATGTAACGAAAAAGGAACAAATGTTAAAAGCTTGTGATACGATTTCTAAGGAATTAGAAGAACTTCGTTTATATAAAGAGTTGGATCCATCAAGACATTTAGAGTATCCAGATGATATCATGGTTTATTTTCTAGACGAAGGAAAAGATGTAGAGGCATGTTGGGTTCGTCTGAAAGGAATACAAGATGGAAAGATGTATGGAACAGTACTAACGGCTTTACATCAGAATTTTGGCGTAAAAGAAAAGGATACAATTTATTTTGGTATGACAGAAATGGAAGATCACAAATTGGCGTGTGTATGGGTGAAAGAAGATGAATAAAGAGGATTCATTATATTCGATTTATGTACAAATATTAAAAGAAGAATTAGTGATGGCTATGGGTTGTACAGAGCCTATTGCGATTAGTTATGCGTGTGCTAAGGCAACGCAAGTGCTAGATCATTTACCAGATCGTATTGTTGTTAAGGCAAGTGGCAGTATTATAAAAAATGTTAAGAGTGTGATTGTACCTCATACAAATGGCTTAAAAGGGATTGAAGTTGCAGCTGCTGCAGGAGCTCTATATGGGGATGCCGACGCAAAACTAGAAGTGCTTTCTAGTGCAACACGTGAACAAATTGAAGAATTGCCTGAATATGTTCAAAATACAAATATTACCGTGCAGCACATTGAACAAGGGCATGTATTCGATTTAGAAATCCATGTGTATTATGAACAAGAACACGCCAGTGTTCGTATTGTAGATACGCATACGAATATTGTACAAATTGAAAAAAACTGGCAAGTTATTTTTGAAGATAAGACGACGAGTTTAGAACTTAAAGCCGATCACAGTGCTTTGATTATGAAACAGATTTGGGATTTTTCACAAACTGTGGATATTGAGGATGTAAAAGAAATACTAGATCGTCAAATCGCTTGTAACATGGCCATCGCAAATGAGGGGATTCATAATTCGTATGGTGCAAACATTGGTCATGTGATCTTGAATATGGATTCAGATTGTGTAAAGACAAGGGCCAAAGCTTATGCGGCGGCTGGATCCGACGCAAGAATGAATGGGTGTGAACTTCCAGTTGTGATCAATTCAGGAAGTGGAAATCAGGGGATTACTTGTTGTGTGCCTGTTGTTGTGTATGCCAAAGAATTAGATTGTACGCAAAAACAATTGTATCGTGCTTTGGTTTTGTCCAACTTAACAGCTATTTACATTAAAACAGGTATTGGTACTTTATCGGCATTTTGTGGTGCTGTTAGTTCTGGAGCTGCTGCGGGTGCTGGTATTGCCTATTTACATAATGGAACCTATAAAGAAATTCAGCATACGATTGTCAACGCATTAGCCATCCTTTCGGGTACGATTTGTGATGGGGCTAAGGCTAGTTGTGCAGCTAAGATTGCTTCTAGTGTAGATGCTGGTATTATGGGATACTATATGTATAAAAATAAGCAACAATTCTATGCAGGCGATGGAATCGTTGCTCATAGTGTGGATGAAACAATTCAAAATATTGGAACACTTGGTTCTCAAGGAATGCTTCAAACGAATGATAAAATTATTGAGATGATGATTTCTTGCGATTAAAAGTAGATAAGCGAATGATTAACTGTGGTTCATATTCCATATGGACGATACGTTTTCGTTCGCTTTTTGTTTGTTCTAAAAGAATATCAACGGCTTCTTTTCCTTTTTCACAAGCACCGTGGTCTACCGTGGTCAATTGTATTTGAGGAAAATCAGCTTCAGGAATATTGTCAAATCCGGCTACACTTGTTTTAATGTTGTGATCTTTTAAACAGGCTACGATGCCTAAGGCCGTCATGTCATTATTTCCAATATAGGCATCGTATTTATCACTTAAGATTTGTTTCGTTAAACGATACCCATTTTCGTATTCTCTTTTTTCGATGGGGTATAATTCAAATTGTTTAGACGAGTTAAAAAATACTTGTGTATTTGACAAGACACTTTTAACTCCTTCATATCTTTCGTTTCGTCCAATTTCCGTTGTATCTAATGGACTTGATATATACGCAATCTTTTTGTGTCCTAACTGTTTTAAATGGGTACCTAATAATTTACCACATTTAAAACTGTTGAGTTCAATGGAATCACAATCAAGATTTTTTGGCTTATCCCCGATAATAATGCACGGTATTTGTTTGGAAAGTGCATTCCATTCATCAACAAATTTTGGGGGATATAGAAGAATGATTCCACATGGTTTTAATAGTTTTAAGTTGGAAAGGGCGTGCTTTTCAAGATCATCTTTTCGCAATGTAGAAATAGTAAAGATTTGTGTTTTTGTCTTACTAGCCTGTTCAATGATACTTGAAACAACCATAGAATAATACGAATTGGATAAGTTGGAACAAATCACGACAATCGTATTTTTTGCGTTTGAATACCTTTTTTTAACTTCTGGCTTTTTATATCCCATTTGTTTGGCTGTCTTTTTGACGAGATTTACTGTTTCTTCTTTGAAAGATACATTCTTATTCTCACTTAGAATCATAGATACAGTGGATTGCGATACATTTGTGGCTTGGGCAATATCGCGTGTAGTTACTTTATTTCTTTTTCCCATAATAAACCTCTTTTGATTTATTTTGATTAATAAATCGATTACTAATCAAATCATTAATCGATATCTATTTTTATCTTACACTATTTTATTTGGTTGTCCAGCTATTAATCAATATTTTGATTAATAAAATAGACTTTTTTACACATTTGAAATGAAATATAAATAAGCGTATCGTAACTTTGAAAGAGGTGTGAACTATGTATGATTGTATAATAATTGGAGCAGGTATCAGTGGATGCTCTTTAGCTTTTGAATTGAGTAAATATAGTGGAAAAGTATTGTGGTTAGAAAAAAATAATGATGTGGCAGATGAAACAACTAAGGCCAATAGTGCAATTATTCATGCGGGCTATGATCCAGAGCCAAATACTTTGATGGCAAAATATAATATTTGGGGTAATAAAATTATTCCTTCTTTATGTAAAGATTTAGATGTTCCATGTAAGAATATTGGTTCTTTGGTTGTTGGATTTAGTGAAGAGGATGATAGGACCATTGAAATGTTATATAAGCGTGGTGTACAAAATGGTGTTGAAAATCAGCGTATTATTAAACAGCCTGAGCTATCTGTTATGGAACCCAATTTAAATTCAGACTGTACAAGCGCTTTATATGCGCCAAGTGCATGTATTATCAATCCTTGGCAGTTTGCGATCGCATTAAGTGAAGTGGCAATTCAAAATGGTGTAGAGCTTCGTTTGAATGAAGAGGTTACGAGTATAAAAAAAGATGGAGATATCTTTATTGTGAATGATACATACAAAGCTCCATTGGTTGTAAATTGTGCGGGTGTTATGTGTGATCATGTAACTGGACTTATTAAGAAACCAGATTATAAGATTACGCCAAACAAAGGAGAATATTATTTATTAGATAAGTCACAAGGAAACATGGTTCATCATGTTATTTTCCAATGCCCTACAAAGATTGGTAAGGGTGTATTGGTAGCTCCTACAGTAGATGGAAACTTAATTGTGGGTCCTACAAGTACAAATACGGATGCGGATGATTATTCGACAACGTCTGCAGGATTAAAAATAATTCGTGAAAATGCGGTTAAATCCGTACCGAATATGAAGCTTCAAGAAAATATTCGTACGTTTGCGGGATTGCGTGCAAGAAGTGATACAAAAGATTTTATTATTGGCGAAGATAAAGATATACATAATTTCTTCTTGATTGCCGGAATGGCAAGTCCAGGCTTAAGTAGTGCGAGTGCAATCGCATTAGACATTGTGAGAATGATGCAGGAAAAAGACTATTTCTTAAATTTAAAAAAGAATTATGTTTCTACAAGAAAAGTAGTTCGTTTTAAAGAAATGTCACATGAACAAAGAAAAGAATATATTGAAAAACATCCTGAGTATGGTCGTATTATTTGTCGTTGTGAAACCATTAGTGAGGGAGAGATCCTTGATGCGATTCGTCGAAGTCCCAAACCAGTTAGTTTAGATGGAATCAAACGTCGATGTAATGCTGGCATGGGAAGATGTCAGTCAGGATTCTGTGGACCTAGAGTCCAGGAAATTCTAGCTAATGAGTTGGGTGTTAGTCAGTTAGATATTGTTTTGGATAAGAACGGTTCTTATATTTTGTGTGGAAGAACAAAGGAGAATGGTGATGAATAATAGGTATGATGTAGTAGTCATCGGTGGTGGCCCTGCTGGTCTTGCCAGTGCAATCGCCGCAAGACAAAATGGTGCCAAGTCCGTTTTGATTATTGAGCGTGATAAGGAACTTGGTGGGATTTTAAATCAGTGTATTCATAACGGTTTTGGCTTACACCACTTTAAAGAGGAATTAACAGGTCCTGAATATGCAGGAAAGTATATTGATGAAGTTGATAAAACAGATATTGATATCTTATTGGATACAATGGTAATTGAGATTACGCCAGATAAAATGGTGTATTGTTCAAGTAGTATTCATGGATATTTAATGATACAGGCTAAATCTATTATTTTAAATATGGGTTGTCGTGAAAGAACACGTGGTGCAATTGCGATTCCAGGAACTAGAGCTTCTGGTGTGTTTACGGCAGGTGCAGCTCAGCGATATGTAAATATTGAAGGGTATATGCCAGGTAAAAGAGTTGTGATTTTGGGTAGTGGTGACATTGGTTTGATTATGGCGCGAAGAATGACTTTGGAGGGCGCAAAAGTTTTAGCTGTTGTTGAGGTTATGCCGTACTCAAATGGTTTGAATCGTAATATTGTTCAGTGTCTACATGATTATGATATTCCATTGTATTTAAGTCATACAATTACGGATATTGTGGGTAAGTCTAGAGTGGAAAAGGTTGTTGTTTCTAAGGTGGATGAAAATAGAAATCCAATCGAAGGAACAGAAATGGAATTTGATTGTGACTGCGTATTGTTGTCTGTTGGATTGATTCCAGAAAATGAGTTGTCAAATGATTTAGGGATTGAAATGGATTCTAGAACACATGGCCCTATTGTTTATGAAAATATGGAGACTTCTATGGAAGGGGTATTCGCATCAGGTAATGTTGTGCATGTGCATGATTTAGTGGATTTTGTAAGTTTGGAAAGTGAAACGGCTGGAATGGGTGCTGGTCGATATGTTTCAAATGGCGAAGTATCTAAGGATCGTTTCGTAAGGACGATAAATGGAGATAATATTTCGTATGTAGTTCCTCAATATATTCGTAAGGATAATGTAGAAAAGAGTGTTGAGCTTTCTTTCCGTGTAAGAAGACCAACGCAACAGGTAAATATTGTCGTGAAGGATGGGGATACAATCATTGCGAAATTTAAAAAGGAACATGTGATTCCAAGTGAAATGGAGAAGATATCAATTCCTAAAATATTGCTTGAAAAGGCAGATAAAGAATTGGTTGTATCTATTGAGGAGGATGCGTAATGAGAGAGTTAATTTGTATAACATGTCCTAAGGGTTGCCATTTAAAGGTTGATGAAGAAAATGATTATAAAGTAACTGGAAATGGTTGTCCTAGAGGTGCAATCTATGGAAAGAAAGAGTGTACGCATCCAACTCGTGTTGTGACAAGTACTGTGAAAATTGTGGGTGCTGAGATTGAAAGATTGAGCGTGAAAACCAACGGGGATATTCCAAAGGAAAAGATTTTTGATGTTATGAAGGAATTGAACCGTGTGGTTGTGAAGGCACCTGTGCATCGTGAAGATGTAATTGTTTCTGATATTTGTGGTACGGGTGTTGATTTAGTTGCGACGAAAGACTTATAATATTGCTGTTAAAAAAGGGGAGATTTTAGGCTAAGAGTAGGTTTGTCCTAGACCCTATAACCTGATTTGGATAATACCAACGTAGGGAATATATCTTTTTGATAGTGAGCTGCAGATTGGTTTTCTGCAGCTTTTTTTTCTTGGTGGAGAGAATATGAATTATTCAATTTTTGATGTGGATGGAACAATACTGGATTCAATGGAAGTATGGAATACTTTGGCAAGTCAATATGTTCAAAGTTTGGGAATGGTTCCCGAAAAAAATCTTGATGAAATTGTTTCAGATATGAGTTTAGAACAGAGCGCAACATACTTGAAGAATCATTATAAAATCAGTAAACAAGAAGAACGAATCATTTCTGAGGTATTGAATTTTATATCAGATTTTTATGAGTATGAAGTGAACCTTATGCCTGGGTTTAAAGAGTTTATTTCACATTATGATTCGATTAATGTGATTGGTACAAGTTGTGATGAAGAGCTTGTAAAAATTGCGTTGAATAGACTGGGTGTGTTGAATTATTTTGAAGATATTATAACTTGTTCAAAGGTGAATAAGTCAAAAGATGATCCGGATTTTTATTTGGCATGTGCACAAGTTTTAAACCAAAGACCAGAAGATATAATTGTGTTTGAGGATGCAGATTATTGTATAGATGTGGCGAAAAAAGTCGGATTTAAAGTGATTAAAATAAAAGATTGGAGAGATTTAAATGAAAAGTGCATTAACGATTGCGGGAAGTGATTCGAGTGGGGGAGCAGGCATTCAGGCAGACATTAAAACCATGTGTGCTAACCATGTGTTCGCAACAAGTGCAATCACGGCATTAACAGCGCAAAACACATTGGGAGTAACGGGTATTATGGATGTAACACCTGAATTTTTGGGTGAACAGCTAGATGCGGTATTTACAGATATTTATCCGGATGCGGTAAAGATTGGGATGGTATCAAGTTCTAGTTTGATTGAAATGATCGCAAAGAAACTAAAGGAATATAAGGCAGAAAATATTGTCGTTGATCCTGTGATGGTTGCGACAAGTGGTGCTAGATTGATTAGTGAGGATGCGATTGAAACATTGAAAAAAGAATTGTTGCCTTTAGCTACTTTGATTACTCCAAATATTCCGGAAGCAGAAGTGCTTTCTGAAATGGAAATTACGGATGAGGCTAGTATGGTTGAAGCGGCAAAAAAAATCAGTGAAAATTTTGGGTGCGCTACTTTAGTTAAGGGTGGTCATCAAATCAATGATGCGAATGATTTATTGTATAGAAACAATTCATATGCTTGGTTTAAAGGGAAGCGTATCAATAATTCAAATACACATGGTACGGGCTGTACTTTGTCGAGCGCAATTGCATCAAATCTTGCGAAGGGATATGATTTAGATACTTCGGTAAAACGAGCAAAAGACTATATTTCTGGGGCATTAGGAGCAATGCTTGATTTGGGCAAAGGCTCAGGTCCGATGGATCATTCGTTTGCGATAGACAATGAATATACAACAGAATATGAAGGATAATAAGAAAACCATTCTAGTGTTGGCGTCTAGAATGGTTTCTTTTTGTTTATTATTATTTTTTTAGGAGAGAGATATGAATATTGGTTTATTTCTATATTCATTGCCTTATCTTTAAGGCACTTATAGAATAACATTCCATGTTGTCATAATTTTAGTATAACTTTGGTAAATATTGTGAAATCAAAATGAATTATGTGAAATTATCAAAATATACATCTTTTCTAAAATTTCCTTCTTTTTTTCGTATTAGAGAGAGAAGAAAGGAGGAATCATCTTGAATTCGATGGATATTGAGTCTAAGAAGTTTTTAGGACAACCCAAAAACTTTGTCTCGATCTTCAATGCACTTTTATTTGATGGACAACCAGTGTTGAAGCCTGAATATCTTAAGGATGAAAACAGTGAACTTGTCATGAATGTTTCTAGTAAGCATGTGGATATCATCAAGCGGTATGAGGATGGTACTTATTTAGATTTGTTCGTGATTGAAAGCCAAAGCTATGTCGATCCGTCTATGGTCGCAAGAGTCATGGAATATGAAAGTGTTGCTCGTATGCGTTATATTCGTCAATGCTTTAAGAAACATGTACCTATGCATACAAGACTTCCCATGATTTTAACAGTCGCCTTATATGTGGGTGAATCCAAGTGGAATGCTGCTAAAAGATTGAGTGAACTAGAAATTATTCATCCTGGATTTGAAGATATGTTCAATGAGTTTAAACTGAATCTGATTGAGCTAAACACAAATCACAAGTATAATACAGGTGAAAAGGCAACACAGGACTTTTTTGATCTATTGCGTATGATCTATAGAAAACAGGTTTTAAAAGAAGATCTAGATCGAGAGTTTAATCGTGATGCATTGTATTTTGCGTATGTAGTGACAAAGAACAAAGAGTTATTGAGTATCTACAACAAAAGCGAGAAGGGAGATGTAAAAGTGTGTAGAGCATTAGATGAAATGTTTGAAGAATCAACAAACAGAGGAATCCAGATGGGTATCAAGCAAGGCATTGAACGAGGCATTGAACAAGGCATTGAGCGTGGTGAAAAAAATACCCAAATCAAAATAGCGATTAAAATGCTTGTAAGAAATAATCAAACACTTGAAGAAATCTCTGAGATTGTTGGACTGGACTTAAATGCATTAAGAGAACTAAAAAAGAGTATTTAATAGAATGGATGTGCGATCACATCCATTCTTTTGTTTTAAAATTCTTAAAAACTTGCTAAAATATTCTCTGTATGAAAAAAAATCAGAGTATTGACCTACTGCATGGTCCTATTTTTAAATCATTAAGTTTATTAGCAATCCCAATCATGGCAACGTATTTTATTCAGATGGCCTATAACCTGGTTGATATGTTGTGGATTGGTTTTTTAGGTTCTGGTGCGGTTGCCAGTATTGGTGTATCTGGAAATTTCATGTATTTGGCTAACGGCCTTGTGAACATGCCTAAGATTGGATCACAAGCTTTGGTTGGACAAAGTCTTGGAGCTAATAATCAAGAACAAACAAAAAATTATATTCAGGCAGCTTTTCAAAGTTCCTTATTTTTTGCCCTTATATATGGAATTATTATTATTGTTTTTCAAAAGTATTTAATTCAATTATTTAATTTATCAGATCCCGCTATTATTCAAGATGCTCAGAATTATTTATGGATTACATGTGGCTTTATTGTATTCTCTTTTGTGAATCAGATTTTTACCGGAATCCTTACGGCTGCCGGTCATTCAAAAAGCACTTTTATAGCCACAACAACCGGTCTAGTATTAAATTTAATTTTAGACCCTGTACTCATCTTTGTATTCAATCTTAGAGTCATCGGTGCGGCTCTCGCAACAATTCTTGCTCAAATCATTGTTACTTTGGTCTTTTTATATAACGCAAAAAATCTTGATCTATTTAGAAATATCCGTATCTTGTCAAAACCAAAATTGAATCATATTTCTGAAATATTAAAAATAGGATTTCCATCCTCTGTGCAAAGTATGTTATTTACATGTATTTCTATGTACATTGCACGCCTAATCTCAAGTTTTGGAGCAATCAGTGTTGCCGTACAAAAAGTAGGCTCGCAAATTGAATCCATCTCATGGATGGCAGCCGATGGATTCAGCGCATCCATCAATGCGTTCACTTCGCAAAATTATGGTGCAAAAAACTATGATCGTGTAAAACAAGGTTATAAAACTGGCATGCTGGTGGTTGGATTATGGGGATTATTAACAACAGCCATTTTAATTTTCCTTCCTGGACCGATATTCTCATGTTTCATCCATGAAACAAATATCCTTCCTTATGGAATTGACTATCTAATTATACTTGGATATTCCCAACTATTTATGTGCATAGAAATAGCTACACAAGGGGCTTTTAATGGACTTGGTAAAACTCTGCCACCTAGTATTGTATCCATTATATTCACGTCTGCGAGAATCCCTATGGCCATTCTGCTATCTCACTATTTAGGAGTAAATGGAGTATGGTGGGCCATTTCAATTTCAAGCATTATTAAAGGAACTGTTTTAGTAATCTGGTTTATATTATATTCAAAAAGGAGGCTGATCTCATGAAAAATCATTCACTAACGCAAGGAAGCATCGCAAAAGGACTCCTTTTCTTTGTGATTCCACTTTTCTTTTCTAATCTATTTCAACAACTCTACAATACAATCGATACATTGTTAGTTGGTCATTTCTTAGGCGACAATGCCCTGGCCGCAATGGGTGCTACTGCTGCTATCTTTGAATTGATCGTTCAGTTTTCCAATGGATGTGGAACAGGATTTAGTATTGTTACAGCAAGATATTATGGTTCTAAAAATGAAAATGAACTAAAGAAAAGCGTTGCAGCATCTCTAATTTTAGGATTGATTATCTCCATTGTGATCACAATCGTTTCCTATGTTTCGATGCCATATCTATTAACAATTCTAAAGACACCAAAAAGTATTTATCACGATTCATTAAACTATATTCGATGTATATCTGCCTTTTTAATCATCACCATGTTCTACAATTTAGGCGCCGGTATGTTACGAGCTATTGGCGATAGCCTAAGACCATTGATTGTACTTTTCTGCTCATCTATTATAAATATTGCGCTTGATATTGTATGTATCACAATACTCGATATGGGTGTATTTGGCGCAGCTGTAGCTACTGTTATTGCCCAAGCCATTTCAACTATAATTTGTTTCTTTTTAATTTTGCGAAAAGCTAAAATTTTGATACCTAGAAAAGAACATTTCCAAATTAAATCTTATATGGTCAATGATTTATTGGGACAAGGCTTTTCGATGGGATTTATGTTTTCAATCGTATCCATCGGAACCATCATTCTTCAATCCGGAATCAACAGTCTAGGCACTCAAATCATTACAGCCCATACGGCTGCTCGAAAATTAATCTCGTTATTTTGTCTGCCTCTTTCTACATTGGCAGCCTCAATGGCAACGTTTGTCTCTCAAAACAAGGGAGCTCAAAATTATGAGCGAATTATAAAAGGGGTTCGTCTTTCAAACATCTGCGGTATTATATATCCCATCTTTTTAAGTATACTTATTTATTTTACAGCTGAAAATCTAGTCCACCTTTTATCTGGATCCAACACGCCTGCCGTACTACAAAATGGCGCCATGTATCTAAAAATCAATATTCCATTTTTCATAGTATTGAGTATACTATTGAATTTAAGAAATGCAATTCAAGGCTTTGGATATAAAATAACACCTTTATTCTCTAGTATTATTGAACTCATTGGAAAAATTGTCTTTACATTATTTTTAGTTCCTACATTTAAATATTTAGGTGTATGCTTTTGCGAACCCATTATTTGGTGTTTAATGGCAAGCCAATTAATCTATTCATATCAAAAAATCATAAAACCATTTAAAGCGCAGAATTAACTCTGCGCTTTGTTTTGTATTATGCTTGTACAAATTGTTTTAAATAATCTACGTCTAAAATTAAAATCTTCTGATAGACCATCGAGATTACATTTTGCTCACGTAACCCTCTTAAAATACGATTTACACTATTTCTAGTAGAGATACCGCAGAATCCTGCAATATCATCGTTTGTCACTTGGAAATCAATTAAAATACCCTTTTTTACTTTTCTTCCGAATATAGGAATCAATTGATAGATAAAAGCACACACTGCTCCATTTTTACCATTCATTGTCATAAGTTGCTGTCTAAAAATAGCTTCCGTTAATTTAGTACGATAATATGAATTCACATACTCTTTTAACTCTGGATCTTGATTTACAAAATCCCAGAATAACACTCTTGGAATACGATAAAAAGTCGCCGTTTCACTCTCAATACGAACGTTAAATGGAGCTGATGTATATTGACTTACTTCATCTTTT
>OHSL01000792.1_pt1 | contig 11968 bp, 8 predicted proteins | sample 1578741 | NCBI WGS metagenome assembly OHSL01 (sample SAMEA3879512, study PRJEB24766) | human gut metagenome | biome: human-associated habitat; feature: feces | place: USA | collected 1985/1987 | reverse complement strand
TTGGAGGGCTATCAGTTTACGGCGCTAGACAACCTACTGTCTCAATCCGATGTAATTTCCCTACATTGTCCCCTATTCCCGGAAACACAAGGGTTAATCAATCGGGACACCATCTCAAAAATGAAGGATGGGGTTATTATTTTGAACAACAGCCGCGGGCCGCTGATTGTAGAACAGGATCTTGCCGATGCTTTAAATTCAGGCAAAGTGTATGCAGCCGGGCTGGATGTGGTTTCTACCGAGCCCATTAAAGGAGATAATCCGCTTTTGAAAGCGAAAAACTGCTTGATTACCCCCCATATTTCCTGGGCACCTAAGGAAAGCCGTCAGCGGTTGATGAATATTGCAGTGGAGAACCTGAGACAATTTCAAAAGGGTGCTCCGGTTAACGTTGTTTCCAAATAGCTTGCATTTATTTTAGCGTATGCCTTTTTAAAGCCATAATCCCAAAAGCGCCGCGTCGTATAGGAAAATTCCTATACGGCGCGGCGCTAACTATTATTATATCGAAGGCTTAAAAAAACAAATAATAAAACAGCCTGCCAGCAAAGCTCTTTTTTTAGCGGCAGGCTGTTTCACGCATTTCAATTTATCTAATATCTTATCTAAACCCCTTCTGAACGGGATTCAGCTAAAGTAAACTAGAGTGTCAACCAATGGGCTCAAAATCAGCGGCTCCGTGCTTGCACAGCGGGCAGATAAAATCGTCCGGCAGGACATCACCCTCGTAAATGTAACCACAGATTTTGCACACAAAGCCCTTCTTCCCCTCTGTCTGAGGCTTGGGCTTAACATTATTTTGGTAATAGGTGTAAGTCATCGTTTCCGCATTGGAAATCACCCTAGCCTCGGTAATGCTGCAGATGAACATACCGTGAGTTCCGAAATCCACATACTGCTCCACCTTAAGAGACATAAAGGCATTAATATACCTTGGCAGAAATACCAAGCCATTATCAGACCGAAGCGGAGTACAATCGGCAAACTTATCGACTGTTCTTCCGCTTTGGAAGCCAAAGGTCTCAAACACCTTAAACGGGGCGGCAGTGGACAGGCAGTTGACGTTCATAATGCCGGTCTGCTTAATGACGTGATGGGAATAATTCTGCTTATTGATAGTGACAGCCACACGGTTCGGGGTATCGGTTACCTGAGTCACCGTATTGACAATCAAGCCGTTATCCTTCTTGCCGTCGTTTGACGTTACCACATACAGGCCATATCCAATTTTGAACAGAGCCGTCAGATCATTTTTATTGGCGGTCTCACTTTGCTGCTCCAGATAATCATGGCAAAGCTCCGCCGCTAATGCCTCCAGCTGACCGGCGCTTTCCTCATTCAAGGCTGACTTAATATGCACCACGTTCTCGGCAAAGGTCAGGTTTTTGCAGCCGGCAAGCATCTGCTTCATCGTCTTAGCAGCTAAAGGAGCCCAGCTTCCATTTTCCATCAAGCCAATTACTCGGTTTTGGAAATTACGCTCGGTAAGATGATGGATAAATTCCCGCATAAATGGGAAAATGTCGGCATTATAGGTGGTAGTTGCCAACACCAGCTTGCTGTAACGGAAAGCATCCTCCACGGCCTCCGCTATATCACAGCGGGCTAAGTCATGCACTACAACCTTCGGACATCCCTCCTTTAGAAGCTTGTCCGCTAAGGTCTCCACCGCCTTTTTTGTATGGCCGTAAACAGAGGTATAGGCGATAACGATTCCTTCGGTTTCCGCCGCATAAGAAGACCAGGTCTGATAAAGATTCAGATAATAGCCAAGGTTCTCGGTAAGCACAGGGCCGTGCAGGGGACAGATAATCTGAATATCCAACCCAGACGCCTTTTTCAGCAGATTCTGAACCTGTACGCCGTACTTGCCCACAATCCCAATGTAATAGCGGCGAGCCTCGCACGCCCAATCCTCTTCTACATCCAAAGCGCCGAATTTTCCAAAGCCATCGGCAGAAAACAGCACCTTATCAGCACTGTCATAGGTAACCATGACCTCCGGCCAGTGGACCATAGGCGCCAGCACAAAGGTCAAAGTGTGCTTACCTAAAGAGAGGGTATCCCCTTCTCCGACCACAATCTTGCGGCCTTCAAAATCCGTACCGAAAAATTGTCTCATCATTGCGAAAGCTTTTTCTGTGGATACAATTTTAGTATTCTGATACACGTTCATAAAGTTAGCGATATTCGCAGAATGGTCGGGCTCCATATGTTGGATGACCAAATAATCCGGCTGGCGGGAACCTATAATATTTTCGATATTATCAAGCCATTCATGGGTAAACCGGGCGTCTACCGTATCCATTACCGCGATTTTTTCATCCATGATGACATAAGAATTATATGCCATCCCGTTTTCCACCACATATTGTCCTTCAAATAAGTCAATCTCGTGGTCATTAACGCCTACATACTTAATATCATTGGTAATCTTCAAGTAAATCCCTCCATTATATTCATATACAACACAGGCTTTGTTTCTTATAGTAGTATTATACAGCCCCTATCCTTTTTAGTAAAGCAAAAAATGTTATCTGGCTTCCTCGAAAATTTAGTGGTTATTTTTTCTGCGTTTTACGGAAAAACGCAGAGATCCCTTCTAAATTCATCAGGATCTCAGCGCTGTCCGTTTCCCTAGCGCACATCAAAAATTATCTAAGAAGTTGTATCGTATAAGCTTTTATTTTTCTCGGCGATCTCTGACTCAGTTTTGTGATACCCTCTAAAATCTGTTTTCATGGCTTAGCACCAAGGCTTTCACAATAGTAACAAATCGCTGAAGCCGCAAAGTCCGCAGTCCCCTCTCCGCATGACTTGTCAATGTTATCTGTCATACTCCCCCCACCGGCGTACATTTTGCCAAGGAATCGCAAAATCTCCGGTGTACAGGTGTAAAAATGATCATTGATAAACTGCCGCAGTTTCCGTACCAACTCTTGTACCGGAGCCTCCTCCGCTTTCCAATCTCGATAGGCGCCGAATTCTTGAAAAATACCAATCAACTGCTTTGACAATACCTCCTGCTCTGCTTTTGTACGGACCTTATCTTTTTCTTCAAATTCCCGATATGCTTCCGTCTTTCCCCAGACAGCTTTCGCTTGAGCAGCGTAATCATCAATTTTTTGTGTGTCAAAGGCGGAAAAATCCAATGCCTGCACTCCTATCATCTGTATTCCACGAGCAAGGTCGATGAGATTTTCTATATGCTCCTTCTGGAGCTGGAGCAGCTTGATCTGCTGATCCAAAGCTTGGTTGCGGTCAAAAGACGGACAGCTCATAATCCCATTGATCTCCTTTAGAGAAAAACGCAATTCCCGAAACAGCAAAATATATTGCAGTCGTTCTAAGGCCGTTTCGTCATACAGACGGTAGCCGGACTCCGTGACCTGTGTCGGCCGCAGTAATCCTATGGAATCATAATAATGCAGCGTGCGTATACTCACGCCCGTCAAACGGCTGACTTCCTTTACTGTTTTCATAGCGTTTCCTCCTCTTCCGTGTACCTATAGTATAGGGTATGACGCTGCGTGAGAGTCAATAGAAGAAAAAGTTTTTGTTATACGCTGTATCCAGAATACCTCCCCCTCATTCTATTCTGCTTGGAGATTCCATTCCTACAACTGAAGGTAAGCCGAAAAACGATACAATTTGTGGTTTAGTCATAATAAAAGAGAGAGAAACCCGGATGTTTCATTTTTGAGTTCCAAATATCGATCTCTTTTTTGCTTGAGAAGCGTTGACAAAATAGATACCCGATATCAGCGCAAGTGGTAAGACAAAAGAAAAAAGCCGAACCCGGAACGCGATATGCGTCCAAGCTCAGCCTGGTGGGTTTGCGCTACAAAAAAGATACCCAATGAAAATGAGAACTTCTGATCCGGAAAAGATTCGTTTCTATATATAGCGTGATTTTCTAATTTTTGCTTTTCGGATGTCCTATTTCTGCAAGAGCGGGCAACACGGAAAAGTCAGCTTGAATCTCGGGGTTTCATCGTAGAAAAAGAGGCTGGAATTTGGATGTCTCATTTTTGGGTTCCAAATTTCGGCCTCTATTCTCATGCATTTATTGGATCAAACCGCTATCCTTCAGCAAAAGCTCCAAATCGGTTCCCCTTACTTTTTTTATAGCGAGCTTCAGCAGCTCTTTTTCCGCAAAGGGCAATTCCGCCTCCAATAACGGCTTTTTGTCAATGGCATAATAACAGGCTCGCAGGATCTCACGCACGTCGTATTTGCTGCCCCAAACCTCCGGTACACCGCGGTCAATATCCAGCAGGGTATAGACAGACTCCATACCTGTGCGCATGGAATACTCAGTAGTGAAAATGGTATCCCGCGGTGTCTCGGCAAATTGACCGATGAAAGCGAAGTTCACAGCGCCCTGCGGCACTACCTTTGGGCGGTCGGATTCTTTTCTCGGCTGGAAAAAGGCGTTGATATACGGCATAAAGCAGGTTGTGGTATTGCAGGCATCCTTGGCAAGAGCGTCAATTTTTTCGGTCGGAACACCAATATGGTACAGCCATTCACGGCAAACCTCTTCGCCGGTGCAGTTGCGCATCGCCTTTTTTACATAGTTGCCCTCTTTGTTTGTATTGAGGGAATAAAGCCATACCAAAATCATGTTCTTATCTTGCGACTTGAACTGCGGCTGACGGTTGATTGTCCAGGAAAGATACCAGTTGTCGGTGCTGTCCTTAACGGTTACAATACCGCCGGTCGTTACCTTGCCGGAGCGTGGGTCGCGTTTGCAGACATTCATAATATGCCGGATAATCTCCTCGTTGGACGTCGCTACGGTTGCGCTCATCCAGTTGGTGGCATCGATATTGCTGCAGAAGACATCCGGATTCCCAAACTCTCCATGCTCGGCCTGAGCGGCGATGGCCTTCCACATGTCCCACGATTCGCCGCAGCCGTTGTGAATGACAGACAGGTCCGGGGCGTGAGTCTGGTCGCCGTAACAGGAAGTATCGGTGCAGCAGCCGTTGGTAATGAAGACGAGATCATCCTCGATCAGGTCGATGGTCTGCTCCTTACCGTCTTTTACATAGACGATCTGCTTTGCGATCTTCTTATCACCTTCGGTTTGTATAATGACATTTTTTACATCCATACCGTACTCGATTTGCACGCTATGATTCTCAAGATATTTTACCAACGGCAGGATCATGCTCTCGTATTGGTTGTATTTGGTGAAACGCAGGGCGCTGAAATCCGGCAAGCCGTCAATATGATGCACATAGCGGCAAAGATAACGCTTCATTTCCAAAGCGCTCGACCAGCGTTGGAAAGCGAACATCGTCTGCCAATAGAGCCAGAAATTTGTGCTCCAGAAGGATTCGGGAAGCACATCGGAGATCTTTTTGTCTTCCAAATCCTTTTCCTGTGTTAAGAACAGCTTGGATAAAGCCATTGCCGAGTCTTTATCCAGCAAAAATTTTTTGTCCGTGTGGGCGTCCTCGCCACAGTTTACCGTGGCACGGCAGAGAGAATAGTTCGGGTCGTGCTTATTGAGCCAGTAATACTCGTCCAGCACCGAAACTCCCGGCGTTTCAATGGAAGGCACATCCCGGAAGGTATCCCACATGACCTCGAAGTGGTTATCCATTTCACGGCCTCCGCGCATGAAGAAGCCTTTTGTCACATCCTTGCGTCCGTCGCAGCTGCCGCCGGCAAGCTCCAGCTTTTCAAGAAGATGGATATGCTCTCCCTTCATCTGCCCGTCACGGACAAGATAGAAAGCGGCGGTCAGCCCGGCCAGCCCCGTGCCAATAATGTAAGCGGATTTTTTATCTACATCCTTCGGCTTTTCTGGATGGGCAAATGATTCATAAGTTCCTGCGGAATAATACATAACGAAAACCTCCTGTTTTTTCTTTCTGTTTTCATTATACCTACTTCCATCAGGGGCACAATAAACAAAAAAAGCCCCGTGACAAAATTCTTATCACGGGACCAGAAGATGTAAAAAGTTTTATCAAAACCGTTAAAATGATAAAATCAGAGTTTGAATCTGGAAAGAGCCACCGATACAGAGCCTTTTATCAGCTTGGAAAGCTTTTCTACAATCTGCTGCGGATCTTCGCGCATATCATCCTTGATCCAGTCGAGCATCAACCCGATAAACATATAAGAATAGACCTGTGCAATAAACTGCTTATCTTCGTCTCGAACCGTTATCCCGGCTGCCTCCTCGTTAATAACATTCAAAAGCAGCTGATCCACCAGCGGCTGTAGGTATTTTTCAACCTGCTCTCGGTGAACGCAACGGTAAACATTCAGAATAAACGGCTTGTTTTCCTGCACCGCTTTAAAAATTTGTAAGAGCCCCTGCTGCCATGTATCGTAGGTTTTCTTCTCATCTAATGCCCTTTTGGCATCTTCAAGGCACGACCATTCTACTAAATCGTATATATCTTTAAAGTGATAATAAAAGGTCATACGGTTGATTCCGCAATCATCTGTAATATCGCCTACCGTGATTTTTGTAAGCGGCTTTTTCAGCAGCAGGTTTTTAAGGGACTGCTCCAACGCCCGTTTTGTTACCTGGGACATTGCAATCTACACCTTCTAAAAAGTTATTCTCTTTTTATATTATATCACAAATCCATCAATTTCTCAACGAAAAAAGCAGGTACAGAGAAACACCGACAGCATGTGATCTGTCAGCGTTTCTCTGTACCTGCTTCTTAGTGAAGTGGTTGTGTGATTTCAAATCCGCCTACAAAGCGGATGCGGATTTCCTCTTTGGAAAGTACGGTGATTCTTTCAATAATGCGATATACTAAGGCGTCGGAGTATTCTGTTAGGTCGAGGTCCTCTGCGGAAATCAGTCCCATGACTTCTTGGGCCTTGGATTCCATTACCTCGGAACGCTCTGCGGTGTATTCGAGCCGCTTTTTCTGCTGCTTTAATTTGAGGATAGTTTCGCTGATTTGTTTTAACTTATGGTCAATGATGTCGTTTTCGTCAACCGCCAGAACCAGCAGCCGGTCAAATTCTATTTCCAGTTCCTTGATTTTGTTCTCTATCACAATGGGGCTGACTTCTTCCTTTTCTCCGGCAATGCAGTGTATCAGGGTATCCTGCAGCGCCGCAGCCATTTCTTCCTGCTGCCCATGAACCAGAGAACGGATGGCTTCCAGTATGGCAGTGTGGAGGGCAGATTCTTCAAGGCTGGGTGAATTTCCGCAGGATTTCGGTCCGAACTCCAGCCGATTGATGCACCGCCAGACGATTTGCTTTCTTCCATGGATATTCCATGTTACCCTGCGGAAGTAGCAACCGCAGTCCCCGCAGACCAACCTTTCGGACAGGGCATATTTGCTGGTAAACCTGCCACGATTGGTTTTGGCCTTCTTGGTATTGGCAGGTTTTTTACTTCTTCTCCGGGCGAGTTCTTCCTGAATTTCAAAAAACATTTCTCTTGGGATGATAGCCGGGTGATTGTCTTTGATGTAGTATTGCGGGAGTTCGCCGTTATTTTTCTTTACCTTTCCTTCCAAAAAATCGGAGGTGTAGGTTTTCTGCAGTAGGACGTCGCCTGCGTATTTCTCATTCTGGAGGATTCTCAGGATTGTCTGTGTTGTCCATTTCGACTCTCTCGCAGGGCTTGGGATGCTTGCTTTCTCCAGTTTTTCCTTGATTCCTTTCAAACTGTCGCCATTCAGGAATTCCCGCACAATCATGCGAATGGTCTGGGCGTCCTTGGGGATGATTTCAGGTTCTCCATCTGGCCCCTTTTGAAAGGCGAAGCCGGTGTAGCGGAAGGCAAACCGTCCCTGTTTGTATCCCATGCGGATTCCTTTGGTAACATTACCGCTGATGGATTCGCTTTCAGCCTGTGCAAAGGAACTCAGGCAAGTCAGGATCATTTCGCTGTTCATATTCGAGGTATCGATGTTTTCTTTCTCAAATATAACGGGGATACCCCAGCTTTTGAGGATTCGGACGTGCTTGATGCAGTCGAGGGTATTCCTTGCAAATCGGGAAATGGATTTTGTCAGGATGAGGTCTATTTTCTTTTTCCTGCAGAGCTCTATCATTTCATTGAATTGATCCCTCTTTTTGGTCCGCACCCCGGAGATCCCATCGTCTGCAAAAATTCCGGCAAGTTGCCAGCCATCGTGATGGGTGATCTTTTCGGTGTAATAGTCCACCTGTACCTCAAAGCTGTTTTGCTGTTCTTCTTCCTCGGTGCTTACCCGGCAGTAGGCCGCAACTCTCAGCTTTCGTTTTCGCTTTCGCAAATCTCCCAGCATGGGGTTTGCCGGGATTTCCATGACTACCTTTTGTGGCATGGGAAGTTCGCTCCTTTCAAACTATTTTTCCATTCAGCAGCTGAAACTTTATGGAACCATCCGGCTGCAGGATCACCTGCTTCACGGTCTGCTCGAAAAGTTCCCGGTTCAGTTCCTCGTCGTTGCTATGCTCCTGAAAAAGAGCCTTTATTTTGATGGTGAGGTGGTCAGATTCCTTGATGCTGCAGGTCTTATACTTTTCGGCAGCGCATTCCAAAATCAAGGGAAGTAGTCTGTCTGTATCTACTTCACGCTGATCCAGCAGTTGATTGATTTCATTGGTCAGTCGGACTGCCTGTATGGATAGACTGTTGGTGGGCTGCTGATCCGGTTCCGCTACCTGTGGGTTCCGGCAAACAGCCAGCAGTTTTTCCGTGACTGCCTGTTTTAGTTCGTTGTCGGTAATGGGACCGAAGTACCACCCACATTTTGGACAATCCCAACGTATTCGAGGTGCATTTTTACCGTTACGGTTTATGTTTTCTCCGCAGATACAGCAAACTAATTTTTTCTTTATAAACTGTATGGGACATTGGGAAGTGGTTTTCTGTTTCCTTAAGGCAGTGATTGCAGAACCTATTTCTTTGCTAACGATAGGTGGAAATCCATTGTCATTCCAATAACGTTCATCATCCAGCATTCTGGCAATCATATTCTTGTTCCAGCGTTCTGTATTTTCTCGGAATTTGATTCCTGTTTGCTGGGCCGTTTCTGCCAGCTTTATTAAAGAAGCGCCTTTTAGGTAGTTGTCAAACAAGTTTTGAAGCAAGGAACTTTCTTCGGGAACAATTTCAATCTGCCCACCGGCCATGCGATATCCGAATGGGAAGTAGCGTTTTTTCTTCATCTCTAACACCTCCCTTCGTCGAGCACCAGCCCGTTGATAAGGTGAAAAGAAAACCTTTCAGGATAAACGACGATTTTTAGCACCATGCTTTTGAACACGGAAGGTTCAAACTCCAGCATAGGCTGGGCTTCTTCCAGCAGTTCCAGCAGCAGTTTGGTGCTGTCAACGATACGACTAACCTCGTCCGGTTCTTGAAGCTGCTGCAGTTCCCGCCGCAGTTCTTCGATTTTTTGGTTGTTGAGGTTGCTTCGCTCTATAAAAATAGCAGAATCAATGCACCCCTTGGTCTGCAACCTTGTGAGTGAATGATTCTGCTTAATGAGTTCAGATATTTTTTCATTTAGTTCTACAATGTCTGATCTTGTAAACATGACCTTTGTTTGCAACTCTAATAGCTGGTTCAGCATGGCTTTTAGGATATCCTGATTATCCAGCAGCTTATTGTGAACGGATAAAAATGCCGCATATATGTCCTTTTCATAAAGGATACCCATTGGACATAGTGTTTTCCCTTTTCGATGTTGATAACAAAACCAGCAATTTTCATCATTACTTTTATGCTTATGGAATGCAGATCCGCAAAGACCACATTGCATTGTATTACTCAATGGTGATTTCCGTATTTTCTGTTTGGGAGCATGCTGTTCTATTCTTTGCTGCAATAGTTCCTGAACCGCTTCGTATATTTCTTTTGCAATAATGGCCGGATGGGAGTCCTTTATGTAATATTGAGAAACTTCTCCTTTATTTCGTCGCTGTCTTAGCGGCAATTCGTCAGGTGTATATCTTTTTTGAACAAGGGAATCCCCAATATATTTCTCGTTGGATAGGATATATCGTATAATGGTAGCATGCCATTGTTCTGAATTTTTTTTGTCGGATTTCAATTCCGCTTCGTTTAATTCGTCGGCAATTTCTTCGAGGCTTTTTCCTGCAAGGTAACTATTGAAAATATATTTTACAATGGGGATTTCCTTCGGATCAGGAACCAGAGTGTTGTTTTTAAAAAAATAGCCAAGTGGGGCTTTGCAGGTAATAAAATCGCCGGATTTCATCCGGCGTCGATAGCTCCATTTGAGGTTTTTCGAGATAGAGAGGGATTCTTCCTGTGCGGCTGATCCCAAAATACTCAGCAGCATTTCGCTGCCCATGTTCCCAGTGTCGATTTCCTCTTTTTCAAATTCCACCGCAACGCCAAGCTGCCCAAGTTCCCGCACCGTCTGGATGCAGTCGATGGTATTCCGGGCAAATCGGGAAATGGATTTGACGAGGATGCGGTCGATTTTCCCGGCACGGCAGTCGGCAAGCAGGCGCTGAAAATCATCCCGCTTGTCGGCTGTGGTACCGGAGACCGCTTCATCCGCATACATCCCTGCGAATTCCCATTCTTCTTTCGCCCTAATGTAACTGGTGTAATAGTCCACTTGGGTGGCAAAGGAATTCAGCTGGTCGGCTGAATCGCTGCTCACACGGGCGTAAGCTGCAACCCGCAGCTTTTTGGCCTGTTCTGCTATTGGCTGTATGACTTTGACCTGCGGCACCTTTGCCACCCCCTTTCCGGTTGGACATCTTTTTTGTCACACCAAAGACTACCACAACCGGTTTGGGATAGCTATCACGACAACCACTAAATATGGAGTTGTGAAACGCCGTACTTTTCGGCAATAGCAACATTCGCCAGCTGGCAGTTTTCCAATGTGATTTTTTCTTGTTCTAACAGCCGTTTTAATGCGGAGAATGCTGCAAAGTATTTGATTTCATTGATCACCTTTTCGCTTGGGGTCTGCAAGGTATAGGGAATTGCCATGAAAATTCACCACGGCAAATGGAGACCCCTTTGGGCCGCCCTCTGGAAAAAGCGGTTTTCCAGCCCCTTGACGTAAAGTTCATACCGCAGGTCGCTTTCGGTGGTGATCAGTACCGCATTATGGTCCTGCAAAAACTCTAATATTTGAATCAGGATGGCGGGATCGTGGCTCAGACGGGTTAAATCCCGCACAAGCACAGCGCGGACGCCGCCCTGCACTGCCTGCATCATCTGTTTCAAGCCCATGCGGGCTGTGCTCCTGCCGGTCCCCATATCCTGCAAGGTACCAACGACAGTGTATCCCCGATGATTGGCTTCCTCTAAAAGATTCCGCATCTGCTGAATCAGGACAAACATCCTTTTATCGCTGCTGCGGCTGTATAGCCACATGGGGCGGTCTGCGTAGGGAAATCCCGCCGTTTCTGTTTTTCTGTTCATCTATGGTAATCTCCTTTATGATATAAAGTAATCCGGGCTTTTCTTTGCCCGGATGAAATCCTCTACATCTTCGATTTTTCTGGTGAGTCGAAGGTTCGGCAGGGTTTCCAGCACAGCTTGGTGATACCGCTGACCGGGAGCTGCCCGGTGGTCCAAAATGCTCACCACGCAGGTGTCGGTTTCGATGCGGATGGCCCGTCCGAAGCCCTGTCGGAGTTTCACCTGCATATCCGGGATAATGACAGCCCGGATATAATCCTGCAGGGTGGGATATTGTTCCCGTTCCGCTTCGCTCAGTGGATCAGGAACAGGGAACGGCAGCCGCACAATGATGAGCGATGACACCATATCGCCGGGAAAGTCTATGCCTTCCCAGCAGGAGCCTGCCGCGAACAGAACACCGTTGCTGGATTGCTTGAACTGCCGGATAATTTTGCCGCCGTTGCGCCACGCCTGATAGGTTGGGTACAGCCACTGGCCGTCCGTCAATGCGCGGACTTCTGCCATTTGGCGGTAAGACGTGAACAGCACCAGAGCATGGCCGTGGCAAGCATCGACCAGCTGAACGAT
>OHSL01000788.1_pt1 | contig 12057 bp, 7 predicted proteins | sample 1578741 | NCBI WGS metagenome assembly OHSL01 (sample SAMEA3879512, study PRJEB24766) | human gut metagenome | biome: human-associated habitat; feature: feces | place: USA | collected 1985/1987 | reverse complement strand
GCCACCGCCCCAGATCCAGTGTGCTTCAATCGGATAAATCAATGCCGAAATTACTGCTGAATAAATACAGTAGGATAAGAATTTTGTACGCTCTGCCATAGCACCTGAAACGATAGTAGCTGCTGTAGCACAGAATACAAGCTGGAATACGAATGAGTTCCAATCAAAGTTCATCCAGTCTGTGAACATATTGAGGTTGGGAACACCGATGAATCCTGCAACATAGTCCTCAGACATCATAAGTCCGAAGCCTAACAGGCTGAATACAACCGTACCGATACAAAAGTCCATCAGGTTTTTCATAATGATGTTACCTGCGTTTTTAGCTCTTGTAAAACCGGTTTCAACCATTGCGAATCCGCACTGCATAAAGAACACGAGTAATGCGCCGATCATAAACCAGACGCCTGTGCCTCCGTAAATTAGTTCTGCCATATAAATCTCTCCTTTTATCAAAATAACAAAAACGGCGTGGAGTTGACAGTTTAATTCTGTCAATCACACGCCGTTGTGTTACCTGTTATACAATATAAATAATGTTATTTAGTATAAATAGAGGTTCTATCAATCACACACCGAAAAGAAGTTCGCCGTATGAAGGATAAGGCCAGTATTCCGAAGCTGTTTCTGTTTCCATTGCGTCACCGACAGCTCTGAGTTCCTGCATAAGTGCAAATACTGTTTCTCTGTAGTACTTAGCATACTTGAGGTTGTCATCGCTGTAGTCGCTTGCCTTGATAACAGCCTCTTCAAGCTCTGCAGTTTTCTTTGAGAAACATACAAGTTTGTTTGAAAGGCTTGTAATAAGGTCTTCCTCAACACTTGTAGGAATAGCGTCTGAAAGTGCCTTTTTGGCAAGTGCTGTATCCGTAAGATCTCTTACATATGATGTAACGGCAGGAAGAATGTTCTTCTTAGCCATATCAATCATTGTGAGAGCCTCAATGTTAATCTGCTTAGAATAGCTTTCAAGCTCAATTTCATATCTTGCACGGATTTCGTCTGCCGAACAAATCTTATTCTTAACAAAGAGGTCAATATTCTTCTGATCAAGGAAGTGTTCCATTGCGTCAGGAAGTGACTTGAGGTTAAGAAGTCCTCTTCTTTCAGCCTCTTCAACCCACTCGGGAGCGTAGTTGTTGCCGTTGAAGATAATGTTCTGATGCTCTATGAATACTTTCTTAACAAGAGCCTTGATAGCTGCGTCCATATCATCCGCATCTTTAAGCTCATCGTAGAACTCTGAAAGTTCTTCGGCTACCATAGTGTTGAGCATATAGTTAGGACAGGCAATGTTAAGTGAAGAACCAAGTGCTCTGAATTCAAACTTGTTACCTGTGAATGCAAAAGGTGATGTACGGTTACGATCCGATGTGTCCTTCATAAAGTCAGGAAGAACATCAACGCCTGTTCTCATCTTCTGCTTACCCTTGCTTACATATTCTCTGTCATTGATGATTGAATCAACGAGTTCGCCGAGGTCATCACCGAGATACATTGAAATAATTGCAGGCGGTGCTTCGTTAGCGCCGAGGCGGTGGTCGTTACCTGCCGATGCAACCGTGATTCTGAGAAGATCCTGATACTCGTGAACAGCCTTTACAACTGCTGCAAGGAAAAGCTGGAACTGAAGGTTGTTTTCAGGAGTCTTGCCGGGATCAAGAAGGTTTTCGCCTGTGTTGGTTGAAATTGACCAGTTGTTGTGCTTACCGGAACCGTTAACACCAGCGAACGGCTTTTCGTGAAGAAGACAAACAAGGCCGTGTCTTTCGGCAACCTTCTTCATAACTTCCATTGTAAGCTCGTTGTGGTCGGTTGCAATGTTTGTTGTTGTGAAGATAGGAGCAAGCTCGTGCTGTGAAGGAGCAACTTCGTTATGCTTTGTCTTTGCAAGGATACCGAGTTTCCAAAGTTCCTCGTCAAGGTCTTTCATATAAGCAGCAACTCTTGTCTTGATTGCACCGAAGTAATGGTCATCAAGTTCCTGTCCTTTAGGAGCTTTTGCACCGAAAAGTGTTCTGCCTGTATAAATAAGATCCTCTCTCTGGTCGTAAGCGTCCTTATCAATAAGGAAGTATTCCTGCTCCGGACCTACTGTTGTTGTAACTCTTGTAACATTTTCTTTGCCGAGAAGATGAAGAATCTTTACAGCCTCTGTATTAATTCTCTCCATTGAACGAAGAAGAGGAGTTTTCTTATCGAGAACCTCGCCTGTATAAGAACAGAATGCTGTAGGAATGTAAAGTGTTCCGTCCTTAACGAATGCATATGATGTCGGATCCCATGTTGTATAGCCTCTTGCCTCGAATGTGGCACGAATACCGCCGCTTGGGAAAGAAGAAGCATCAGGCTCGCCCTTTACAAGCTCTTTACCTGAGAACTCCATGATAACCTGACCTTCACCGTTCGGTGCGATAAAGCTGTCATGCTTTTCGGCTGTGATACCTGTCATCGGCTGGAACCAGTGTGTGTAGTGGGTACAGCCCATTTCAACTGCCCAGTCCTTCATGGCAGCCGCAACAACATTTGCAACGCTGAGGTCAAGCGGTTCACCGTTCTGGATTGTCTTTTTCAAAGCCTTGTAAGTTGACTTTGGAAGTCTTTCCTGCATCTTCTGATCATTAAATACCATGCTGCCAAAAATTTCGGGAACTTTTGCCATTTTAATTCTCTCCTATCCATTTTGAAAATAAATTTTAATGGTCTGATTTTTGCTTTATAAAAACAGAAAAGGACACTGTAAGCCTCAGCTCACAGCGCCCTTGCTGTCTTTGATGTTGTTAGTATATTCCACTTTTGCGAATTTGTCAATACATTTTTTGAAAAAAGTTTTGAAATTGCAAGTTTTATTAAATTTCCTGCAAAATTAAGCTGAAACACCAATAAGAGTTGCATATTTTCTACAACAATCACAGTAAAATGAAAGTTTTGCCCTTAAAAGTTGCAATTTTCCTCTATTTTCCCTTGACAAAGCACAATGTATAGTTATATAATCTAAGTGCTGATTTTTCTTGATCAACGATGACAGGGCATTTCAGAACATCAGCCGACCTGCACATTCACCTTTGCAGGATATAGCACAGGCTGAGCATAGCGGTTTTACCGCTGAGAAGAGATTGGGCATTTTACAATTACATATATATGATTGATTATTAACCGGCAGAACATTAATTGCCACTTTGAACCGATAAGTTTACGAAAGCAAACTTCCTTTTACATATATATGTATATAAAAAGTCCGCTGAATAATTTTTGTGATTAACAGGAAAGGGTGATCATTAATGGAACAGACAGTCAGAGAGAACAACAAGACTCTGTATTCTCCGAAGTTTGAACATGATAACTGCGGTATCGGAGCTGTTGTTAATATTAAGGGTATCAAGTCACACGACACCGTGGCAAACGCTCTGACAATTGTTGAAACTCTCGAACACAGAGCAGGTAAGGATGCCGAAGGCAAAACAGGTGACGGCGTAGGTATTCTTCTCCAGATTTCACACAAATTTTTTAAGAAGGCAGCTGCTGAAATCGGCATTAAGCTCGGTTCCGAAAGAGATTACGCTGTAGGTATGTTCTTCTTCCCTCAGAATGAGCTTGCAAGAAATCAGGCAAAGAAGATGTTTGAAATCATTGCAGAAAAAGAAGGTCTTACAGTTCTCGGTTGGAGAAATGTTCCTTCAAAGCCCGAGGTCCTCGGTCACAGAGCTGTTGAATGTATGCCTGCAATCATGCAGTGCTTTATCAAAAGACCTCACGGCGTAAAAAGAGGTCTTCCGTTCGACAGAAAGCTCTATGTTGCAAGAAGAGTTTTTGAACAGAGTAATGAAGACACATATGTAGTTTCGCTTTCAAGCAGAACTATTGTATATAAGGGTATGTTCCTTGTCGGCGATCTCCGTAACTTCTTCCTTGATCTTCAGGACGAGGATTACGAGTCTGCAATCGCTATGGTTCACTCCCGTTTTTCAACCAACACAAATCCAAGCTGGCAGAGAGCTCATCCTAACAGAATGATTGTTCACAACGGTGAAATCAACACAATCAGAGGCAACGCTGACAAGATGCTTGCCCGTGAGGAAACAATGCGTTCGGAGCATCTCAAGGGCGACCTTGACAAGGTTATTCCTGTTGTAAACACAGAGGGTTCAGACTCTGCAATGCTTGATAATACACTTGAATTTCTCGTAATGAGCGGCATGGAGCTTCCTCTTGCCGTTATGATTACAATTCCGGAGCCGTGGGATAATAACGGCACAATGAGCCAGAAGAAAAAGGACTTCTATCAGTATTATGCAACAATGATGGAGCCGTGGGACGGTCCTGCGTCAATCCTTTTCTCTGACGGTGACATTATGGGTGCGGTTCTTGACCGTAACGGTCTGCGTCCGTCAAGATACTACATCACGGATGACGGCAACCTCATTCTTTCATCGGAAGTCGGCGCACTTCCTATTGATCCCGCAAAGATTGTTACAAAGGAAAGACTTCGCCCGGGCAAAATGCTCCTTGTCGATACGGTTCAGGGCAGACTCATTGATGACGATGAACTCAAAGAGTATTATGCGTCAAAACAGCCTTACGGCGAATGGCTCGACAGTAATCTTGTTTGTCTTAAAGACCTCAAAATTCCTAATATGAAGGTTGAGGAGCATTCATATAAAGAAAGGCAAAAACTCCAGAAGGCTTTCGGATATACCTACGAAGATGTTATGACATCAATCCTTCCTATGGCAAAGAACGGCACAGAGTCAATTGCCGCAATGGGTACAGACAGTCCGCTTGCAGTTCTTTCAAAAGAACCGCAGCCGCTTTTCAACTACTTCAAACAGCTCTTTGCACAGGTTACAAACCCGCCGATTGACGCAATCCGTGAGGAAGTTGTAACATCAACAACAATTTATATCGGTGAGGACGGCAACATCCTTGAGGAGCGTCCCGAAAACTGCAAGGTTATGAAGATTCACAACCCGATTCTTACATCAACCGATATTCTCAAAATCAAGAATATGCACATTCCGGGCTTTAAGGTTGCGGTTATCCCTATTCTCTACTACAAGAACACAAGACTTTCAAAGGCTGTTAAGCGACTTTTCATTGAAGCTGACAAGGCTTACAATGACGGTGCAAATATTCTTATCCTCTCCGACAGAGGAGTTGACGAAAACCATCTTGCAATTCCGTCACTTCTTGCAGTATCCGCTCTTCATCAGCACCTTGTTGCAACAAAGAAGAGAACCTCACTTGCAATGATACTTGAAAGCGGTGAGCCGAGAGAAGTTCATCATTTTGCAACACTTCTCGGCTACGGTGCAAGTGCAATCAACCCGTATCTTGCTCAGGAAACAATCCACGAGCTTATCGGTGACGACCTTCTTGACAAGGACTACTACGCAGCAGTTGACGATTACAACAGCGCAGTTCTCCACGGCATCGTAAAGATTGCGTCAAAAATGGGTATTTCAACAATCCAGTCATATCAGGGCTCACAGATTTTTGAGGCTATCGGTATCGGCAAGGATGTTATTGACGAATACTTCACAGGCACAGTCAGCAGAATCGGCGGTATCACAATCAAGGATATCGAAAAGAATGTTGACAAACTTCACACAGCGGCATTTGATCCGCTTGACCTCGGTGTAAGCGATGAGCTTGAATCCCGTGGTTCACACAAGTTCAGAAGCGGCAAAGAGGAACACCTCTACAATCCGCAGACTATATATATGCTCCAGCAGGCAACAAGAACAGGCGACTATGAGCTTTACAAAAAGTATTCTCATATGATTTCCGAAGAAATGGATCCTGTAAATATCAGAGGTCTTTTCGACTTCAACTTTGCAGAAACTCCTGTTCCGCTTGATGAGGTTGAAAGCGTTGATTCAATCGTAAAGCGTTTCAAGACAGGCGCTATGTCCTACGGTTCAATCTCACAGGAGGCTCACGAAACACTTGCGATTGCAATGAATCAGCTTCACGGCAAGTCAAACTCCGGTGAGGGCGGCGAAAGCCTTGAACGACTTCTCACAAAAGGACAGAAGGTTGACAGATGTTCTGCAATCAAGCAGGTTGCGTCAGGTCGTTTCGGTGTTACATCAAGATACCTCACATCTGCAAACGAAATTCAGATTAAAATGGCTCAGGGTGCAAAGCCGGGCGAAGGCGGACATCTTCCGGGCAAAAAGGTTTATCCCTGGATTGCAAAAACCCGTCATTCAACACCGGGTGTATCGCTCATATCTCCCCCACCACACCACGACATTTACTCAATCGAGGACCTTGCACAGCTTATCTACGACCTCAAAAATTCTAACAAAGACGCAAGAATCTCTGTTAAGCTCGTTTCGGAATGCGGTGTAGGTACGGTTGCCGCAGGCGTTGCAAAAGCAGGTGCAGGCGTAATCCTTATTTCAGGTTATGACGGCGGTACAGGCGCTGCTCCGAGAAACTCAATCTACAATGCAGGTCTGCCGTGGGAACTCGGTCTTGCCGAGGCTCATCAGACGCTCATTATGAACGACCTTCGTAACAAAGTTGTTATTGAAACCGACGGTAAGCTTATGAACGGCCGTGATGTTGCAATTGCCGCAATGCTCGGTGCAGAGGAATTTGGTTTTGCAACTGCTCCGCTTGTAACTCTCGGTTGTGCAATGATGAGAGTATGTAACCTTGATACTTGCCCCACAGAACCCCGAGCTCAGAAAAAGATTCTGCGGCAAGCCCGAATATGTAATAAACTTTATGAAGTTTGTAGCAAGCGAACTTCGTGAATATATGTCAAAGCTCGGTGTAAAAACCGTTGATGAGCTTGTCGGAAGAATTGACCTCATCAAGAGAAAAGAAGGCATCACAGGACAGGCTGCCGAGGTTGACCTTTCTAACATTCTTGATACAAACTTTGTTTCGGAAAAGGTTGAATACAACAAAAAGAGCCTTTATGATTTCAAGCTTGAATCAACACTTGACGAAAGAATCCTCTGCAAAGAATTTGCAAAGGTTCTTGCAAAAGGCACAAAGAAAAAGGTTGAAGTCAATGTTAAGAACACTGACCGTTCATTCGGTACAATCTTCGGTTCTGAGGTTACAAGAAAGCATTACAACAACCTTGATGACGACACATTTACAGTAGTCTGCAACGGTTCGGGCGGTCAGAGCTTTGGCGCATTCATTCCAAAGGGACTCACACTTGAACTTGTGGGCGACTCAAACGACTACTTCGGCAAGGGACTTTCAGGCGGTAAGCTGGTAGTTTATCCTCCGAAGAACTCAACATTTGACGCAGGTAACAACATCATCATCGGTAATGTTGCACTTTACGGCGCAACAAGCGGCAAGGCATTTATCAACGGTGTTGCAGGCGAGCGTTTCTGCGTAAGAAACTCAGGCGCAACGGCAGTTGTTGAGGGTGTCGGCGACCACGGTTGTGAATATATGACAGGCGGCAGAGTTGTTGTTATAGGCAAAACAGGCAAAAACTTTGCAGCAGGTATGTCAGGCGGTGTTGCCTATGTTCTTGATGAAGAAAGAGATCTTTACACAAAGCTCAACAAAGAAATGGTTCTCTTCTCTGAGGTAACAGAAAAGTACGATATAATCGAACTCAAAACGCTTATTGAAGAACATGTTGCAGCAACAGGTTCACAGAGAGGCAAGAAAATCCTTGATAACTTTGACGAGTATCTTCCAAAATTCAAGAAGATTATTCCGCACGACTACAAGAGAATGATGGCTGCAATTGCCGCTTATGAAGAAAAAGGTCTTACAAACGAGCAGGCACAGATTGAAGCTTTCTACGAAATTGTGAATAATAAATAAGGAGGGGATATTTATGGGAAAACCAACAGGATTTATGGAATATAAGCGTGAGGATGCCCCGGCATACTCCGTAAAAGAAAGAATCAAAAATTTTGACGAATTTCACGATCCCCTCAGCAAAGAGGATCAGCAAAAACAGGGTGCAAGATGCATGGACTGCGGTGTGCCTTTCTGTCAGGCAGGAATGCAGATTGGTTCTGCATTCTCGGGCTGTCCGCTTAACAACCTCATTCCCGAATGGAATGACCTCATCTACACGGGCAACTGGGAACAGGCTTACAACCGTCTTAAAGTTACAAACAACTTCCCCGAATTCACATCCCGTGTATGTCCCGCTCTCTGTGAAAAGGCATGCACCTGCGGTGCAAACGGTGACGCTGTCAGCGTAAGAGCCAACGAATACGGAATCATTGAAAATGCTTATGAAGAAGGTCTTGCAGACGCAAGAATTCCAAAGGTAAGAACAGGCAAGAAAATTGCAATCATCGGTTCGGGTCCATCGGGACTTGCCGCTGCCGACCAGCTCAATCAGCGCGGTCACTCTGTAACGGTATTTGAACGCAATGACAGAGTAGGCGGTCTGCTTATGTACGGCATTCCGAATATGAAGCTTGAAAAAGATGTTATCGAACGCAAGATTAACATTATGGAAGAAGAAGGCGTAACCTTTGAAACCTGCTCAAATGTCGGCAAAGACATCAAAGCAAGCGAAATTCTCAAGGACTTTGACCGTGTAATCCTTGCTTGCGGTGCATCAAATCCGAGAGATATCAAAGTTCCCGGCAGAGAGGCTAACGGCATTCACTTTGCCGTTGACTTCCTCAAATCAACAACAAAGTCACTTCTCGACTGCAACCTCAGAGAGGGTACATTCATCAGCGCAAAAGGCAAGAATGTAATGGTAATCGGCGGTGGTGACACAGGTAACGACTGCGTCGGCACAAGCATCAGACACGGTGCAAAATCCGTTCTTCAGCTTGAAATGATGCCTAAACTTCCCGACACAAGAAGTGCCGATAACCCATGGCCGCAATGGCCGAGAGTCTGCAAAACAGACTACGGTCAGGAAGAGGCTATTGAAGTTTACGGTCACGATCCACGAGTTTATCAGACAACCGTTAAGCAGTTCATTGCTGACAAGAACGGTAATCTTGTAGGTGCGGAGCTTGTTAAGCTCAAACCCGAAAAGGATGCTAAAACAGGCAGACTTATGATGAAAGAGGTTGAAGGCTCAGAATACAAGGTTGATGTTGAACTCGTACTCATTGCAGCAGGATTCCTCGGCAGCGAAAAATATGTAACCAAGGCATTCGGTGTTGAAACAAACGCAAGAACCAATGTTGCAACGGCAGAAGGCTCACACAAGACAAATGTTGAAAATGTATTTGTTACAGGCGATATGCACAGAGGACAGTCACTTGTTGTCTGGGCGATTCGTGAGGGCAGAGATGTTGCCAAAGAGGTTGACGAAAGCCTTATGGGATATACAAATCTTTAATTGATTACAAATAACCTGATAATCCTCAATTTTTCGATATACCGGTTAATAATCAGAAAACGCAGGAGCGGATTTCCCTCCTGCGTTTTTCTTTGTCATTTAGGATTTGTTTCTGTTGCATATCAATATGATTGATGATAAAATAAAGGATATATACAATGCAATAAAATGTGAGGAAATATTATGAGTAACAGACCTGAAACCAATAAACAAAGCTGTCCCGTTTACAAAAAATGCGGCGGTTGTCAACTGCAAAATCTGTCATATCCCGAACAGCTTGAATTCAAGCAGAAGAAAGTCGAAAAACTTCTCAAACGCTTTTGCACCGTTGAAAAAATTATCGGAATGAAAACTCCCTACCACTACCGCAACAAGGTTCAGGCGGCTTTTTATACGGACAAAAAAGGTAAAATCATTTCGGGTGTGTATCAGTCGGGCAGTCATCATGTTGTCGGAATTGACAGCTGTCAGACAGAGGATGTTATTGCCGACAAAATCATCGTTGCAGTACGCAAGCTCCTCCCCTCTTTCAGAATGACAACCTATAACGAGGACACAGGCAAAGGTTTTCTCCGTCACATTCTTGTGAAAAGAGGCTTTGCGACAAATCAGATTATGCTTGTGCTTGTGACAGGTACACCTGTTTTTCCGTCAAAAAACAATTTTGTAAAAGCGATTCTGAAACAGTTTCCCGAAATCACAACCATTGTGCAAAATATAAACCCCTACCGCACCAACCTTGTACTCGGTGACAATCAGAAAGTGCTGTACGGTAAGGGTTATATTGAGGATATTCTCTGCGGTTGCAGGTTCAGAATTTCGCCGAAAAGCTTTTACCAAATTAACCCCGTTCAAACCGAAGTTTTGTACGGCAAAGCAATTGAATTTGCAAATCTCAAAGGCAACGAAACCGTGCTTGACACCTACTGCGGAATCGGCACAATCGGCATAATTGCCGCCAAAAACGGTGCAGGCAATGTTATCGGTGCAGAACTTAACGGCGATGCCGTGAGGGATGCAATCGTAAACGCAAGAGCAAATAATCTGAAAAATATCCGTTTCTACAAAGCCGATGCGGGCGAGTTCATGAGAGAAGTTGCAGACGAGGACGAAAAGCCCGATGTTGTGTTCATGGATCCGCCAAGAGCCGGAAGTGACCGAAAATTTCTCGACTCACTAATCAAAATGTCTTCGAAAAAGGTTGTCTATGTTTCCTGCAACCCCGAAACATTGGCAAGAGATTTAGCCTACCTAACCCAAAACAGCCCCTACAAAGCCCAAAAAATCCAACCCGTAGATATGTTCCCCCACACAGCACATATAGAGTGTGTCTGCGAAATTTTTAAATAAATGGATTGATAAATCATATGAAAGCTGTATGTGAATATAACAACAACTCAATTGAAATAATAAACTTCACTCACTATGCAGAGGATGATATTGACGGAAATCCGTACAATTGTACATTTACTGTAAAAGTTGTTTCAAACGGATTTCAGGGTATCGCCGAGTGTGAATGTGATTACAATGGATGGATGAAGTTTGTTGACAATCTTGACAAGCTGTACAATTTTAAAATCAATGTAGTTACGCTTAATGACATCAGCTACGGAAGCAAGGTTACTTTTAATCTTGATAACAGCGGTCATATTGATATTTCGGGAGTTCTTTACGGAGAACACGCTGAACAATCCCTACACTTTTCATTCGCAGCCGACCAAACTTGCCTTGTGAATTTTATTGATGAATTAAAAATATATTAACGATATTATACATATTATACATAGAAAAGAGGAAAATATAATGGGACGTTTATCTACTGCAGAAAACAAAGGACCTTACCAGCTGCGAAGAGAGGAACTCGGTCTGTCACGAGAACAAGCAAGTGAACTTGCAAATGGTGTAACTGTTGACAGAATTGTTAAAATTGAGCAAGGCAAATCATTACCTCATCCAGAGGAAATTTATGAACTTTCTAAGGCTTATAAAAAACCTGACTTATGTAATTACTACTGTTCAAAAGAATGCCGAATAGGTAAAGAATATGTTCCCGAAATAAGAATTAAGGACTTATCACAAATCGTTCTTGAAATGTTAGCTTCTTTAAACTCAATAGGTAAAAAGCAAGAAAGGCTAATTGAAATAACTGCGGACGGTATAATAGATAAAGAAGAAATAAAAGACTTTGTAAAGATTCAAAAGGAACTCGAACAAATTTCAATAACAGTTGAAACTTTACAACTTTGGTCAGAACAAATGTTAGCTAACAATTCTATAGATATTGACTTATATAACAAATACAAAAACGAATTATAACTTCTAAATGCACCACAACCATATTGTGGTGCATTTATTTTGTTAAATAGCATAAATAGAACATCCTAATTTGGCAAACACTCCATTTATTTGTTTAAATCTTGGTATTATAATTAAACCATAAAATAAAAACAAAGGAGGTACATTATTAACACCAAAGGTAGAATTAACGCTATTCATCTATATGAAAAGCTTAAGCAAGACCCAAGTTATTCAAACAAATTAGGAATCAACTACACTATGTTGTGTAAAAACAACCCAGGAGGTAACAACCAAAATGATGAGAAAAGTAAGAAGTGATTGCAGAGTAGGTACTTTTGAAAAAACAAGAGGTTTACCGCCAGGAACAATCAGAAATTCAAATGGTAGAGATACCCGAAGTGATAAAAAGATAGGCACTATTCGAAAAGAAAGCACAAAAAACAAATAAACAT
>OHSL01000784.1_pt1 | contig 12110 bp, 10 predicted proteins | sample 1578741 | NCBI WGS metagenome assembly OHSL01 (sample SAMEA3879512, study PRJEB24766) | human gut metagenome | biome: human-associated habitat; feature: feces | place: USA | collected 1985/1987 | reverse complement strand
CATCCATGGCCTTGCCGCCGAACCAGACGATGAGCAGGCTGGTGCCGTTCATGATCAGGGTCATAAAGGGCATCATGGCCACCATGGCACGGTTGGTGAACAGCTGGGTGCCCATCAGCTCCCGGCTGGCAGCATCAAAACGCTTTTCCTCAAAGGATTCGCGACTGAATGCACGCACCGGCATCACGCCGGTCAGGATCTCGCGGCTGACGAGGTTCAGCTTGTCCACCAGCGTCTGCATGATCTTGAACTTGGGCATGGCGATGCTCATCAGAACCGTGATGAGCAGAAGCAGAACGGCCACGTCCAGCACGATGATCCAGGCAAGGCCGGTGTTGCCCTGGGTGACGTGCATCACGCCGCCGATGCCCAGAATGGGAGCGTAGGCCACCATGCGCAGCAGGATGACACAGGTAAACTGCACCTGCTGGATATCGTTGGTGGTGCGGGTGATCAGGGAAGCGGTGGAGAAATTCTCGATCTCCGCGTTGGAAAAGTGGATGACCGAGGAGAAGGTCTCTCTGCGCAGCTCCCGGCCGATGGAAGCCGAGACGCGGGATGCAATCAGGCCCACCAGAATGGCAACGACCGCCATCAGCAGGGTCAGGGCCAGCATCTGGCCGCCCACACGGAAGAGGTAGGCCATCTGTACATCATGGGAAACGCCCTGTGCCTCATATTCCAGGCTGACCAGCAGGGTGGCCTGACTTGCCATGCTGGAAAGGGTGGTCTCGTCCACCTGTTCTATGGCGCTGGCCAGCTGCTGCTGGATCATTTCCCGGGAAAAGCCGGGCATCTGGGCCAGGGCTGTGAACTGGCCACAAACGGCATCCAGATCTTCCGCCGTGGGAGCAGCTGTCATGGTTTCTGCTTCAGCCCCGGCAGTCTCCTCTTCGCTCTGATAGCCGGACAGCGGAGCCATGGCGGCGGCGTTCTGCCCGGCAGGGGCGTTGGCATTCTGCGCCGCCGCCATATACAGCACGATATCCGGTGTGGTAACGGCATCCTCCAGAGCGGTGCGCTCGGCATCTGTCAGGTCACTGCGGAGCTTCAGAACACCGTCGTCCTGAAGATAATATCCGTAGGCATTCTGCAGTGCATCCGCATCCTCTTCGCTCATCAAAAGCGAGAGGGCATCCAGTGTGCTTTGGCGCACGGTCTCCGGCAGGGGACTTTCAATGCCGCCCTGCTGGATGCCGGTGTCCACGATCTTGCTCGTGTAATCCGGCAGGGAAAGGTCGCAGTAGGCTTGTACGAACAGCAGAGCCACCACGGCAAGGCAGGCAGCCCAGTGGCGGGCCAGCTGCTTGAAAATTTTACCCATTTTCGTTTTCTCCCTTCAATTTTGCTTGTTGCTCCGCATTTTCCGCTTCCACAGCCTCCAGCAGTACACCGGTCAGGGAGAACAGCTGCTCCCGCTGCTCTTCCGGGATGCGGCAGATGACCCGCTCAAAGTAACGGCTGATGGCGGCCTCGACCTGGCGGCTGGCATCCAGCCCCTTTTCCGTGGGACGCACCAGCGTTTTGCGGCGGTCATTGGGGTCTGTGATCCGCTCAATGAGTCCATCCTGCTCCAGCTGGCGCAGCGCGCGGGAAACAGCGGGCAGGGGCTGTTTGACGGCGGCAGCCAGATCGGAAACATAGATGGTGCCATTCTGGCCATGCTCTTCAATGGTCATCAGCACGCCTTCCAGCATGATGAAATGACACTTGGGGCAACTTTCCAGTGCCATTTTGGCACCGCGTTTGCCTTCTGTGCTCAGCCGATGCAGATAATGGACCAAGGCGAACAGTTCCGGTGCACTCTTCTGCGGCATACGATCCCTCCTTATCACTTAACAGATACAAATACTTAACATATGATAACTATTTGCTAATGACAATAATATACCCGCCTGCATCGGAATGCAAGCGGGTAAAAATGAACTTTTTGAAAACTCTGAAGATCCTGCGCATCAAGGAGAAAAAATCACTCGTGGAGCTGACGTTCTTCCACCAGACTCTCTCGTTTGCTGCTGATACGTCCCAGCCCGTAGGCCAAAAACGTGGCGCAAAGCAGGTTCAGCCATGCCAGCGATGCACCGCTGAAGGTGTTGGTAACGCCGATGAGAAGGTTTGCCAGACAGAGCAGCCTCACCATCTGTCCAATTTTGTTCAGGTGGGAGATACGGGAATCTACATCCGAAAACATATCAAAGGAACCTAGCTGGGCGCTGCGGCGGAAATATCCCCAACTGAAGCAATGCCCAACGCTCTGTGCTTCCAACTCTTCCATGAAACTTTCAAAATCCGGGGAACTGTCCAGCATGGCAAGCCGGATGATGTACTGACCGGGTTCCGTCTTTTCAAAGGTGTAGGTGCAGAACCCGGCATTCTGCAGGGCCCAGCCCTCCTGCGCCATTTCGTTGAGCCAGCGTTCTTCTTTTTCAAATTCCCAGACCCAGAAATTCCGATGCAGCGTTTTTGTTTCACTCATACCTGTTCCTCCTGTAAAATGGCGCGGCCATTGGCAGCAAGCTCCTCCAGCCGGACCAGCTCCTGTTTGAGCACCTTCAGCCCGGCGGAGGTCAATTGGTATTCTTTTTTGCGGCTTCCGCCTTCCATGGGCAGGGGAGAGATCCACCCCTTTTCGCACAGGGCATTCAGGGCACCGTACAGGGTTCCGGCAGCCAGCCGTACCCTTCCGCCGGAGAGCTGCTGGGTTTCCTGCATGATGCCGTAGCCATGCTGCGGATGATAGAGGGAAAGCAGGATGTAGTAGGTGGATTCCGTCAGTGCCGGATTTTCCATTATATCACCTCGCTTTGTATCGCTATGCGATATATCATGGATGCATTATATCGCTTCTCGATATAACTGTCAAGGGGCTGAAAATAAAAAAGCTCTCCCGGAGGGGAGAGCAAAGACAAACAACCAGAGAAAACCGGTCAACGATCGTGGAACAGTCGGTTATCCACCCAGATGCAGACGCAGGCACCCAGCACCGAGATGACGAAGGAGCTGATGCTGCCGGTGGCATGGATGCCGATGAGGCCGAACAGGAACTCGCCCACAAAGCTGCCCAGAATACCCAGCACAATGTTGCGGCCGGTGGAAGTCTGGGTGCCCATAAAGCGGTTGGCGATGTGACCGGCCAGAGCGCCTACCAGCACGCCCACGAGCAGGGAAGCCAGCAGGCCGATCAGAGAGAACAGGCCCATCAGCACGCCCACCAGAGCGCAGATCAGGGCAAGAACGATCAGGATAGATAATGTGATCATACAGAAGCCTCCTTGGTTTCTTTTGTAGGAATGGCGTTTTCTGCCGCGTACCGGCAGATGTCGTTCAGACAGCACTTTTCACATTCGGGTTTGCGGGCATTGCAGACAGCCCGGCCATGCATCACAAAGCGGTGGCACAGGTCACTGCCTTCCTCCGGCGGAATGATCTTCCACAGGGCCATCTCCACCTTCTGCGGCTCCTTGATGCCATCCACCAGCCCGATTTTATTGCACAGCCGGATGCAGTGAGTATCTGTGACGATGGCGGGTTTGCAGAACACATCGCCCATGATCAGGTTGGCGCTCTTGCGGCCCACGCCGGGCAGTGCCAGCAGCTCTTCAAAGGTGGTGGGCACTTTGCAGTCGTATTTATCCCGCAGCACCCGCATACAGGCCGAGATATCCCGGGCCTTGCTGCGGCCCAGCCCACAGGGCTTGACAATGGCTTCGATTTCCTCGGGCTCTGCCGCAGCCAATGCTGCTACATTGGGGTATTTTGCAAACAAGTCCTGTACCACAATGTTCACCCGGGCATCGGTGCACTGGGCCGCCAGCCGGACACTGACCAGCAGCTGCCAGGCGTGGTCGTAATCCAGCGTGCAGGCTGCATCCGGATATTCTGTTTTCAGCCGGTCGATGACCTGGAGCGCCAGCTCCTTTTTGGCAGAGAGATCTTCTGCCGCAGCGGCTTTCTTCATCTGAACCCCTCGTTTCCCGTAAATGTACTATGATAATAGCATGTTTCGACTTTTTTGTAAATGGGGTTTGTGACATCCATCTGAGAATGATTTTCATTATTGCTCTTGCTGTTCGTGTAAAAATGAGGTATACTATTTTTATATAAAGCCCATGCAGAACAGCAGGGCAGTACAGGAGGGAACGCCCGATGAATGAACCGCTGGCGCAGCGTATGCGCCCCAAAACGCTGGCCGAAGTCTGCGGCCAGCAGCATCTGCTGGCCCCGGGGCGGGTGTTCCGCCGCACCATCGAAAGCGGCCGCATCCCCAACATGATCTTTTACGGCCCGTCCGGCACGGGCAAGACCACCGTGGCCCGCATCATTGCCGAGAACAGCGGCATGACGCTGCACAAGCTCAACGGCACTTCCTGCGGCACGGGGGATATCAAGGCGGTGCTCAAGGATATCGGCACACTGGCCGGGGCGGGGGGCATCCTGCTGTACCTCGATGAGATCCAGTATCTGAACAAGAAACAGCAGCAAAGCCTGCTGGAGTGCATTGAGGACGGCACGGTGACCCTGATCGCCTCCACCACGGAGAACCCTTATTTTTACATCTATAATGCACTGCTTTCCCGCTGCACCGTGTTTGAATTCAAATCGCTGACGGCTGCAGATGTGGAGCAGGGGCTGCGGAACGCCCTGAAAAAGCTTTCAGAGAGTGAGGGTGCGCCCATCCGGATGGAGGACGATGCCTGTGCCTATCTTGCCGAGAGCGCGGGCGGCGATCTGCGCAAGGCACTGGGGTGCCTTGATTTTGCAGTGACGGCGGCGGCTCCCGAACCGGAGGGAAAACACATCACGCTGGATATGATCCAGCAGGTCACCCGCCGCACTGCCATGCGGTACGACCGGGATGGCGATGACCACTATGATATCGTGTCGGCTTACCAGAAATCCATGCGCGGCTCCGACCCGGATGCAGCGCTCCACTATCTGGCCCGGCTGCTGGAAGCCGGGGATCTGCCCTCTGCCTGCCGTCGGCTCATGGTGTGCGCCTGCGAGGATGTGGGCCTTGCCTACCCGCAGATCATCCCCATCGTCAAGGCGGCGGTGGATATCGCCAACGCGGTGGGCCTGCCCGAAGCGCGGCTCCCCCTGGCGGATGCAGTTGTGCTGGTGGCGACCAGCCCCAAATCCAACAGCGCCCACGATGCCATCAACGCCGCCATTGCGGATGTGCAGGCCGGACGCACCGGGCCCATTCCCCGCCAGCTGCAGAACAAGCACTATGACGGCGAGGATGCGCTGGTAAAGGGCCAGAATTACAAGTATGCCCACGATTACCCCAACCACTGGGTCGAGCAGCAGTATCTGCCGGATGTGCTCAAGAACACAAAATACTACACCTTTGGGGAAAACAAGAATGAGCAGGCCTCCCGCGCATATTGGGCGCGGATCAAGGGCGAAGAGAACGTATAAAGGGAAGAGAAGGAGAGAGGAAGATGCGTTATTCCAAACAGCGGGAGCTGGTGCTGCACACCGTGGAGCAGCTTTGCGACCACCCCACCGCCGAAGAGATCTTTGATAAGGCGGCCCCGGAGTGCCCGGGCCTGAGCCTGGGCACTGTCTACCGCAATCTGAACAGTCTGGTGGAGGCAGGCAGGGTGCGCCGGGTGTCCATTCCGGGCAGGGCGGATCGTTTTGATCACACCCTGTGCTGGCACAGCCACCTCTACTGTACAGCCTGCGGTGGCGTAGTGGATGCCGATGTGGACGAGAAACAGGTGATGAGGCTGGTGCGCCGCCAGAAGGATGTTGTGGTGCAGGACTGCGCTGTGGTGCTGTTCGGCCTGTGTGAAGCATGCGCCAAAAAGCAGGCAGAAGGCTGAATTACCCCGAAGGATTCTGAAATTTGCGGTTTCCCACTTGCCCTTATGGCAGAAAGAGGGTATACTAAAAAGAGCTTTTGAAAAATAAGGATGGTTTTTATTGGAATACATTAACTTTGAACACAACGAAACGGCTGCGGAGCTGGTGCGTGCGGCTTACGACACCCCGCCGCTGGCCTTTGTACACAGCTATGGCTGTCAGCAGAACGTCAACGATGGCGAGCGCATCAAGGGCGTGCTGGTGGATATCGGCTACGGCCTGTGCGATAAGCCCGAGGATGCAGACCTCATCCTCTTCAACACCTGCGCTGTGCGGGAGCACGCCGAGCAGCGCGTGTTCGGCAATGTGGGTGCACTGAAGGGCCTGAAGGAGAAAAAGCGCGGCCTGATGATCGGCCTGTGCGGCTGTATGGCCAACCAGAAACATGTGGTGGAAAAGCTGCGCAAGAGCTATCCCTATGTTGATCTGGTCTTTGGCGTGGATGGCATCGATACGCTGCCCCAGCTCATTGCTCAGAAGCTGCAGAAGCATAAGCGCGTGCTGATGGAGCCTGCCCAGCGCCCGGTCATCGTGGAGAACATCCCCATCCGGCGCGAGAGTGAGTTCCGCGCCTGGCTGCCCATCATGTATGGCTGCGACAATTTCTGCACCTACTGCATCGTACCTTATGTGCGGGGCCGTGAGAAGAGCCGCAAGCCCGGCGATATCCTGGCGGAGTTCCGGGGGCTGGTGGAAGCCGGATACAAGGAAATCACTCTGCTGGGCCAGAACGTGAACAGCTACGGCAAGGGCCTGAAAGAACAGGTGGACTTTGCTGATCTGCTCAATCTGCTCTGCACTGTGCCCGGCGATTACCAGATCCGCTTTATGACCAGCCACCCGAAGGATGCCAGCCACAAGCTGATCGACACCATTGCGGCCCAGCCCCACCTGTGCAAACACCTGCACCTGCCGGTGCAGTGCGGCTCGGATGAATTGCTGAAAAAGATGAACCGCCATTACACCATCGGGCAGTACATGGAGCTGATCGAGTACGCCCGCAAAAAGGTGCCCGGCATCACCTTCTCCAGCGATATCATCGTGGGCTTCCCCGGGGAAACGGAGGAGGATTTCCAGGGCACGCTGGAACTGGTGAAGAAAGTCGGCTACATGCAGCTGTTCACCTTTATCTACTCCAAGCGCACCGGCACCAAGGCAGCGGAAATGCCCGACCCCACCCCTCGCGCGGAGAAAACCGACCGGATGACCCGTCTGCTCAAGGTGCAGGACGAGATCGCAATGGATCTGGTCCGGCAGCAGGTGGGCCAGACTGTCCGGGTGCTGGTGGAAGGCTATGGGCGCAGTGATGGCACCCTCTCCGGCCGGTTGGACAACAACCTGACCGTGGAGTTTGCCGCAGACCCCGCCCTGATGGGCAGCTACGCACAGGTGCACCTGACCGGTGCCCGCGCCACTGTCCTGCTGGGCGAACTGGAAACGTGATCCCGGGGCACACCGGCCCCAATGATAATGTAACTATAAAAACAAACACATCAAAGGAGATTTTTGATTATGGATTGCATCGATCTGTTCAAGCGCGCCGCCATGGCACTGCAGACTGACCCCCGTTACCTGGCTCTGGATCAGGCCCGCAAGGCAAACGACAAGAATGAGGAGCTGCAGAATCTCATCGGGGAGTTCAATCTGGCCCGCATGGATCTGAACAACGAGATCAGCAAGAGCGAGCGCAGTGATGAGCGCATCGCCGAGCTGAACACCAAGGTCAACGACCTGTATGGCAAGATCATGGCTGACGAGGGTATGACTGCTTACAACGAGGCAAAGCGCGACTGCGAGAACCTGGTCAACTACATTGATGCCATCATCAACACCGCAATGAACGGCGGCGACCCCATGACCGTGCAGGAGCCCAGCGAATCCTGCACCGGCAGCTGCTCCACCTGCGGAGGCTGCCACTAACAGGTAAAATGAGAACGCGGCTGCAAATCGCAGGCCGCGTTTTCCTTCCATTCGCAGTTACTTACTGCAAACCGACGGAAAGAAGCAAAGCGGCATAGCCCGCAGGAAAGGTGAACGATTATGGCAGAACTGTCGCCCATGATGCAGCAGTATATGGACATCAAGAAGCAGTATAAGGACGAGATCCTGTTTTACCGCATCGGCGACTTTTACGAGATGTTCTTTGACGATGCGCTGACCGCCTCCCGGGAGCTGGACCTGACCCTGACGGGCAAGCAGTGCGGCATGGAAGAGCGTGCCCCCATGTGCGGCGTGCCCTTCCACAGCTACGAGGGCTATGTGGCCCGCCTGATCGCCAAGGGATACAAGGTGGCGATCTGTGAGCAGATGGAGGACCCGTCCAAGGCAAAGGGACTGGTCAAGCGCGATATCATCCGGGTGGTCACGCCGGGCACTGTCATCGAAAGCAGTATGCTGCAGGATGACAAAAACAACTACATTGCAAGCATTTTTCTGAAAGGGAACGCGGCGGGCATCTGTTTTGCCGATGTTTCCACCGGCACGGCCCATATCACCGAGCTGAAACGGGAGAAGATCGTGCCTGCCGTGATCGCGGAGCTCTGCCGCTACCATCCCAGCGAGGTGCTGATGAACCCTGGAATGCTGGACTGCCGTGAGCTGACCGGCTATATCAAAAAGAATATGACCTGCTCTGTGGAGCTGGTGGAAGAGGAGCGCTACGCCCCGGGTCTGGTGGCCATCTCGCTGGAAAACCAGTTTGGCCGCAATTGGGATGAGACCACCTCTATCGACAAAAAAGGTCTGGTGCGGTTTGCCATGGCCGCACTTCTGGAATACCTGCACACCACCCAGATCAAAGGTGTGGAGCGCCTGAAGACCGTCATCAGCTACAACGAAGCCCAGTATATGCAGCTTTCGCCTGTGACGCGGGCTAACCTTGAACTCACCGAGACCCTGCGGGGCCGTGAGAAGCGGGGGACTCTGCTCTGGGTGCTGGACAAGACCAGCACTGCCATGGGCAAGCGGCTGCTCCGCACCTGGATCGAGCAGCCGCTGCTTTCCAGCGATGCCATCAACCACCGTCTGGATGCTGTGGAAAGCCTGGTCAATCAGACCGTACAGCGCGGCGATCTGATCGAAGAACTGCATTACATCGCTGATTTGGAGCGTATGATGACCCGCACGGTCTACGGTTCAGCCACGCCCAAAGAGATCTATGCCATGGCGCAGACCTGTGAGCGCCTGCCCAGCCTGCGCCAGCAGGCCGAGAGCTGCGGCTGTGCCGAGCTCAGCGAGATCGTCTCCAGGATCGACCCGCTGAGCGATATCAAGGACAAGATCTATGCCGCTGTGGACCCTGACGCACCTTCTACCCTGAAGGATGGTGGTGTCATTGCCAAGGGCTACCACCCCGAGGTGGACGAGCTGCGTTCCATCCGCGATAACACCAAGGGCGTGCTGGCTCAGCTCGAGACCCGCCTGCGGCAGGAGACCGGCATCCCCAAGCTGAAGATCGGCTATAACCACGTGTTTGGCTATTTCATCGAGGTCAGCAACTCTTATAAGGCACAGGTGCCGGAGAGTTACATCCGCAAGCAGACCCTGACCACCGGCGAACGCTACATCACACAGGAGCTCAAGGAGCTGGAAAATAAGATCCTGGGTGCTCACGAGCGGCTGATCGCTCTGGAACACCGGCTTTTCAATGAGCTGCTGGAAAGCATTGGTGCCCAGCTCGACCGCATCCAGCGTACAGCCAACGCCGTGGCAGAGCTGGACGTGCTGGCCGCTCTGGCTCAGGTGGCAGCAGAAAACAACTACTGCCGCCCCACTGTGGATGAGAGCGACCAGCTGACCATCGTGGAGGGCCGCCACCCTGTGGTGGAGCAGATGCTCAAGGGCAGTCTGTTCGTACCCAACGATACCACCCTGAACTGCGGCGAAGATCGCTGCCTCATCATCACCGGCCCTAACATGGCGGGCAAATCGACCTATATGCGCCAGAATGCGCTGATTGCCCTGATGGCACAGATCGGTTCCTTTGTTCCGGCCAGAGAGTGCCATGTGGGTGTAGTGGATGCCATCTTTACCCGCATCGGCGCGTCGGATGACCTTTCGGCAGGTCAGTCTACCTTTATGGTGGAGATGACCGAGGTGGCAGAGATCCTGAAGAACGCTACCTCCCGCAGTCTGGTGGTGCTGGATGAGATCGGGCGCGGCACGTCCACCTTCGACGGTATGAGCATTGCCCGCGCCGTGGTGGAGCACATCAGCGACCCTGCCAAGGGACTGGGCTGCAAAACCCTCTTTGCCACCCATTACCACGAGCTGACGGAAATGGAAGAACTGATGGACGGCGTGAAAAATTACAGCATCGCCGTGAAAAAGAGAGGCGACGATATCACTTTCCTGCGCCGGATTATCCGGGGAGGGGCGGATGACAGCTACGGCATTGAGGTAGCAAAGCTGGCGGGCCTTCCTCAGCCGGTCATCAACCGCGCCAAGCAGGTGCTGAAGGAGCTGGAAACAGGCCAGGAGGTCACTCCGAAAACGAAAGCTCCGAAAAAGGCGCGAAAGGAAGAACCGCCGGCGCCTCAGATTTCTCTGCTCCCCAGCGCGGAGTCGGAAATTGAGGAACGGCTGAAAAAGGTGGACGTCAATACCCTGACTCCCATTGAGGCTATGAATTTACTGTTTGAGCTGGCGAAAATGGCCAAGGAAGGCTAGTGCGCCCGCGGCTTTCCGGACAGAAGCGGGGTGTGGGGACACAGAGCTTTCCGCTTTCGGTTTTTTCTTCTTCAAACAGTTTTTTAGCCGTTAAGAAGTGGAAACGCAGGGGCTCAGCCGAAAAATAAAACGCTGGCTTGGCTTTCGCTGATTTGAATTCGCGCCATGGAAAGCGCCAGGCCGGAGCGGATAGGCGGAATCATATGCGGTTCAGGCGGAGAGGATTCGCTTTAAAAATCAGGCGCGTTCGGCGGCCTGAGGGTAAATCGGCAGCCTGCCAGCTGTGCGGAGAGGAAAAACCTATAGAGAATGTTTTATGAACACCAGTGAGAACCATTTTTATCTTAAAGAAAAGGAGGCGGTTTCATGGCGAAGATCCATGTGCTGGAGAAACACGTAGCGGAGCTGATCGCCGCTGGAGAGGTCGTGGAGCGGCCTTCTTCCGTCATCAAGGAGCTGGTGGAAAATTCTATTGACGCCGGCGCCACCACGATTTCCGTGGAAATCCAGCGCGGCGGCATCGCCTATATGCGGGTGACGGATAACGGCGGCGGCATCGCTAGAGAGGATGTGCCCAAAGCCTTTCTCCGCAACGCGACCAGTAAGGTGGAATCAGCGGAGGATCTGGATGGCATCGGAACCCTGGGCTTCCGGGGAGAGGCGCTGGCCTCTATCTGCGCTGTCAGCAGGGTGACCTTGCTGACCAGAACAGAGGAGGAGCTGGCGGGCACCAGCTATCAGATCGAGGGCGGCGAGGAGCTTGCCTTGGAGGATGCGGGCTGCGCAAAGGGCTGCACAATCGTGGTTCGGGATCTGTTTTATAACACGCCCGCCAGAATGAAATTTTTAAAAAAGGATGTTTCCGAGGCTAACGCCGTGGCCGGGGTAATGGACCGGGCGGCTTTGTCCCATCCGGAAATTTCTTTCCGCTTTGTCCGGGACCATAAGGAAACCCTGTCCACTCCCGGAGACCGCCAGCTAAGGTCCTGTATCTACGCGGTTTACGGAAAGGATTTTACCGCCGGCCTGATCCCGGTGGACTACGCTTACAACGGCATTAAGGTACGGGGCTTTATTTCCAAGCCCTCGGCGGTGCGGCCTAACCGAAGTATGCAGCATTTTTTCATAAACGGTCGGTTTGTTAAAAGCAAAACCGCCATGGTTGCCTTAGAACAGGCCTTTAAAGGATCGATTATGGCGGGCAAATTTCCAAGCTGCGTTCTCCATCTTTCCGTACCCTGGGAGGCGGTGGATGTCAATGTTCATCCCTCAAAAATTGAAGTGCGGTTTCTCGATGAAAAGCCGATTTTCGACGCCGTTTACCATGGGGTGAAAAGCGCCTTGCTGTCCGGCGACCAGCGAAAGGAAATGATTCTTCCGCGGCCGAAGCTTGATCCGCCGGCGTCTCAGCCGGAGCAGATCAGGCTGGCGGCCAAGCCGGCTATCGGGCCTGCGGCTCAGGTGGCCGCCGAAAAGGAGGCCCGTCTGTTAACGTCTCAGACCCAACAGGCCCCCAATTCCTCCCTTGGCGCTTATGAGAAAGTTGTGAGCGGCTCCGCAGGCCGGCTCGC
>OHSL01000782.1_pt1 | contig 12115 bp, 9 predicted proteins | sample 1578741 | NCBI WGS metagenome assembly OHSL01 (sample SAMEA3879512, study PRJEB24766) | human gut metagenome | biome: human-associated habitat; feature: feces | place: USA | collected 1985/1987 | reverse complement strand
AGCTGCTGCGCGACCTGCTGCTGTTCTGGTCTGCCAAGGAGCAGAAGATGGTCACTTTGCAGGAGTATGTGGACAAGATGCCCGCTGAGCAGAAGTTCATCTACTTTGCAGCCGGTGACTCCACCGACCGTCTGGCCAAGCTCCCTGCCGCTGAGCTGGTGCTGGATAAGGGCTACGACGTGCTGCTGCTGACCGAGGATGTGGATGAGTTCTGCCTGCAGATCCTGCGCACTTATCCCCGCAAGGATGCCGAGGGCAAGGACGGCACCGTTGAGTTCAAGAACGTCAACAGCGGCGACCTGGGCCTTGAGACCGAGGACGAGAAGAAGGCCGCCGAGGATGCCACCGCCGAGAACAAGCCCCTGTTCGATGCCATGAAGGATGCACTGGACGGCAAGGTCAAGGAGGTCAAGGTCTCCACCCGCCTGAAGGATCACCCGGTCTGCCTCTCCGCAGACGGCCCGCTCTCCATCGAGATGGAGAAGGTCCTCTCCAAGCAGCCCGGCAGCGAGGGCGTCAAGAGCGACAAGGTGCTGGAGCTGAACATCCATCACCCCGTCTTCGCTGTGCTCAAGGCCGCACAGGAGGCCGGTGACACCGAGAAGCTCAAGAAATACAGCGACCTGCTCTATGCACAGGCACAGCTCATCGAGGGCCTGCCTGTGGATGACCCCGCCGCGTATGCCGAAGCTGTTTGCAGCCTGATGAAATAAGGCTTTTACTCCCAGATAAATTATCCCTTAACAAAAGAGCCGTGTTCCGCTATAATAAGGTGGAACACGGTTCTTTTCATTTTAGGAGGAATTTGCCCCATGGAGCCAAAACGCAGCAACCATTTCCTTGCCCATCTCCCCACCATCCTTCTGCTGGTGCTGTTCGCCATGTCGCCGTGGCTGGGCATCCTGTTCTTCATCCTGCGCGCCATCGACCGGGATGCCGAGAAAAAGGAGCAGACCAACGCCGACCCCGCCCGCGACAGCCACGCAGAGGACGCCCGCACCGCACAGAACGCCGCCTCCGGCCAGCGCAGCGAGACGGTCTCCGACCAGGATATCCCCACTGCGGAGCAGAAGAGCGCCAAGCAGTGGCACAAGACCCTCACCACCCTGTGCACCATCTTTGGTGCCATCTTCCTGCTGGTGGGCATCGGCGACCTGGCCGATGCCATGGAACTCTGGGGCCATGAGATCGACTGGGGCGAGCTGCTGACGGCGCTGGCCCAGACCATCGGCGGCGGCGCAGCCCTCTTCACCGGCCTGCGGATGGACCGCGCCCGCAAGCTGGAACGCAAGCTCGACAAGATCGTCGGCGACCGGGACAACATCGCGCTGGGCGAGTTGTTCGCGGCGGTCGGCATCGACGCAGTCCGTGGCCGCGCTGCGGTGGAACACGCCATCGACCACGGCTATTTCGGGGCCGATGCCTACATTGACTACCGCACCGACACCCTTGTCGTGCGCGGGGCCGCACCCCAGCCGCCCAAGGCCCCGCAGCCGGAGCCGGAAGCGGAACCGGAAGACCTGTACGCCTCCCTTCAGCAGCAGCTGCGCCGCGCCAACGATGCCATCCCCGACCCGGTGATGACGGCCAAGATCTCCCGGCTGGAAGAGCTCAGCGCCCGCATCTTTGCTCTGGCCAAGAAAGACCCGGATAAAAAAGCCCAGCTGCAAAAGTTCATGGATTACTACCTGCCCACGGCCCTCAAGCTGCTGAACACCTACGCCCAGCTCTCGGCGCAGGATGTGCAGGGCGAGAACATCACCGACGCCAGACAGAGCATCGAGCGCTCGATGGACCTGCTCATCACGGCCTTCGAAAACCAGCTGGACAAGCTGTTCCAGTCCGACGCGCTGGACGTCTCCGCCGATGTGGCCGCACTGGAAGGGATGCTGAATCTCGACGGCCTCACCGGCCCGGACTTCCACTGACCCGCTGGCAAAATCCAATCCTCCATATCGGAACTCTGGCCCCGATTGACCCGCAGCCGACCGTTCTTTGTGGGTTGTGGCCAATGCTTTTCCGGTTTGGAGGATTTTTTCAGCTCTGTTGCAGGAATTTCTGCACAAATTTCGTGCCGAATTTTCTGGCAACTTTGCATTCAGATGCAACAATAACGCATGGTCTTTTGGGCACAGATTCTTTATTATAGGAGTATCGAAAGATCCACCACGGCCCGCCGCATGGGCTGTGACAAAGTTTGCACGATTTGTTCAGAGGAGGAACTCGCCATGATGAAATCCGTTTCTGTCTGGAAGCAGGAGCTGGCAGGCGGCGCCCACACCGAGCGTCTGGCCTCGCTGTACTGCTGCGCCCCCGAACAGACCTCCGCACAGGCAGCCCGCTACGCTGCTGTGCTGGACGGGCTGGAAAAGACGTTTGGTGCCCACACCGAGGCCGGGCTGTACAGTGCCCCCGGCCGCACCGAGATCGGCGGCAACCACACCGACCACCAGCACGGCCGTGTGCTGGCCGGCAGCGTCAACATTGATATGATCGCAGCCGCTGCCCCCAACCGCCTGAACCAGCTGCGCGTCCAGAGCGAGGGCTATGACCTGTGCGTCATCGATCTGGCCGACCTGACGGCCCGCAAGGAGGAGGAAAACACCAGCGCCGCCATCCTGCGCGGCGAGTGCAAGGCCTTCCAGGAGCGCGGGGCCAGCCTCTCCGGTCTGGATGTCTACATCTCCTCCAACGTGCCCAAGGGCAGCGGCGTCTCGTCCTCTGCCGCCTTCGAGGTGCTGATCGGCGTCATCCTGAACGACTGCTTCATGACCGAAAAGGTCTCCCCCATCGCCATCGCCCAGATCGGCCAGTGGGCAGAGAACGTCTACTTCGGCAAGCCCTGCGGCCTGATGGACCAGATGGCTTCCAGCGTCGGCAACATCATCACCATCGACTTTGCCGACCCGGCCCACCCCGTGGTCGAGCCTGTGCAGGTCGATTTTTCCAAGGCCGGCCTCGCGCTCTGCATCCTGGATTCCGGTGCAGACCACGCCGATCTGACTGACGAGTATGCCGCCATCCCGGCCGACTGCCGCGCCGTGGCAGCGGTCTGCGGCGGCGAAGTTTTGCGCGATGTACCGTTTGAGACCTTCCTTTCCAAACTGCCGGAGTGCCGCAGACAGTGCGGCGACCGCGCCGTTCTGCGCGCTTTCCACGTCTACGCCGACAACGACCGGGTCGCAAAGCAGGTGGACGCCCTCCGCGCGGACGACTTCGAGACCTTCCTTGCGCTGGTCACCGAGTCCGGTCTGAGCAGCTGGGAGTACCTGCAGAACGTCATCCCCGCCGGGTATAAGGAGCATCAGGAGGTGGCCGTGACCATCGCTGCCGCCAAGCACTTCCTGCATGGCGAGGGCGCAGTCCGCGTCCACGGCGGCGGCTTCGCAGGCACCGTGCAGGCCTTTGTGCCGCTGACCCGGCTCGATTCCTTCAAGGCTGAGATGGAGGCCATCCTTGGCAAGGGCCGCTGCCACATCCTCTCCATCCGCCCGGAAGGAGGCGCTGTCCTGTGATTTCCACTGCCATTCAGCAGCTCGTCAACTATGGTCTGGACACCGGCCTCATCCTGCCGGACGATGCAATCTACATCCGCAACCAGCTGCTCATGACCATGCAGCTGGACAGCTTCACCGAGCCGGAGGGCGAAGTCTGCTACAAAGACCTCGAATCCATCCTGAAAACGCTGGTGGACGATGCTGTATCGCGCGGTGTGTGCGCAGACAACTCCACCGCCCGCGACCTCTTTGACACCAAACTCATGGGCGTCCTGACCCCGCGCCCCTCCATCGTCCGCGCCAACTTTGAGGAGCGGTACGAGGAGGAAGGCCCCCAGGCTGCCACCGACTGGTTCTACAAGTTCAGCCAGGACACCGACTACATCCGCCGCTACCGCATCAAGCGGGACCTGAAGTGGGTCACCAAAACGCCCTACGGCGATCTGGACATCACCATCAACCTCTCCAAGCCCGAAAAAGACCCCAAGGCCATCGCCGCCGCCAAGCTGGCCCCCCAGAGCGCCTACCCCAAATGCCAGCTCTGCGTGGAGAACGAGGGCTATGCGGGCCGGATGAACCATCCCGCCCGCGAGAATCACCGCATCATCCCGCTGACCATCAACGACAGCGCGTGGAATCTGCAATACAGCCCCTACGTCTACTACAACGAGCACTGCATCGTATTCAACAGCCAGCACACCCCTATGAAGATCGAGCGGGCCACTTTCCGCAAGCTGCTGGACTTCGTGGCGTTGTTCCCGCACTACTTCGTGGGCAGCAACGCCGACCTGCCCATCGTGGGCGGCTCCATTCTGAGCCACGACCACTTCCAGGGCGGCCACTACGAGTTCGCCATGGCCAAGGCTCCCATCGAGAAGAGCTGGACCTTCCCCGGCTACGAGGATGTCGAAGCCGGCATCGTCCACTGGCCCATGAGCTGCATCCGCCTGACCTGCGAGGACGATGGCCGTCTGGTAGACCTGGCCGACAAGATCCTGACCGCATGGCGCGGCTACACCGACGAAGCCTGCTTCGTCTACGCTGAGACCGACGGTGAGCCGCACAACACCATCACCCCCATCGCCCGGATGCGGGACGGCAGATTCCAGCTGGACCTCGTGCTCCGCAACAACATCACCACGCCGGAACACCCGCTGGGCGTCTACCACCCCCACGCCAAGCTCCACCACATCAAAAAGGAGAACATCGGCCTCATCGAGGTCATGGGCCTGGCCGTGCTGCCCAGCCGCCTGAAGCAGGAGCTGTTCGACCTGGCCGACCTGCTGACCGCGCATGTGCCCACGGCCGACTACCCCGAAGCCCTGCAAAAGCACGCCGCCTGGGCCGAGGAGATCCTCGCCCGGCACCCGGAGCTGAATGCCGATACGGTCCACCTCATCCTGCAGGACGAGGTCGGCCATGTCTTCGCCGAGGTCCTGACCGATGCCGGTGTCTACAAGCTGGACGAAGCAGGCCGTGCAGGCTTCGTGCGCTTCCTCGAATCCGTAAAGTGACCTGTTGTTCCTGAACAAGACCCGTCAGCAGTTTCTGTTGACGGGTCTTGTTGATGGACCATTCCGGCAGTTGTATCAAAGGAGGTTTTTCATGCCTTATACGTTAGAAGTTTGTGTTGACAGCACCGCCAGTGCCCTTGCGGCCCAGCGCGGCGGGGCCGACCGGCTGGAGCTCTGCGCCGACCTCATCGTGGGCGGCACCACCCCCAGCCTTGCGCTGGTGCGGCAGGTCAAGGAGACCACCGGTCTGCCTGTCCGCGCCCTGCTCCGCCCCCGCTTCGGTGATTTCTGCTACGACCGCTGGGAGCTGGCCCAGATGAAAGAATCTGCCGCCGCACTCGTCGCCGCCGGGGCAGACGGCATCGTCACCGGTGTGCTGACCCCGGACGGTGCACTGGATGCAGAGGCCCTGCGCCCCATCTACGAGGCCGCCCGCGAAGCCGCCGCCAAAGCGGGCCGCCCCGTTGCGCTCACCCTCCACCGCGCCTTTGACGTCTGCCGCGACCCCTTCGCGGCGCTGGACACGGCCTGCGCTCTGGGGCTTTCCACCATCCTGACCAGCGGCCAGGCCGCCAGCGCCCCCGCCGGGGCACCCCTGCTCCGACAGCTCGTGGACTGCGCCGCCGGGCGCATCGAGATTTTGGTGGGCGCAGGCGTCTCCCCGGCCAACCTCCCTGCACTGGCCAAACAGACCGGTGCGCACAGCTTCCACCTTTCCGGCAAGCAGGTGCTGGACAGCCGGATGACCTTCCGCCGGGAAGGCGTCCCCATGGGCCTGCCCGGCTTCTCCGAGTTCGAGCTGTGGCAGACGAGCGAGGAGACCATCCGGAAGGCGCGCAACGTTCTGGATACGCTCTGACGAAAAAAATCCCGCCAAATGGCGGGATTTTTTCTGTATGGAACGGAAATCTCAGACCTTGCGCCGCAGCAGGCTCATGGGCGGCAGTTCCGGGGTGGGGATGGTGTATTTTTCCATCGCATGGGGTGTGGACTCTACCTTCTCCCCCGCCTCGTTCCGGATCCACTCCGGGTTCAGCGGGATGCTGCGGCCGTCCGGGCAGAGCACTTCCAGCGTGTCGCCCAGGCTCCACTTGCCCCGCTGCTGGCAGCTGGCGATGCCGTTCTCCCAGCTGTCCACAGTGCCCACGAACTCCCACTCGCGGATGTAGGTGGCGCTGTCGGTGGCCTGCTTGGCCTGCTCGCGGCCAAAGTAGAAGCCCGGCGAATAGTGGCGGTGGCTGGTGCGGGTCAGCTCGGCCAACACCTCGTCCGGCAGCTCAAAGTTGTCGTTCATCGGGTCGGCCAGATACTGGTCCAGTGCGCGGCGGTAGGCGGCCGTCACGCTGGCAACATAGTAGAACGTCTTGGCGCGGCCCTCGATCTTCAGGCTGTCCACGCCCGCCTTGCAGATGAGGTCCAGGAAAGGTGCCGTGCACATATCGTTGGCGTTCAGGATATAGCTCCCGTCCTCGTTCTCGCCGATCTCATACAGCTGGCCAGGGCGGGTCTCCTCGCTCAGGTAGTATTTCCAGCGGCAGGGCTGGGCGCACTGGCCCCGGTTGGAGTCGCGGCCCGTCAGATAGTTGGACAGCAGGCACCGGCCCGACACGCTCATGCACATGGCACCGTGGACGAAGGCCTCGATCTCCAGTTCCGGCGGGGTCTTATCCCGGATGGTGGCAATGTCCTGCAAGGTCAGCTCACGGGCCAGCACCACCCGTTTTGCTCCCAGGTTGTAGGCCGCACGGGCAGCGGCCCAGTTGGTGATGCCGGTCTGGGTGGACATGTGGACATCAATATCCGGCGCGAACTGCTTGCAGGCTTCCAGCACACCCAGGTCTGCCACGATGAAGGCATCCACGCCCGCTGCGGCCGCACTCCGGATGGCGTCTGGCAGACGGTCGGCCTCTTCGTTGGTGGGCAGGGTATTCATGGTCAGATAGACCTTGCGGCCGCGGGCATGGGCGTAGATGACGCCCTCGGTCAGCTGTTCCGGCGTGAAGTTGGCCGGGGCTGAGCGCATCCCAAATTCGGGCAGGCTGCAATAGACGGCATCTGCACCGTAGTTGATGGCGTAGCGCAGGCGCTCCAAATCGCCCGCAGGGGACAGAAGTTCCGGGATCTGTAACATAATCATTCTCCTAAACGAGCTTACCCTCTCCCAAAGGGAGAACCCCTGGCCAACCGGTCAACCATTGCGGTTTCCGTCAGCACAAGGGCTTCGCTCTCATTTTTTTGCCGCGATCGAGCGGTTCACATCCGCTGCCTTCTGGCAGTTGGTCTGATGCTCCGCATAGGTGCGGGCGTAGTAATACTGGCCGCTGAGGTCGGTCACGAAGAAATAGCAGTCCTGGACTTCCGCATCGGGCTGGGGGGCCAGCGCAGCCCGGATGGCGGCCAGACCGGGGTTCGAGATCGGCCCGGCGGGCAGGCCGATGCAGGTATAGGTGTCGTAGGCATTGCGGATGTTTTCGGGGATCTTCTCCCAGCCGCCGTACCAGGGGGCCACCCAGTTCCAGAGATAGTTGTTGTCTGCATCGCTCTGAACATAGCTGGACGTGTTGCTTTGCAGCTTGGGGTAGGGCGAGCCTTCTGCCAGACGGTTGCGGAAGACCTGGGCCACATTGTTGTCCTGGTCGTTGCCGGCCTCCTCCTGCACGAAGGATGCCAACGTGATGACCTCCGAAAGGCTCAGGCCCTGCTGATCCAGCTCCTTGTACATCGCGTCGGTGAACTGCTGGTCAAAATGCGAATAGAACGTTGCAACGTAGTTGTGCACCGTATCATCCGCGAGAAACTCGTAGGTATCCGGGAAGAGATAGCCCTCGCACTTCAGGAAACGGTCCGGGGCATCCGTGTCATCGGGGACATACTGCCAGAACGTGTATTCGCTGAAATCGCCGGTGTTGGCCTCTTCGAGAAACTCCTTTGCGGTGCACAGCCCGGCCTGTTCCATCTTCTGTGCGATGGCGATGGCCGTCGTACCCTCCGGGAAGGTCAGGCGGACGCTCTCCGCTTTGGCATATTCAGAAAGCGCCTCAATGAGCGCATCGTAGGAGCTGCCGGGTTCCAGCGAAAATTCGCCATACTGGAGCTTCGCCGCCGCGTCTTTGCGGCCGACGTACCAGCGGAACAGCTGCGGAAACCGGATGACGCCCGCTTCCTTCAGCTGCCGGGCAATGGTGCTCACACCGCTGCCCTGCGCAATCTCCACGGTCACGGCGTCCTGCCGGGTGCCGCCGTCGATCTCGTGCTTTGCCAGCAGGAATGCGCCGCCCGCCGCCGCCAGCATGAGCACCAGCAGCACGAGCAGGATCTTCAACGCACCGCCTTTTTTGCGGGGTCTCGTATGGTTACTTGCCATCTGCATGTTCCTTTCAGTCCAACATCAGCCGCATATAGCTCTCGCTCACATCAAAGGCTTCGCCCTCGAAGCGGATCATTCCATAATCCTGCCGGGTGCCCTCGCCAAGGAAGAGGTTCTGCGCGGCACCCACGGTGATGACGGCCTTTTCCACAATGACCTCTTTTTCGCGGGCCGCTTCCATCAAAATCTCTGCGGCGCGGTCGCCGGTGGCCATCATCTCCACAAAATAAAGGGTGTCCTCCTTGCGGAAATATATTCCGTAGCCGTTGTCGTTCGAGACGATGGTAGCCCCGCGGGAGTACAGATCTCCCAGCACCACGGCCATCTGTTCCGGCGGCAGCTGCACGGTGTCGGGCCAGAATCTCGCCCGCAGCTCACAGAGCTTTTTGGCCGTGACGGTGTCGAACTCGGCCTGGCTCCACAGGTTGCGGTCCACCTCGCGGGGCAGACACCGCAGCGGGAAGGCCCACTGGAAGCCCTTATCCTGCAGCAGCGCCGCCTGCTCGTTCCCGCTGGGCACAACGACCACGAACCCGGCTCCTTTCAGTTTCTGCTGGGTGCACAGGTGATCTACCAGGCCCGCCAGGATCAGGCTGCCCTGCCCGGTCAGGCCGTACAGGCAGCAGCCGGGCCGCCCCTGCAGCGAGACCGGCACCGCCATGGCCACGGCCTCGATGTGGTCATTTTCCTCCGCTACATAGACATTCTGCTCCCCGGCAAAGCGCTCGATAGCGTTGGCGAGGAACGTTTCGTCCTCCCCATGTTCGCGCTGCCACAGCGCCAGGATCTCCGCCCGGTCGGACGGCTGCATCAAACGGTACATAAAAACACCTACCTTCTACGCATGGATATCCCTGCGCCTGCCCGGCACAGGTCGATTGTGCGTTATTCCGCAAGGGCCGCGTCCACCCGTCGGCGGACCTCCTGCCCGATCTCTTCAATGCTGCGCATCCCGTCCCCGCAGGTGCAGGGCACGGTCTGCCAGCCCAGATGCGCGGCGCAGAACTCAGCCGCTCTGCGGCTGCGGGCCAGATACTCCACATCCTTTTCGTGGACGTCCTTTTTGCTCTCGTCGCCGTGGTAGCGCTGGGTCATCAGCTTCTGGCTCACGGCAGGGTCCACCTGTAAATAGATCACGCAGTCCGGTGCGGGCAGACCCAGCAGATGGAACTCGTAATCGAACAGCCAGTGCAGAAACTGCTCCCATTCTTCCGGCGGCAGCTTCGAGCACTGGTGCACCGCATTGGAGGTGGTGTACCGGTCGGCGATGAGGATGCCGCCCTCTTCGTAGAATCTCCCCCAGTCGGCTTTGTAGCCCGCATAGCGGTCCACCGCATAAAAGCTCGATGCTGCGTATGCGTTCACGTCGTCGGGTCTCGCGCCGAACTGTCCGGCCAGATACATCCGGACCAGCGCGCTCGAATCGCTGGCATAGTTCGGGAAGGTGATCTCCCGCACCAGCCTGCCCTCGGCGGCCAGTGCTGCGGCCAGACGCTTGGCCTGGGTGGCCTTGCCGCTGCCGTCCAGCCCTTCCAGCACGATGAGTTTTCCGTGGCTCATACGGGTTCCCCCTTCAAAGCGGCATACTGCGCCCGCACCTCGGCGGTCTTGCCGCAGCACATCCTGCCCTCCGGGCAGGGGCCGGAAACACACGCCGGGCCGGCCGTGCGGAAGAGATGGGGTGCCACCGGGTAGACCAGCCGCAGCATCTCTTCGGCCAGCGCCCGGATCTCCCACTGGGCGCGGCTGCAGCACCGCAGATGGAAGAAGTTTTGCAGGCTGCGGGCGTTCATGGTGACGACCATCTTGGTCTCGCAGGCATTGGGCAGCACGAAGCGGGCGTCCTCATTGGCCTGCTTGGAAGCCTTGGCACGGGCCTGTTTTTCGGGCATTCCCTCCGCCATCAGGCGGGCAGTGTGGCCCTCCTCCAGCTTTTTTACGAGGTCGAGGTAGCGCGCCGCGTCCTCGTTCATGCTGGCGAGAAAGGCTTCCTTCGCTTCGGGGATGGCCTCGATCTCCGGTGGGATGACATAACGGAAGTCGTCCAACCGGACATAGCGCTGGCTCTGCACACTGAACGATGCGATGCGGTGGCGGGTGATCTGGGCCAGCAGGGTGCGGCTGACGCCTTCGATGCCAAAGGTGAAACTGGCATGTTCTATGGGACTGGCGTGGCCAAGGTCGCTGAGCATGGTCAGGAAGCTGGCCGTCTTCTCCTCGGTCAGGCCGTCCAGCAGGTCGGTGATGTGGGCGTCGGAATAGCAGAGCTTCGCCGCCGCAGCCACCACCTTTTCCGGCTCCGGCGTATGCGCGATCAATCGGACTGTCATCATCTGTCATTCCTCCGTTATTTTTGTCAGCGGCGCAAAGTTTGCCATGGTCTTCTTCACGCCGACCTTTTCAAAGTTGATCTCTACGATCTGGTCGCCTGCGGCAGGCTTGACCTTGAGCACCTTGCCGCGGCCAAACACTTTATGCTCCACGATATCCCCCGGCTCGTAGTGTTTCGGGGTGCTGGCGGCAGGCTTTTCCGCCGGTGCCCCGGTGAACTGCACCGGTTTCGCTGGAGCCCTGGGGGCTGCGGCGCGGCCATAACCGGAGCCAAAACCGCCCGAACGGCTGCGGCTGTCCGCGCTGGCTGACCCGGACGTGCCTCGCCCGGCGTAGTCGGCCCCGAAGCCCCGGCTGCCGCCGTTGTATTCGGCATTCAGGTAGCCGGAGCGGCTGCCGGAACCGGAACCGGAACGGCTGCGGCCCCAGCCGGAGGCACCGGAGTAGCCCGATGCGCCGCCCGGCACGGTATCGCTGTAAGCCGAGCCCCAGCCGCCCAGCTGAGAGCGGCGCTCCAGCGCCGGGCTGCGGGTCTCCTCGATGTACTCCGGCTCGATCTCGCGCAAAAAGCGGCTGGGCTCGTTGCGCTGGGTGCGGCCATAGAGCATCCTAGTCACGCTGTTGGAGATATAAAGATCCTTTTTGGCGCGGGTGATGCCGACATAGGCCAGGCGGCGTTCCTCTTCGAGGTCTGCCTCGGAGTATTTGCTCATCTCGCTGGGGAAGACGCCCTCCTCCATGCCGATGAGGAACACATACGGAAATTCCAACCCCTTGGCCGAGTGGATGGTCATCAGGACCACTTGGTCGCTGCTCTCGTTGTAGCTGTCGATGTCGCTGATGAGGGCGATGTCTTCGAGGTAGCCTTCCAGCGTGGCTTCCTCGCCGTGCTGGTCGCAGTAGTTTTTCACGTTGTTGACCAGCTGGCCCAGGTTCTGCAGCCGGTCGGCAGCGTCCTCGTGGCCCTTGGCGATCTCCTGTTCGAGCATGGCCTTGTACCCGCTCAGCTCAATGACGTCAGACGCAAATTCATCCAGCGTCCGTGTTTCCAGCGACTCCTGCAATTTCTCGTAGATCTGCCAGAATTTCAGGATCGGCATGATGGAACGGGCCAGCCGCGCGTACTGGTCGGCGTGGCTGATGATCTCCAGCATACTCGTATTCTCCTGCGCGGCAAGGTCTGCAATGACCTCGATGGTCGTGTTGCCGATCTTCCGCGCCGGTTCGTTGATGATGCGGCGCAGGCGGACATCGTCGCGGGCATTGGCCACGATGGACATATAGGAGTGGATGTCCTTGACCTCTTTGCGGTCGTTGAAGCGCTGGCCGCCCACGATCTTGTGCGGGATGCCGGCGCGGGTAAAGTAGCTTTCGATGGGGGCCGACTGCGCGTTCATCCGGTAGAG
>OHSL01000761.1_pt1 | contig 12420 bp, 14 predicted proteins | sample 1578741 | NCBI WGS metagenome assembly OHSL01 (sample SAMEA3879512, study PRJEB24766) | human gut metagenome | biome: human-associated habitat; feature: feces | place: USA | collected 1985/1987 | reverse complement strand
CTATGGCAAATGCCTTTAAGCTGGCCATTGAAGCAGGAAGAAAAGCATACCTTACAGGAATGGGAAGAGTCCTGGCAAGAGGCGGCAGCGCATCTGATCCGCTTACAGGCTTTTTACGTTAGGAGGCAGCGGACATGAACGAAGAAAACCAGGTCTATTTTGTAGACAGTGATAAGCTGCCTGAGGAAGCATTAAAGCGGAAGCACCGCTTAGAGCAGGATCCAACTTTCCGTACCAACCACATGGAATACATGGAAGGGATGGAAGTGATCCAGTCTGACATCAAGGACAAAGTGGAAGAGGCCATGAAAGCCTTTGGTTATGATGCCTATACGGCAGGGGATGTAGAGCGGGCGCTGTCCCATGAAACATGTTCCATTGAAGATTTTAAGGCACTTTTATCCCCTGCAGCAGCTCCTTATCTGGAGGTAATGGCCAGAAAAGCTGAGGAGATCACAAAAAATCATTTTGGCAATACGGTATACATTTTTACCCCTCTTTATATTGCCAATTACTGCCAGAATTACTGCATTTACTGCGGTTTTAACTGCTACAACAACATCCGCCGCAAAAAACTTACATTTGAAGAGATCGAGCATGAAATGCAGGTGATCGCAAAGACCGGTATGGAAGAGATCCTGATCCTTACAGGGGAAAGCAGGGCCTATTCGGATGTAAAATATATCGGAGAAGCAGTGAAGATTGCCCGGAAATATTTCCGAAATATCGGTATTGAGATCTATCCTGTAAATGTAGATGAGTATAAATATCTTCATGAATGTGGCGTAGATTATGTAACGGTATTCCAGGAGACTTATAATTCAGATAAGTATGAAACTCTGCATCTTGCAGGGCACAAGCGTATATTTCCTTATCGTCTGAACGCACAGGAACGTGCTTTAAAGGGTGGTATGCGAGGAGTAGGATTTGCTGCACTTCTGGGACTGGATGATTTCCGTAAGGATGCTTTTGCCACCGGATATCATGCATATCTTTTGCAGAGAAAATATCCTCATGCAGAGATTGCATTTTCCTGTCCGAGACTTCGGCCGATCATCAACAATGACCGTATTAATCCTATGGATGTACATGAACCACAGCTGCTTCAGGTGGTCTGCGCCTATCGTCTGTTCATGCCATTTGCAAGTATTACGATCTCAACACGTGAATGTGAAAGATTCCGTGACAACATCATTCAGATCGCAGCGACGAAGATTTCAGCAGGAGTAAATGTTGGAATCGGTGGACACAGTCAGGAAGAAGAAAAAGGTGATGAACAGTTCGAGATCAGTGATGGAAGATCAGTTGATGAGATTTATCAAATGATCGAGGACAATGGCATGCAGCCAGTTATGACAGATTATATTTATGTATAAGAAAACAAAAAAAGTATATAGTATACACAATCCCGGATCAAAATAAAAGATCCGGGATTTTTATCCTAGGAAAATCCGATGGAATCCCCTATGCAATAAAAAGCTCGCCGCTCCTAAAAAGAAGAATATAGAGAAAGATCAAGGATTTTTAACATAATATAGCTTGTAGATACTTGGCTCAGTAGAGCCATTGAGCAAGAAGCCTCCACTTCAAAATCAGGGATTTAAGTGGTGGGAGCATGTCACAAAATGTCACGAAGAAGGGGTAGAGCCGTTCATAACACTGCATCATTTCGACTCCCCAGCCGGTTTATATGCCGATGGAGATTTTATGAATCCTAAAACGATCAATGCATTTGTGGAATATGCAAAATTCTGCTTTGAAGAGTACAAAAATGATGTTACATATTGGTTTACATTTAACGAGATCTGGGCGGTTGCAACCAATATATATATTGAAGGAACCTTTCCGAATGGTGTACAATATGATATGGCAAGTGCGATCCAGTTAATGCACAATATGATGGTGGCTCATGCAAAAGCTGTTATTGCATACAAAGAAGCAGGCTATGAAGGGAAGATAGGTATCGTTCATTCGTTAGAAAGTAAATATCCTTATGATGAAACGAAAGACGAAGATGTTAAAGCGGCAAAAAATGAAGATGTATTAAATAATCAGTTCTTGTTAGATGCAACATTCCTTGGGGAATACAGGGATGAAACAATGGAGATCATCAATCGTTTGGTAGAGTTAAACAACGGAAGCTTTCATGCAAGCAAAGATGATATGGAGATCTTAAAAGAAGCTGCATACTGGTATCGCGAAGTAAGCAAGACAAAAGAACTGTAAAATTGCAATGGAGGAATGAGAAATGAAATATCAGGGAATCATTTTTGATTTCAATGGAACATTATTTTTTGACAATGATAAACATGTGAAAGCGTGGAATGAGATCTCTAAGATCTTACGAGGAAAAGAAATCACGTTAGAGGAATTACATACGAAACTAAACGGAACACCAAATATACAAAATATTTTATATTTTACAGATGGGAAGGCAACAAAAGAAGAATTAGAAAAATATTCTCAGAAAAAAGAAGAATATTATCGTCAATTCTGTAAAGAAGATACGGAAAAATTTCATCTGGTAGATGGTGTATGTGAGTTTTTTGATCATTTGAAAGAAAAAGATATTCCATTTACGATTGCTAGTGCATCAATCAAAGAAAATATTGATTTCTTTATTGAGTTCTTTGGACTGGACCGCTGGATCAAGCCAGAAGATATCGTTTATGATGATGGAACATATGAGAATAAGATCGCAATGTTTCATAAAGCAGCCGATGTGATCGGCATTGATATGAAAGACATTAGAATTTATGAAGATTCCAATTCTGGAATCCGAAATGCATATGATGCAGGATGTGAACAGATCGTTGTGATCTGTGACAAGGAAAATGAAGAAGAATTTTTAAAACGTCCAGGAGTTATAGAAGTTATGCAGGATTTTTCCTTTGCAAAAGAATTGTAATACAAATTTAAAATTGATTTTAGGGAGTTTCGTAGACGAAACTCCCTTTTTGTGATAAGATAAATTGAATATACCTTAATCAATAAATGAGAAAGGGTATAATCTTTTGAAATATAAGAAGAAAGATATAAAGGAGAGTTCGATGATCAATCAGTTAGTAAACAATATTAAAAAATTAGATGCCCCTATTGTTGTTGGATTAGATCCAATGCTTGATTATGTACCAGAATATATTAAGAAAGCAGCATTTGCTGAATATGGTGAGACTTTAGAAGGAGCAGCAGAGGCAATCTGGCAGTATAATAAAGGAATCATTGATGCAACTTATGATCTGATTCCAGCAGTTAAACCACAGATTGCTATGTATGAACAATTTGGAGTTCCAGGACTTGTTGCATTTAATAAGACATGTGAATATGCAAAGAGCAAAGGTCTTGTGATCATCGGAGATATCAAACGTGGAGATATTGGATCAACATCTAAAGCTTATGCGATCGGTCATGTAGGAAAGGTTGCAGTGGGAAGCAAGACATACAGCGGATTTTGTGAAGATTTTGTAACAGTTAATCCATATCTTGGAAGTGATGGAATCCGTCCATTTATGGAAGTATGTAAAGAAGAGAAGAAGGGAATGTTCATCTTAGTTAAGACATCAAACCCATCCAGCGGAGAATTCCAGGATCAGGAGATCGATGGAAAACCGTTATATGAGATGGTAGCCGAGAAAGTTGCTTCCTGGGGAGAAGAACTGATGGAAGATTCTTACAGCTATATCGGTGCCGTTGTTGGAGCAACTTATCCTAAGATGGGAGAAGTATTAAGAAAGATCATGCCAAAATCATACATCTTAGTTCCAGGATACGGAGCACAGGGTGGTCAGGCAAAGGATCTTGCGCCATTCTTTAACGAAGATGGATTAGGTGCGATCATTAATTCTTCCAGAGGAATCATCTGTGCATATAAACAGGATGCTTACAGTCAGTTTGGAGAAGAAAATTACGCAGATGCATCAAGACAGGCTGTTCTCGATATGAAAGAAGATTTAAAACAGGCCTGGGTAAAATAAAAGAACACCTATTTTGTGAGTAAAGAAAACAGCCAGATAAAGGAGAATTGCAAGATGAGTAAGAAACAGGTAATGGCAGAGATCATTCGTCATACATCTTTATCAGACGGAATCTTTGATATGACATTGAAAGCAGAAGAGATTGCGAAAGAAGCAAAAGCAGGACAGTTTATTTCTGTTTATCTGAATAACAAGAGTAAGATCCTTCCAAGACCGATCAGTATCTGTGGGATCGATAAAGAAGCAGGGACATTAAGGATCGTCTATCGTACGGTTGGAGATGGAACGAAGGAATTATCCGATTACAAAGAAGGTGAGATGGTCAAAATCTTAGGACCTTTAGGAAACGGATTTACACAGAAAGACAAAAAAGCAATTTTAATCGGTGGCGGAATCGGAATTCCTCCGATGTTAGAATTAATGAAGCAGTTAGATTGCGACAAAACAGCAGTTTTAGGATACCGTGACAGTGATATGTTCTTAAAAGACGAATTTGAGGCAGTTGGAGATGTTGTGATCTCTACAGAAGACGGATCTTTTGGAACGAAGGGAAATGTCATTGATGCGATCAAAGAGCAGGGCGTGGAAGGAAGCATCATCTATGCATGTGGTCCAACACCAATGCTTCGAGGAATCAAAGCATATGCAGAAGAGATGGGGATCGAAGCACAGATTTCCATGGAAGAGAGAATGGCATGTGGAATCGGTGCATGCTTAGCCTGTGTTTGCAAGTCAAAAGACGTAGATTCCCATTCACATGTTCATAACAAACGTGTTTGCAAAGATGGGCCAGTATTCGACGCCAGGGAGGTGGAACTATAATGAATTTATCAGTTGATATTGCCGGAGTAACAATGAAGAACCCTGTGACAACAGGATCAGGAACATTTGGTTCCGGAGAAGAATTCAGTGAATTTGTCGACCTTTCCAAATTAGGAGCAGTGACAACCAAAGGAGTTGCTAATGTTCCATGGCCGGGGAATTCTGTGCCTAGAGTTGCAGAGGTATATGGTGGTATGTTAAATGCGATCGGATTGCAGAATCCTGGGATCGATGTGTTTGTTGAACGAGATATTCCATATCTTAAGAAAGCCGGAGCAACGATCATTGTTAATGTTTGTGGAAAATCCGAAAAGGATTATCTCGAGGTTGTAGAAAGACTTGCTGACCAGCCAGTAGATTTATTAGAGATCAATGTATCTTGTCCGAATGTGAAAGAAGGCGGGATTGCTTTTGGACAGGATCCCAAAGCGTTATATGATATTACGAAGGCAGTGAAAGCAAAAGCAAAACAGCCGATCATCATGAAGTTAAGCCCGAATGTCACAGATATCACAGAGATGGCAAAAGCTGCAGTTGATGCAGGAAGTGATGCTCTTTCTTTGATTAATACATTAACAGGAATGAAGATCGATATTGAAAGAAGAGATTTTGTGCTTGCCAATAAGACAGGTGGGATGTCCGGACCAGCGATCAAACCAGTTGCTGTCCGTATGGTATATCAGGTTGCTAACGCTGTGGATGTGCCAATTATCGGTATGGGTGGAATCTCAACAGCTGAGGATGCATTAGAGTTTATCATGGCTGGTGCAACAGCGGTATCAGTAGGAACAGCAAACTTTATCAATCCTGCAACGACACTTGAAGTGGTTGATGGAATCAAAACTTACATGGAAAGACATCAGATCAATGATATTAACGAATTGATCGGATGTGTCAAATAGATAATAAAAGGAGGATGAGGGTATGAATATTTTATTTTTCCTGACTCCGAAAAGTGAGGTTGCCTATATCCCTGCCGATGAAAGTTTAAGGCAGGCATTTGAAAAACTAAAATATCATGGATATTCAGCAGTGCCGACATTAACTGATGATGGTAAATACGCAGGAACGATCACAGAAGGTGATGTATTGCGTGCCATGGAATCTATGTGCCATTGGAATATATCAGAAGCTGAGAAAGTCAAACTTATGGATGTAAAGAGAAAGAGAAACATTCAGGCAGTGACGATCAGCACAGATATGGATGATCTTGTCGATGTGATCACAGATCAGAATTTTGTTCCGGTCATTGATGATCAGGAGAAATTTATCGGGATCGTGACAAGAAAAGATGTGATTCGTTTTTATCATGACGAATACCGCAAATTAGCAAAGAATGAATAAGATGGAGGTTTAAATAGAAGATGGAACAGTATAAGAGAGAGTTTATCGAATTTATGGTAGAAAGTGATGTATTAAAATTTGGAGAATTTACATTAAAGAGTGGAAGAAAATCTCCATTTTTCATGAATGCAGGAGCTTATGTGACAGGATCTCAGTTAAAGAGACTTGGAGAATATTATGCAAAAGCAATCCATAGTACTTATGGAGATGATTTTGATGTGTTATTCGGACCTGCATACAAAGGAATTCCATTAGGAGTTGTAACAGCGATCGCATACAGCGAATTATATGGAAAAGAAGTTCGTTATTGTTCTGACCGCAAGGAAGCAAAAGATCATGGTGCAGATAAAGGAAACTTCCTTGGAAGCGAATTAAAAGACGGTGACCGCGTGATCATGATCGAAGATGTTACAACATCTGGTAAATCCATGGAAGAGACAGTTCCAAAAGTAAAAGGAGCAGCAAACGTAGAGATCGTTGGATTAATGGTATCCTTAAACCGTATGGAAATCGGTAAAGGCGGAGAAAAATGTGCACTGGATGAAGTGAAAGAATTATATGGATTTGATACAGCAGCGATCGTTGATATGGAAGAAGTTGTAGAATGTTTATATAACAAAGAATGTAATGGAAAAGTTGTGATTGATGATACATTAAAAGCAGCAATTGATGCATACTATGAACAGTATGGTGCAAAACATTAAGGATGGTTCTTGTGACGGTTGAGAAAAAGAAGTTAGCCAGACGAGGAATAAAAGTTATATTTTATCTTTATATCATAGGTATATTTTATTTTGTATTATTGAGTGAACGATATGGGAGGGATACAGGATATGATACCTCCCATGTGAACTTAGTTTTATTCAAAGAAATCAACAGGTTCTGGACGTACAGACATCTTTTGTCCACCGAAGCAGTGGTCACAAATCTGTTTGGAAATATTTTTGCATTCAGTCCATTTGGTTTTATGATCCCGATCGTGATCAATAAGAAAAAGGCATTTTTTCGTGCAGTGTTTGCAACTTCCTTTTTTAGTTTAGTGATTGAGACAAGTCAATTGATCATGAAAGTAGGGGTATTTGATGTAGATGATCTTCTGATGAATACGGTTGGTGGATTGATCGGGTATATGATATACAGGGTCGTAGTAGCAGTATATGATTTATATAACAGAAAGAGGGCGGCAAAATGAAGAGAAACAAAAGAAAAACATTTGCATATCGTCCATCTGACAAGATTATTTCACGGGAATCAATTGTTTCTGTGATTTTAGGAGCAGCAGGGATCATTGGATATTACCTGCTGCTTTTCGGTTCCATAAAGACAGGAGGAACAAGTAGTCCATTAAGTGGAGCTGGAGGATGGATCTTGCTGGTAGTATCAGCTATAGGATTATATTTTGGAATACAAAGTATGAAAGATACTGCAGCAGTGATGAAATGGAAGATCATTGGATGTACTTGCAACGGAATTGTGCTGGCAGTATCTGTGATCATTTTTGTGATTGGAATAATTGCAATGATCTAAGTAAAGAAAGGAAGAGATGACTTGAATACAATGTTATCAGAAAGACATGAATTAAATAAGATCGCACTGTTAGAATTAAAGAAAGATGTAGAAGAAACAAGAGAATTTTCTTCATATTTTTCTAAAATGGCAGATCTTTTATTATATGTAAATGAGATTTACGATACCAAAGAGAGGACATTAGAACAGTTAAAACAGTGGAATAGAATATGGTATGAAGAGATCAGCCAGGAACAATATGCACATAGTTTTGGGAATCCAAAATTTTGTACAGAAAAGTTTGGAAAAGAGTATGGTCAGATCTTCGCATTTTTATATGCAGAGATGCGCAGTGGATTTATCTATGCGATCGAAGGAAGACTGTTTGACCTTGTGATCAACAATGAATTGTTCTTGGAAATCAGCAATTTATTTTTGTCAGGAGAAGAACATCCGCAGAAGATCAAGCATATTGTTTTTGATCATATGAGAGATTACAGCGAGGATGTTTTTGAGTACAGAATCAGAGAACAGTTAGACCCAGAACTTGATTTTGCAACAAAGATCGTGATGGAATCTGATCTCAGTGATCCAGATATTTTGTATCAATATGGAGAATATATTTCTGAAAATGAAATTGATACTTTAAAGTTTTTAAATAAATTGCCACAAGAAGAGATCACAGCAATGGCCAAAACATATGTTGATGGATTTCATGAAGGATTTATCATCAATAACATTGATATGAGTCCAAAACGAAGTGTTAATATCCGTTATACGATCGGATTTGAACCAGTTGTCAGAGAGGCAGTTCGTTTATTCTCAGAAATTGGGCTTGCACCGATCATCTATAGAAGTGGAGTATCTGTTTTAACACGAGGACTTCATAAGATTGGTTATGTTTCATCTTCTCCAAACCCACAGTATGAATATGACCACAGATATGATCAGGCGATATTCTTTGATAATCGTTTTATGAAGCACAAATTAGAATGTTATCATAATGCATATGAACATTATAAAGATGAAGCGTATGTGTTTGCTGGACCAGCTTGCATGGAAACATTTGGGGAAATACCTTTTTTACCAGAGAATAAAGAAGAGAATTTAAAATTAAGCAAGAAGCAGCAAGAGCTTTCTGTAGAATTCCAGATCAAAGCGTCTGAGATCATGAATCAGTATATCAAACCAGAGCAGAGGAGCTTTACGATCATTGCATATCCAATTCCTGAGATCGGGGATAACTTTGAAGAGATTTTTAAAGAAGTTGTGAAAGTTAATACATTGGATAAAGACAAATACAGACAGATTCAGCAGCATTTGATCGATGCCCTGGATCAGGCAGTGGAAGTTCATGTCAAAGGAAAAGGAAAGAATAAGACCGACCTATACGTAGCGATGCATGAGATGGATGACCCATCCAAAGAAACGAATTTTGAAAACTGCCTTGCAGATGTCAATATTCCAGTTGGAGAAGTGTTTACCTCACCAAAATTAACAGGGACCAATGGAGTACTGCATGTTGGAGAAGTCTATTTAAATGATCTGAAATTCATTGACCTTGAAATTACTTTTAAAGATGGAATGATTTCTGAATATACATGCAAAAACTTTAAAACAGAGGAAGAAAATAAGGCATTTATCAAAGAGAATCTCTTATATAACAGAGATACGCTCCCAATGGGCGAGTTTGCAATCGGAACAAACACAACAGCATATGTGATGGCGAAGACATATGATATCTTATATCAGCTTCCAATCCTGATCGTTGAGAAGATGGGACCTCATTTTGCAGTGGGAGATACTTGCTACAGTCATTGTGAAGAAACTGAAGTTCACAATCCAGACGGCAAAGAAATCGTTGCAAAATATAATGAATGCTCCAAAGAAGGCGAGTATTTCCAGTGTCACACAGATATTACGATTCCATATGAAGAACTGGATTCTATTTGTGCGATCACCCTTGGCGGAGATGAGATTTTACTGATCAAAGATGGTAAATTTGTACTTTCTGGTACAGAAACATTAAATGAACCATTGACGGAAATCGGTTAAATCAGTACAATGATAAGAAAGATAAAATCCTGAAAGGGAAGTTTTTGTTAATTTCATAAGATAAGGAGAAAGAACATGGCAAAAGTAGCAATTGTAATGGGCAGCGATTCTGATATGCCTATCATGAAAAAAGCAGCAGAGTTTTTAGATCAGATGGGGATCGATTTTGAGATGACGATCATTTCCGCACACAGAGAACCAGATATTTTCTTTGAGTGGGCAAAAGGTGCGAAGGACCGTGGAGTGAAAGTGATCATTGCAGGTGCTGGAAAAGCAGCTCACCTTCCAGGAATGTGTGCAGCTATCTTTCCACTCCCTGTAATCGGTATCCCGATGAAGACTTCTGATCTGGGCGGTGTAGACTCTCTGTATTCCATCGTACAGATGCCAAGCGGTATCCCGGTTGCAACAGTAGCAATCAATGGCGGTGCCAATGCGGGACTCCTTGCAGCGAAGATCCTTGCAACATCAGACGAGAAATTACTTGAGAAATTAGAAGCTTACAGCGAAGAGATGAAACAGTCAGTTGTAGAGAAAGCAGAAAAACTTGACAAAGTTGGATACAAAGATTATGAATAAGAAGATTCTTGCAGCGTTTTTATGCGTATGTATGGTTGTAGTTACAGGAAGTTTTCCAGTAAGTGCAGCAAAAACAAAGAAGACATACAAGATTGCAATTGATGCAGGACATCAGGGAAAGGGAAACAGTAAGACAGAACCTATCGGACCGGGCGCGAAGATGCGTAAACCCAAAGTAGCATACGGAACGCAGGGAGTCAAAACGAAAGTACCAGAATCCAAATTAACTCTGCAGATTGCATTAAAGCTTGAGAAAGAGTTAAAGAAACGCGGTTATGATGTGTATATGATAAGAAGAAAACAGAATGTAAACATTAGCAATAAGCAAAGAGCGATCCGTGCAAATAAAAGTGGTGCTGATATCTGCATCAGACTACATGCGGATGCAGCATCAGCGAATGTTCGTGGTGTTTCTGTGCTATACCCATCACAGCAGAATCCTTATGTAGCAAAATTAAGCAAGAAGAGTAAAAAACTCTCAAAGAATATACTGGACAGTTATTGTAAGTCAACCAAATTCAAGAAACGTGGTTTATCAAAACGTGACGATCTTACAGGAACAAACTGGAGTAAGATTCCAGTGGCACTGATAGAGATGGGATTTATGACAAATAAGACCGAAGATAAACAGATGCAGAAGAAGCAGACACAGAAGAAGATGGTAGACGGCATTGCAAATGGTATTGATCAATATTTTAAATAATCAGGAGGAGAAGTAACAATGGATTACAAGAAAGCAGGCGTGGATATTGAAGCAGGATACAAATCTGTAGAACTGATGAAAGAACACGTAAAGAGAACCATGAGAGAAGAGGTACTTGGTGGATTAGGAGGATTTTCCGGAGCATTTTCTTTAAAGAAGATCAAAGATATGGATGATCCAGTCTTACTTTCAGGAACTGATGGATGTGGAACAAAAGTAAAACTTGCAATGATCCTTGATAAACATGATACGATCGGTATCGATGCAGTTGCTATGTGTGTAAATGATATTGCATGTGCAGGAGGAGAACCTCTGTTCTTCTTAGACTATATTGCCTGCGGTAAAAACTATCCTGAAAAGATCGCTGAGATCGTAAGCGGTGTAGCAGAAGGATGTGTACAGTCAGATGCAGCCTTGATCGGTGGAGAGACAGCAGAACATCCAGGACTTATGCCAGAAGAAGACTATGACCTTGCAGGATTTGCAGTTGGTGTATGTGACAGAAAAGACCTGATCACAGGAGAAAACTTAAAAGATGGAGATGTCTTGATCGGTATGGCATCTACAGGAGTTCACAGCAATGGATTCTCTTTAGTAAGAAAAGTCTTTGATATGAGTAAAGAAGCATTACTTGCTCCGACAAGAATCTACGTAAAAGCATTAAAGAGTGTGAAAGATGCAGGAGTTACAGTTAAAGCATGCAGTCATATCACAGGTGGTGGATTCTATGAGAATATCCCACGTATGCTTCCAGAAGGAATGAAAGCAGTTGTGAAGAAAGACAGCTATGAAGTACCAGCAATCTTTAAACTTCTTGCCAAAGAAGGAGATATCGCAGAAGAGATGATGTACAACACATTCAATATGGGACTTGGAATGGTTGTTGCGGTTGATAAAGAAGATGTTGACAAAACAATGGAAGCGATCAAAGCAGCAGGAGATACACCATATATCGTAGGGCATATGGAAGCTGGAGAAAAAGGAGTTACTTTATGCTAAAAGTGGCAGTACTTGTTTCTGGAGGAGGAACAAACCTTCAGGCCATTATCGATGGAATCGAGAATGGAAGCATTACAAATGCGAAGATTGATGTTGTGATCAGCAATAATAAGAATGCATATGCACTTGAGCGTGCGAAGAAACATGATATCGAAGCAGTTGCACTTTCTCCCAAAGATTTTGAGACAAGAGATTTATTTAACGAAGCATTGTATAACGAGCTTGTAGACCGTAAGATTGATCTGATCGTTCTTGCGGGATGCTTGGTTGTGATTCCGGAGAAGATCATTCATGAATTTGAAAACAGGATCATCAATATTCACCCATCATTGATCCCATCATTTTGCGGAACAGGCTATTATGGATTGAAAGTTCATGAGGCAGCACTCGCAAGAGGAGTCAAAGTTGTGGGCGCGACGGTTCATTTTGTAGATGAAG
>OHSL01000753.1_pt1 | contig 12580 bp, 9 predicted proteins | sample 1578741 | NCBI WGS metagenome assembly OHSL01 (sample SAMEA3879512, study PRJEB24766) | human gut metagenome | biome: human-associated habitat; feature: feces | place: USA | collected 1985/1987 | reverse complement strand
AAAATAGTAGTAGGGATGTTTATGATTATTGCAAAAAGAATGGAATTAGTTTAGAAAAAATAGAAGAAAATGAATTTGTTGCTGTGCCAGGTTCTCATGAACAAGGTTATTTTTTTGCACAAGAAACAATAGATTTTTTGAAATTTTGTAGAGAAAATGATAGCAATCATAAATATGACATACTTTTGGATGGTGATATTACAGTTAGATCACTTCACTCCTTTGATATTTGGATGCCAATTATATTTATAGGTCAAAATGTATTACTTCCTTTTGCCATTAATATGGTTAGTAATTATATCGTGGAGAAAATGAAAGGACGAGAGACGGAGGAGGTAGAGGTTGATATGACTTTTATTGTGAAAAATGGTAAGAAAGAAAAATCCATTCATTACAAGGGAGATGCAAAAACATTTAAGGAATCTTTTGAAAAAATAGATCTTAATAAGATGTGGGAGGAATAATGTTAAAAAATTTTGAAAGTCATTGCGAACTAGAAGAAGTAAGAATAGTATGCAATAAACTATGTTCTTTAAAGAAAAGGATTGAGAAAGGAAATTTTAATAATCCATTTAAAGAATATAAGGATTGCAATAATATTTTTGATGGTATAAAAACGAAAGCTATAAATATGGAAGATGAAACGTTAGCTAATGCCCAAATGATTTATAGACATTATTTCAAATTTTTTTCGACATTCGCCAGCTATCATTTGCGTTTAATAGAAAATAGATACAAAAACTCATGGGATATTTTGCAAGATTGTTTAGATGAAGCAAAGATAGTAGGAGAATTTGTTGATATTAAAGACAGAAAAGAAATCCCAGAAATTGTTGATATATTACGGCAATATGAAAAATTATATCCATATAGAGTTTTTGCAAGTAGTGAATATATTGTTTCTAAATCGCATTGTAGTATATGTGGTAAGTCAATGCTGAGTTTGTCTTGCCCTCATAGAAAAGGAAAACTATATTGGGGCGATTTTGCAATAGAAGTGATTGATGAAATTAAAGAAATGCAAGCGGTTTGCCTTGTCAGTCATCCAGAAGATAAAAGATGTATTATTGAGCTACAAGGGGATGGAGATATACCAGAGAAAGAAAAGTTCAAGAAATTAGATGAATTTGTAAAATTAAAAATAAATCCACTTCAAAATTTTGAAATAGAAACGAAAATTGAACAACGAAGGGATACAAAAATTCAGAAAGCAAACAGAAATGATTTATGTCCTTGTGGGAGTGGGAAAAAGTTTAAGAGGTGTTGCATAAATAGAATGTATTATAAGCATGAGAGAAATATTATTTTGCCTTTATGCAAAGTTAAATTAATGATATAAGATAGTAAAAACTGAATAATTATCGTTTGATAGCGTAACCGAATCACTGGGCAGGAGTTCTTTTGTAAGCATTTTTATTTAAGAGTGGATTTTCAATCCAAATAAGTTTAAGGTCCCGTAGCACTTAAGAAATCAGTTTATAAAGTAAAATGGTAAATTAATCAGAATAAAACGAAAAATTATAAACAAAATACCCATTTAAATTATATTCGTTGCAAAAGACATCTAAATAAAAATACAGAAAAGTCATTGTAATATTTACAGTGGCTTTTTCATTGTAGAAAATATATGAATATGCTAGAATAGCATTAAAAGAAAATTAAACACGTATACAATAGAAATAATATAATGTTAAAATATATGGAGGTGAAATAGGTGGATTAATTTATTTCGAAAGAAGTATTAGATATTTTATCATATCATTCAACATTAGGAAGAAGTTTAAAGCAGATTTCACTTCGAAAGACACCATTACCGATAATTTTAGATGATATAGAAAAATATAGGGCAAGCTATATAGATACAATATTTCAAGAAAATCTTATTGGATCTCGTTTTAAAAGTGAAGATTCTATTAAAAGGAAGTATGAAAAGACTCTTAAAACAGGTGGAGGGTTTAAACAATGTTTTAATGACATATTAGGATTTCGTCTAAAATTTGAAGAATACCCTCGTGAATATCCGGATTATTTTCGTGTAGTAGATTTACGAAACGGAAAGAAGATAGATGACGGATATAGAGCAATTCATTTATATTATCAAAGAGATAATATGGCGTATCCAATAGAAATACAACTTTGGTGCGGAAAGGATTATTTATTTAACATATGGAGTCATCAATATGTATATAAATATAAAAATCCAGAAATAGGGTACCAATTGTATAGAAAATATGTAGATGGAAAAATAAATGATATTGAAAGAAGAATTTTTGAAAAATTTGAAAGAAATGGAGGGAAAAAGAAATGATTGATAAATCAATATATGTAGTAGCGAAAATTTTTGATCAACAAGGATGTATAGCATATAGATGCAAAACACTTAATGAGGCAAGATGTTTGCCAGGAACTTTAGAAGCATTAAGAGCTGAAGGAGTACAGATTGTTATTTTAGATGATCCGGATATATATTCAGAATATGCACCTTATGAGTATATTGAAGATATGAAAGAATTCATAGAAAAATATCATCTAGATCTTTCTTTTGAAAAGATTTTTGAAAAAGAAAGGAAACAATTTCATAAACTGACATCTTTTCAATTTCTTCTTGATATTTTTTTAATAAATCAAAGAAATGTTCTCCTACTCCATCACTTGTAAGAATCAATATATCATTTTCTTTGATTTTCATATCATAAGAAACCATCTTCATTGTAGAAGCCATTCCTACTGGTAAAGAATGTGAATGTAAAACATCTATTTGATGATTTCTTATTAAATAACTTTCATAAGCTCCATATTTAATTACTTTTAATCTTGAATTCATTAAATTAAAATCAAATAAAACGGGGGCACCGGAAAAGATGTCCCCACTTTTATTTATAGCTATATCTACTCCTCTGAACCTAAGTTCTCGGTTACTACAACGTCATCATTATCCTCACCAAGTGAAAATTCACCATCTTCGGATACATTTAACTCTTCTACCGTATCTGTAGTGAGCTTAACCGAACGATATCTCTTCATACCTGTTCCTGCCGGAATTAGCTTACCGATGATAACGTTCTCCTTAAGACCGATAAGCGGATCAACCTTACCATTGATAGCTGCCTCTGTGAGAACCTTTGTTGTCTCCTGGAAGGAAGCTGCTGATAAGAAAGAATCTGTTGCCAGAGATGCTTTTGTGATACCAAGCATGATCTGATCTGCTGTTGCAGTCTGAAGACCCTGTTCTTCCATCTGTTTGTTTCTCTTCTCAAGTTCTAATACATCAACCATTGCTCCTGGTAAGTATCCTGTGTCTCCACCGTCTTCGATACGTACTTTCTTAAGCATCTGACGTACGATAACCTCAACGTGCTTGTCGTTGATATCTACACCCTGTAAACGGTATACTCTCTGTACTTCGCGGATCATGTAATCCTGTACTGCACGGATTCCCTTGATTCTTAATAAATCATGAGGGTTGATAGAACCTTCTGTAAGTTCGTCTCCGGCTTCAAGGATCTGTCCTTCCTGTACTTTCAGACGAGATCCGTAAGGGATCAGATATGTCTTCACATCGCCAGTTTCTCTGTTTGTGATGATGACTTCACGTTTCTTCTTTGTATCTTTTAACTGCACTTCTCCACCAAATTCTGCGATGATCGCAAGTCCTTTTGGTTTACGTGCTTCAAATAACTCTTCGACACGAGGAAGACCCTGTGTGATATCATCACCGGCTACTCCACCGGCATGGAATGTTCTCATTGTAAGCTGTGTACCTGGCTCACCGATTGACTGTGCTGCGATGATTCCGACAGCTTCTCCAACCTGTACGGCCTGACCTGTTGCCATGTTGGATCCATAACACTTCGCACAAGCTCCAACTCCGGATTTACATGTTAACATCGTACGGATCTTAACAGACGTATATCCTGCATCACAAACGGCTTTCGCACGTTTTGGTGTGATCATGTGGTTTGCTTTTACAATGACTTCTCCAGTTTCTTTATTCACAAGCTCTTCTGCTGCGTATCTTCCTGTGATACGTTCTTCTAAGCTTTCGATAACTTCCTGTCCATCCATGAATGCTTCTACATACATTCCTGGAATTTCTTCTCCTGTACCTTCACAGCAGTCCTGTTCACGAATGATCAGATCCTGTGATACGTCTACCAGACGACGTGTTAAGTATCCTGAATCGGCTGTACGAAGGGCTGTATCAGACAGACCTTTACGAGCACCATGTGCTGAAATAAAGTATTCCAGTACGTCAAGACCTTCACGGAAGTTAGACTTGATTGGTAATTCAATTGTACGTCCTGATGTATCGGCCATCAGTCCACGCATACCTGCTAACTGTTTGATCTGCTGGTTAGAACCACGGGCTCCGGAATCGGCCATCATGAAGATGTTGTTTAATCGGTCTAATCCGCTGATCAGTTTATCTGTTAAAACGTCATCGGCATCGAACCATGTCTTAACAACAGCTTTATAACGCTCTTCTTCAGTCATCAGACCACGTTTATACTGTTCTGTGATAAATTCTACCTGTTTCTGTGCATCTCCTAAGATCTGCGGTTTCTCAGGTGGCACTGTCATATCAGAAATGGATACTGTTAAAGCTCCTCTTGTAGAGAATTTGTATCCGATTGCTTTAATATCATCTAAGACTTCTGCAGTCTTTGTTGCTCCATGAATATTGATACATCTGTCAAGGATCTGTTTTAACTGTTTCTTTCCTACATGGAAATCAATCTCATATGCTAAGGCATTTTCTGGTTTGCTTCTGTCTACAAATCCTAAATCCTGTAAGATGATCTCATTAAACAGAATACGTCCAAGTGTACAATCTACGATCTGGGAAATAGGATTTCCATCTTTGTCCACACCTGTACGTCTTACTTTGATCTTAGAATGAAGTGTGATTACCTTATTTTCATAAGCTAAGTATGCTTCGTTCTCAGATTTGAAGTATTTACCTTCACCTTTGTCTCCATCTTTCTCTAATGTCAGATAGTAGATACCAAGTACCATATCCTGAGAAGGAACAGCTACTGGACCACCATCAGATGGTTTTAACAGGTTGTTTGGTGATAACAGAAGGAATCTACACTCTGCCTGTGCTTCCACAGATAATGGAAGATGGACAGCCATCTGGTCACCGTCGAAGTCGGCATTATACGCTGTACATACCAATGGGTGCAGACGAATCGCTTTACCCTCTACCAGGATAGGCTCGAATGCCTGAATTCCCAGTCTATGCAGTGTCGGTGCACGGTTTAACATAACAGGATGTTCTTTAATGACGTCTTCTAAGACATCCCATACTTCTGGCTGAAGTTTTTCAACCATTTTCTTAGCTGATTTAATGTTGTGAGCTAATTTACGCTCTACTAATTCTTTCATAACGAATGGCTTGAATAATTCGATCGCCATTTCTTTTGGAAGACCACACTGATAAATCTTTAAGTCTGGTCCTACTACGATAACGGAACGTCCAGAATAGTCTACACGTTTTCCTAACAGGTTCTGACGGAAACGTCCCTGTTTACCTTTTAACATATCTGATAATGATTTTAATGCACGGTTTCCTGGTCCTGTGACTGGACGTCCACGTCTACCATTATCGATCAGGGCATCAACTGCTTCCTGTAACATTCTCTTTTCGTTTCTTACGATGATATCTGGAGCTCCAAGCTCTAATAATCTCTTCAGACGGTTATTTCTGTTAATGATACGTCTGTAAAGGTCATTTAAGTCAGATGTAGCAAAACGTCCACCATCTAACTGAACCATTGGACGGATATCTGGAGGGATGACTGGAACTGCATCCAAGATCATCCATTCTGGTTTATTCTCTGAGTTGCAGAATGCTTCTACAACTTCCAGTCTCTTAACGATTCTGGCTCTCTTCTGACCTGTAGCAGTTTTGAACTCATCCTGTAAGGATTTTGCTTCTGCTTCCAGATCAATGGCCTGAAGCAGTTCTTTCACTGCTTCAGCACCCATTCCTACGCGGAATGTATCTCCGTATTTTTCATACGCTTCTCTATATTCTTTTTCAGTTAATACCTGTTTATATGCAAGATCTGTATCTCCAGCATCTAAAACGATATAGCATGCGAAATATAAAACCTTTTCCAGTGTTCTTGGTGAAATATCAAGAATCAGACCCATACGGCTAGGAATTCCTTTAAAATACCAGATATGAGATACTGGAGCTGCTAATTCGATATGTCCCATTCTTTCACGACGTACACTTGCTTTTGTCACTTCAACACCGCATCGGTCGCAGACAACACCTTTATAGCGAACTTTTTTGTACTTTCCGCAGTGACACTCCCAGTCCTTTGTAGGCCCGAAGATCTTCTCACAGAAAAGCCCGTCTTTTTCAGGTTTTAATGTTCGATAGTTGATCGTCTCAGGTTTCTTTACTTCTCCTCTAGACCACTCACGGATCTTTTCTGGGGAAGCCAACCCGATCTTAATTGCATCAAATGAAATTTTATTGCTTTGATATTCATTGCTTGATTCCATCATTTAAGGCTGCTCCTTCCTAAATTGCTCGCCAATCTACATGATTGTGTTATCTTCACCTTCTGATAAGTCTCCGTGTTTATATCCTAAAGCACCGAGTTCAGATTCGCTTTCTTCATAATTGTTGAAGACACCGTCTCCTTCGATCATTGGTGCAAGATCCTGATTTGCATCTCCACCATCAACATCTTCTCTTAATTCAACTTCTTCAGCGTTCTCGTCAAGAATTTTAACATCTAATGCCAGTGACTGGAATTCTTTTAATAATACTTTGAAAGATTCTGGAACACCTGGTTCAGGGATGTTATCACCTTTGATGATCGCTTCGTATGCTTTCACACGACCTACAACATCATCGGACTTGAATGTCAGGATCTCCTGAAGTGTGTATGCTGCACCATAAGCTTCTAGTGCCCATACCTCCATCTCTCCGAAACGCTGTCCACCGAACTGAGCTTTACCACCCAGTGGCTGCTGAGTTACTAATGAGTAAGGACCAGTAGAACGTGCATGGATCTTGTCATCTACCAGATGATGCAGTTTCAGGTAATGCATGAATCCGATTGTTACAGGGCTGTCAAATTCTTCTCCTGTACGACCGTCTCTTAATCTTACTTTACCAGTTGTATCAATTGGTACACCCTGCCATTCTTTTCTATGATCTCTGTTTTCATATAAGTAATCCATTACATCATCGTTAACTTTATCACGCCATTTCGCGTCAAATTCTTCCCATGATGTATTGGCATAGTCATTTGCCATTCTTAATGTATCTGCGATATCGTTCTCGTCTGCACCATTGAATACTGGTGTAGCAACATTAAATCCAAGAACTTTTGCTGCTAAGGACAGATGGATCTCTAACACCTGTCCGATATTCATACGTGAAGGCACACCTAATGGGTTCAGTACGATATCTAATGGACGTCCGTTTGGTAAGTATGGCATATCTTCTACTGGCAGAATACGGGAAATTACACCCTTGTTACCATGTCGACCAGCCATCTTATCTCCTACAGAAATCTTTCTCTTCTGAGCAATGTATACACGAACGCTCTTGTTTACTCCAGGAGGAAGTTCGTCTCCATTCTCTCTTGTGAAGATCTTCGTATCCATAACAACTCCGTAAGCACCATGTGGCACTCTTAAAGATGTATCACGGACTTCTCTTGCTTTCTCACCGAAGATCGCACGTAACAGTCTCTCTTCAGCTGTTAATTCTGTTTCTCCCTTAGGAGTAACTTTTCCTACCAGGATGTCACCGGCACGTACTTCTGCACCGATACGGATGATACCGTTATCATCTAAGTCTTTTAAGACATCTTCACTTAATCCTGCAAGATCTCTTGTGATCTCTTCCTGACCAAGCTTAGTATCTCTGGCTTCTGCTTCATATTCTTCGATATGAACAGATGTGTAAACGTCATCCTGTACCAGACGCTCACTTAACAGTACCGCATCCTCGTAGTTATATCCTTCCCATGTCATGAAACCGATCAATGGGTTCTTACCAAGAGCCATCTCTCCGTTGCTTGTTGAAGCACCGTCTGCTAAGATGTCTCCCTTTTCTACTCTGTCTCCTACAAATACGATCGGACGCTGATTCATACAGTTACCCTGGTTGCTTCGTGCAAACTTGATAACATTGTACTCATCTCTCTGACCGTCATCATTACGAACTACGATCTTTGTACTTGTAGATCTTTCTACGACTCCGCCATTTCTTGCTGTGATGCAGACTCCAGAGTCATATGCAGCCTTGGATTCCATACCTGTTCCAACAACAGGAGCTTCTGTAGAAAGAAGTGGTACTGCCTGACGCTGCATGTTGGATCCCATCAGCGCACGGTTGGCATCATCGTTCTCCAGGAAAGGAATCATGGATGTAGCTACTGAGAATACCATCTTTGGAGATACGTCCATTAAGTCAAGGTTTACTTTATCAAATTCTGATGTATCCTCACGGAAACGTCCAGATACATGAGTATTTACGAAATGTCCATCTTCGTCAACAGGTTCGTTCGCCTGTGCTACTACATAATTATCTTCTTCATCAGCTGTTAAATAAACAACTTTGTCTGTAACAACTGGATTCTCAGGATCTGATTTATCCAGTACACGATATGGAGCTTCGATAAATCCATACTCGTTAATTCTCGCATAAGTAGCAAGAGAGTTAATCAGACCGATGTTAGGTCCTTCAGGTGTCTCGATCGGACACATTCTTCCGTAATGTGTGTAATGTACGTCACGGACTTCGAATCCGGCACGGTCACGAGACAGACCACCTGGTCCTAATGCAGATAAACGTCTCTTATGTGTTAACTCAGACAGTGGGTTGTTGTGGTCCATGAACTGAGATAACTGAGAACTTCCAAAGAACTCTTTCACTGCTGCTGTTACTGGTTTGATATTGATCAATGACTGTGGTGAGATAGATTCAATATCCTGAGTTGTCATTCTTTCACGAACAACTCTTTCTAATCTTGAAAGACCGATACGATACTGGTTCTGAAGCAGTTCACCTACAGCACGGATACGACGGTTTCCTAAGTGGTCAATATCATCATCATGTCCAATTCCATACTCTAAATGGATATTGTAGTTGATGGATGCTAAGATATCTTCTTTTGTAATATGTTTTGGAATCAATTCATGAATATTTTTCTTCAGAGCTTCTTTTAATTCTTCTCCTTCATATCCTTCTTCTAAGATTTTCTCTAATACAGGATAGAAAACATCTTCATGAACACCGATCTCTTCTGGATTGAAATCTACATATTCAGCAAGATTTACTTCCATGTTGGAAAGTATTTTTGTAGCACCTTCTTCTGTCTGGATCATAACACTTGCTACGGCTGCGTTCTGGATCTTATCTGCAAGTTCCATGTCCACATTCGTTCCAGCTTCTGCTAATACTTCTCCAGTTGTTGGATCTAAAACATCTTCTGCTAAGATAAATCCACTGATACGATTTCTTAATGCTAATTTTTTATTGAATTTGTAACGTCCAACTTTCGCAAGATCATATCTTCTTGGATCGAAGAACATGCTGTTGATCAAGCTTTCCGCACTATCTACAGATAATGGTTCTCCCGGACGGATCTTCTTATATAATTCTAACAGACCATCTTCATAGTTATCAGATGGGTCTTTTTCAATACTTGCAAGGATCTTTGGTTCTTCACCAAATAATTCTTTGATCTCTGCGTTTGTTCCGATACCTAATGCACGGATCAAAACTGTGATAGGCACTTTTCTTGTACGGTCTACACGTACATTGAATACATCATTGGAATCTGTTTCATATTCAAGCCAAGCACCACGGTTTGGAATAACTGTGGAAGAGTATAACTCTTTACCAATCTTGTCATGAGCAATTCCATAATAAATTCCAGGGGAACGCACTAACTGACTGACGATAACACGTTCAGCTCCGTTGATGATAAATGTTCCTGTTGCTGTCATTAAAGGAAGATCGCCCATAAAAATCTCATGCTGCTTGATTTCATCAGTCTCTTTATTATGAAGTCTTACTTTCACTTTTAAAGGTGCAGCGTATGTTGCATCTCTTTCTTTACATTCTTCAATTGAATATTTGACGTCATCTTTACATAATTGATAGTCAACAAATTCCAAGCTTAACTGATCGCTGTAATCTTCGATTGGGGAGATATCTTCAAATACCTCTGCTAATCCTTCTCTTAAAAACCAATCATAGGAATCCTTTTGAATTTCGATCAGATTTGGTACTTCAAGGACGTCATCCTGTCTGGCATAGCTGATTCGCATCCCTGTACCTGATTTTATTGGCTGTATTCTGTTCTTTTCCATGGACGTTTTTCACCTCTTGATCTAAACCTGGTTTATATACTACATCAACTGTAAGAAACCCTCTATCTTACTATATCTTTCTTACAATCTTATTCTTAATTTTACATAGAGTGTGGGCAGACAAACCCACATTAAGACATTTTCTTATATTACCACATAGAATTTATCATGTCAATAACTATTTTTAAATACATGAAAAAAGCACCTGAAAATGTTTCTCATCTGCCTTTTTCATTAAATTCTTCACTTCTTTTCACTCTTACCTTGTAATAAAAAGATTTTGTATATTACACTAGTCATAAACAAAGGCGTTGTAAACAGATATATGTTTATAGCGCCTTTTGCATTTATTAAGAAAGGAAATCTTAACGTGGGAATCACTTTAAAACACAACAAACTACTTTTGGCCGCCCCATGTGCTGCATTTATTGCTGGGTTGATCTGGGATAAAGTATCCTCAAGAGTTGCCGTTGCATCTATCTTTATCGGTATGATCTGTGGACTCATTGCTTACTTTATGATTCCTGATGATAATATTAACTATTTTGTAGGTAATGTATTTTCTCTTTGTGTTCCGATTGTTGTTATCATGATCGGCTCTCTATTCGAGAAAGAACATTTTGATTTTGAACAATTAAATTATTTATTCTAATTGTCTATGTATGGTTTGCCATTGGAATTGCAGTGATCAGTGTATTTGCAATTCGAGAATTGTTTAGCTGGTTCAAGGTTCCAAACGAGCATATATCACAAAGCATTCAGAAAGGACCGAGAAAAAATTATGAAATGTAATGTTGTTTGTATACAAACTTATCCAAAAATGAATCAGAAAGAGGAAAATCTTTTTCATATGGAAACGCTTCTTCGCAAAGCTATGGAATCTCATCCAGATACTCAACTCATTATTTTCCCTGAGCTTGCTGTTACTGGTTATCAATGTGGTAAAAATTTTAAAGACTTGGCAGAAACTGCCACGATCAACTCTACATCCGTAAAAAAGATGAGTGCCTTAGCTAAGGAATTTCATGTTCATATCGTCTATGGAATGGCTGAAAAAGAAGAAGATATCCTTTATAATTCTCAGTTTTTCATTGATGACACTGGTGTTCTTCTTGGAACTTATCGCAAAGTTCATTTATTTGATTCCGAGAAAAATTATTTTACACCCGGAGATCAATTTAAAGTATTTAATACAAAGATTGGTCGTATCGGCTTGTTTATCTGTTATGACGCATTCTTTCCAGAAGCTGCCAGAAGTCTTGCTATTCAAGGAGTGGATCTCTTAGTTAATAGTACAAACTGGGAGAAACCTTATGACTACGATATAGCAAAACAAATGAAGCATGACTATTATACAATGTTGACGGAACGTCGTCCAGATGTTTATATTGCATGAATGAATATTGTGTCCTATCTTCTCTTTTTACGAGAAAGTTTTTATAAAAAAATAGACAGTGCTCTTTTTCATAAGAACGCTGTCTATTTTTTATTTTACTTATTTTTCCATAATATATTCTATAAGTTTATCTGAAAATTCCTTCACCACTGTATCTGCCTGATGGAGATCTTGTTTGATCGCTCCTTCTGGTGCATATCCAATGCATTTCATTTTGGCAGATTTGGCTGCCTTTACTCCTGCTTCGGAATCTTCGACCACGATACAGTTTGCCGCCTTCTGTCCAATTGCCTCAGCCGCCTTTTGAAAGATTTCTGGATCCGGCTTTCCGTTTTCACATTCGGAACCGCTTATAAATGCTTCAAAGCAGTCTGTAATTCCAAACGTATTCATATTTGTCATGATATCTTCTTTCAATGAAGACGATGCTACTGCCAGATGAAATCCTTTTTCCTTTAATGTACGGATCAGATCAACAACCCCCGGCATCGGCTTTAGTCCTTCCTGGTCGATCAACTCTTTTCTGGTTTTGACCCACTGATCTATATAATATAGAACTTCTTTATCAAGACTTTCAAATTCTTTCTTCATCTCTGTCCACATATATTCATGTGTTGTACCCAAGAACTTATCATGGTAATGCCAGTCAACTTCAATACCTGCTCGTTTTAAGATGAGATGTTTTGCTTTGACATTAAAATATTCTGAATCAGCGATCACACCGTCCATATCAAAAATCACTGCTGTAATCATACTTTCCATTACTGAAAACTTATAAAAAGTTATAAACCTTTATGTTTCATTCCTACTTCAACGAGTATGCTTTTGTAA